>Ga0256311_1000270_pt1 | contig 9516 bp, 9 predicted proteins | sample ColtaT_5_FD_183680 | JGI IMG/M metagenome (GOLD analysis project Ga0256311, IMG submission 183680) | Metatranscriptome of freshwater microbial communities from Columbia River, Oregon, United States - Colum_Colum_RepC_8d (Metagenome... | ecosystem: Environmental > Aquatic > Freshwater > River... | reverse complement strand
CGCAACCCAGGAGACTGCAACACGTCGCGATTTTTGTCGTCGAGGGGTCTCCCTGGTGGGCGCGGTTTTTGCGCTTGGATCCGCTGATGGAGCAGTGCCCTCGGATGCCTTGCCAGCATCGCGGTCATTGCCCCAGGAACTGGCCGCAGCGCTGGCCAAAGACTATCCGTTGATTGTGATGGTCAGTCTCGCAGGCTGTGCGTATTGCCACGCAGCCCGGCGCAGTTATCTCCTGCCCATGTGGCGTGAGGGGGTGCCGCTGGTGCAGGTGGATATGCGCAGCCAGGCAGTCACGGTGGGTTTCCATCAACAACGGGTGACTCACGATCAACTGGTCCAGCAGTGGCGTGTCTCCATAGCCCCCACGCTGCTGTTCTTTGGTTCGCAGGGACGCGAAGTGGCCGAACGGATGGAAGGGGCCTACTTGCCGGACTTTTACGGGTCGTACCTGGAGGCACGCATCCAAAAGGCGCGTGAAGCTCGCTAAGGCACAGGGGATCCTCCCGATACAACGCCTTAGTTGCCCACGACACACAGGGAAATCCCTGAGTGGCAAACTGTCAACATCGATCCTAATCCGATGGAATCTTGTTACATTAGTCAATAGTGATATATCAATGGTGACGGTGAATCCTGTGATGTCAAATCGATGGTGGTTGGTCTTGCTCGCTGCGTGGTTCGCGCTGGCGGTGCAGGCCCAGCCAGCCATATTCAAGGACGCTGATCTGGCCCTGGGCCAAGAGTTGATAGCAACCAACAAATGTGAAGCGTGTCACGCGCGGCGAGTCGGCGGGGATGGTTCCGACATCTACGACCCGGGCGGACGAATCAAGACGGCCGCGTTGTTGCGTGGCATGGTGGAGTACTGCAACACCCAACTCAACCTGGGCATGTTCCCCGAAGAGGTGTCGGCGGTGGCCGCCGTCATCAACCAACGGCACTACAAATTCAAATGAGGGGCAGGCGTCGACATGGATGAACTCGGTTCTGATCTGAATTCGTTGGCGCAGCAGGCGGGTCGCGTGCGCAAGGCGCCCGAACATTTTCTGGATGCCGAGGGCATTCGCCGGGTGCGTGAGGAAGCAAGATCGGGTCGCCGTGGGTTCATGCGTCAGGCGTTTGCAGCTGCGGCTGCCTCGGCCGTGGTGCCGGCTGCAATGGCACGGGGCAACCCAGTGCCACCCGAAGGCGGAGACCCGCACATTCTCAATTTGCCCGAACATGCCACGGGACTGGGGCAGGGCGTTGCCACGGACGGATATGGCAAGCCCTCGCGCTATGAGTCGAACATCCAGCGACGCCAAAGCCCGGGCCTGACACAAACCACTCAGGCCTCGGTGTCATTTGCCCCCTTGCAATCGCTCTTTGGCATCGTCACACCCAGCGGCTTGCATTTCGAGCGCCATCACCAGGGGTGGTGGGACATCGATCCTTCCCAGCACCGCTTCATGATCAACGGCCTGGTGAAGTCCGCCAAGGTGTTCACCATGGACGAGATCATGCGCTTGCCCGCTGTCTCACGGTTTCACTTCATCGAGTGCGGTGCCAATACCGCGGTGGAGTGGGGGAACGTGGCGGTACCCACGGTGCAATACACCCACGGCATGATTTCGTGCAGCGAATTCACCGGGGTGCCGCTCATCACGCTGTTGGAGCTGGCCGGGGCCGACTTCAAGAAGGGGCGCTTTGTGTTGGCCGAAGGTGGCGATGGCTCCTCCATGACGCGCACCATTCCGATGGAACTCATCACCTCAGGGGAGGTGCTGGTGGCCTATGGCCAAAACGGCGAGATGCTGCGCCCGGAGAACGGTTACCCCTTGCGTCTGGTGGTGCCAGGGGTGCAAGGTGTGAGTTGGGTGAAGTACCTGCGACGGGTGGAAGTGGGGGACCAGCCCTATGCCGCCAAAGACGAGGCCATTCATTACATCGACCTGATGCCCAACGGCCTGCATCGGCAATACACCAGCATCCAGGAATGCAAAAGCGTCATCACCACACCCTCGGGCGGGCAGGTGCTGTTGGATCAGGGCTTTTACAACATCACCGGTCTGGCCTGGTCGGGGCGAGGCAAGATCAAGCGGGTCGATGTGTCGGTCGATGGCGGCCGTAACTGGCGCACCGCCCGGCTGGAAACGCCTGTGCTGTCCAAGGCGCTCACTCGCTTCAACATCGACTGGATCTGGCAGGGCAAGCCCGCGATTCTGCAAAGCCGTGCGATCGACGAATCCGGCTATGTGCAGCCGACCTACCAGCAACTGCGCGCAGTCCGTGGCACGCGATCCATCTATCACAACAACGCCATTCAGTCGTGGTTGATTCAGGAGAACGGAGAGGTGAAAAATGTTCAACTCTCGTAAGTCCTGGTTGTGGTTTCTGTCGTTGGCGGCATGTCTGTGTCTGCAGGCGCCGGCTTGGTCTCAGGCCAATACGCGCTCTGCACAAGACCGTTTTCCCGGTGCCGGACGCGATGCCACGCCGCGTGAAGTCGCTGCCTGGGACATCGATGTACGTCCGGACTTCAAAGGCTTGCCCCCCGGGCAAGGGTCGGTGGCGCAAGGGCAGGACGTGTGGGAGGCCAAGTGCGCACATTGCCACGGCATTTTTGGCGAGTCCAACGAGGTGTTCAGTCCGCTCATCGGCGGAACCACCGCCGAGGATGTGAAGACGGGGCGTGTCGCCAACCTCACGCGCACCGACTACCCGGGCCGTACCACGCTCATGAAAGTGGCCACCGTCTCGACGCTGTGGGATTACATCCGACGGGCCATGCCCTGGAACAATCCCAAGACTCTGAGCGTGGACGAGGTGTATGCGGTGACCGCCTTCATGCTCAACTTGGGCCACGTGGTGCCCGATGATTTCACCCTCACGGACCGAAACATCGCCGAGGTGCAGCAACGCATGCCCAACCGCCACGGCATGTCCCGAGACCATGCGCTGTGGCCAGGGAAGACCTGGGCCGGAGCTACCCAGCCAGATGTGCGCAATACGCCGTGCATGACCGATTGCCGCACCGAGCCTCGTGTGGCCTCCCTGTTGCCCGACTTTGCCCGCAATGCGCATGGCAATTTGCGAGAACAAAACCGCATTGTCGGACCGCAACGGGGGGCAGACACGTCCTTGCCCGAAGGTCGCACCTCCCAGGCCGTGGCTTCATCCGGCGGGGCGGCCGCCAGTTCATCGGGCGGGGCTGCTGCCGCCTCTGCCAGTGCATCAGCCGGCAAGTCCAGCCCCGAGTCTGCGGCCGGCAAAGCGGCCCTGGCCCTGGCGCAAAAACACCAGTGCACCGCCTGCCACGCCATGGACAAGAAACTGGTGGGCCCATCGATGGCTGAGATTGCACAACGTCACGCCGGCAAGGTGGACTACCTGGCAGGCAAGATTCGCGCAGGTGGCGCCGGTGTCTGGGGGCCCATCCCCATGCCTGCTCAAACCTTGCCCGATGCGGACCTGCGAGTGCTCGCCACCTGGTTGGCCAACGGGGCGAACCGATGACGGCCTCAAATAGCCTTAAAATTTCATGTTTGGCCCGCGGGACCTACACTTTTTCCATTGCTCGTTGTCAAGGAGACCCCACCATGCAAAACCGTCGCGAAACCTTGCGGCAATCGGCAGTTGTCGCCGGTCTGCTCGCTTCCACCGGCCTCTTCCCCCAATGGGCGCACGCAGCGTTCAACAAGGCGGCGTTTGAAACCAAGACCGTGCTCGACGCCGTCAAGGCCTATGGGCCAGGCAGCATTACAGAGAGCAAGGACGTGACCATCACCGGTCCGGATATTGCCGAAAACGGCGCCGTCGTGCCCATCGGTGCCAGCACCACCTTGCCGGGTGTCAAACAATTGCTGTTGTTGGTTGAAAAGAACCCCAGCACCCTGGTGGCCATGTTCAACGTGACCGACAGCATTGACGCCACCATCGCCACGCGTGCCAAGATGGGCCAGTCTTCGGATGTGTTTGCCGTGGCCATCATGGCGGACGGTCGAGCCCTGTTCGCCAAAAAAGAAATCAAGGTGACCCTTGGCGGCTGCGGCGGCTGAGCACGGACATCGGTTCACAACCTCACCCACTATCAGGAGTACATCATGGCAGATCCGATGCGCATTCGTGCACAGGCCAGCGGCGACAAGGCCACTGTGCGCGTTCTCATGAGTCACGAAATGGAATCCGGCCAGCGCCGCGATGCCAATGGCAAACTGGTGCCGGCCTGGCACATTGCCGAAGTCACTGCCGAGCACAATGGCAAGGTGGTCATGACCGCCGAATGGGGACCGGCTGTGGCCAAAAACCCGTACCTGCAGTTTTCTGTCAAGGGCGCCAAGGCCGGTGACAAGATTGCCATTTCCTGGAAAGACAACCGCGGTGACACCCGCCGTGACGAAGCCACCGTCAGCTGAATCGAGGCACGTATGAAACGTATCCTGACCCTGGGGGCCTTGTGCCTGGGCGTGTTGAGCTTGCCTGCCTGGTCACAAAAAACCGCCAGCCAGGGCATTGATGAGTACCGCGCCATGTTGCAAGACGGCAACCCGGCGGACCTGTTCGAGGCCAAGGGTGAAGACTTGTGGAAGCAACGCCGCGGTCCCAAGAATGCCACCCTGGAGCAATGCGACCTGGGCAAGGGACCGGGTGTGGTCAAGGGCGTGTTTGTGGAGTTGCCACGCTACTTTGCCGATACCCGTCGAGTCCAGGACCTGGAGTCCCGCTTGCTGACCTGCATGGTCACGCTGCAAGGCTTCAACGGCGAGGAGATTGCCAAGACCCCGTTTGGCAGGGGGGAGCAAAACACGCTCACCGCTTTGGCAACCTGGATCGCCGCTGAATCCAAGAACATGCGCTTCAACTTGCCACAGGGCCACCAGGAGGAGCGCACCTTTTACGAGCTCGGCAAGCGCATGTTCTTCATGCGCGGGGGAACACACGATTTTTCCTGTGCCTCGTGTCACGGGGAAGAGGGCAAGCGTATTCGACTGCAGGACCTGCCCATACTGACCAAGAACCCGGGGGATGGTGTGGGCTTTGCTGCCTGGCCAGCCTACCGTGTGTCCAACGGACAGATGTGGGGCATGCAGCAACGTCTGAATGATTGTTATCGGCAGCAACGCTTTCCCTATCCTGGGTTTGGCAGTGACGCCACCGTTGCCCTCAGTGTCTATCTGGGTGTGAATGCCAAGGGTGCGGCCTCGGTGGCGCCCGCCATCAAGCGTTGATGCAGGAGATTTCCCCCATGACAACACCTGTTCTTTTTTCTGGACGTGCCAGGGCTGTCGGGTTGGCGCTGGCAGTGTCAGGCCTGAGTGCCTGTACCTCGGGTCCCACCGTGGCCGAACTCGACGCCTTGACCGATGCCGTGGTGAAAGCCTCTTTCCGCACCGAAGCCCAGGCCAAGGTCGAGCGGGTGACGCAGACGGATGAAACCAACCGACTGTGCAGCCAGGCGGACGCCTCGGGGAAACCGCTGGATGAGGCCACGGCCAAGGCCATCGAGGCCGCCAACCTCAAGAGCATCCGCTGGCCATCCGACGGGCGCTTTCTGGGTGACTGGAAGCAGGGCGAGCAAATCGCGCAAAGCGGTCGGGGACTGACCTGGACTGACGGCGCCAACACGCCCAATGGCGGCAACTGCTACAACTGTCATCAGATGGATCCCAAGGAAATTTCCTACGGCACCATCGGCCCGAGCCTGTTGCAGTACGGCAAGATCCGCGGTGTGACCGATCCCAACAGCGAAGTTTCCAAACCCATTGTGGAATACACCTGGGGCAAGATCTGGAATTCCAAGGCCTACAACGCATGCTCGAACATGCCACGTGCGGGCCACATGGGCATCCTCACCGAAGCGCAGGTGCGGCATATCGTGGCCCTCTTGCTGGACCCCCAGTCACCCGTCAACAAATAAGCTCTTTCAAACCCGGCCTGGCCGGGTTTTTTGTGTCAACCCCATCCTTGGGTGTGCAACATGAACCTGAACAAACGCGAATTTCTCCAAGTACTGGGTGCGGGTGCGGTCAGCGGCATGGGCCTGAGCGCCTGGGCGCAGGCCGATGCCAACCGTGCCGGGCAGGCGATGTATGACATCCCCGCTTTCGGCAATGTGTCGCTGCTGCACATGACGGATTGCCACGCGCAACTGCTGCCGGTGTTTTTTCGCGAGCCCAGCATCAACATGGGCATTGGCTCCATGCGAGGTCAGTTGCCGCACCTGGTCGGCGAACATTTGTTGCGTTTTGCCAAGGTGCCGGCCAACACGCCAATGGCCCATGCGCTGACCCATCTCGATTTTGAGCGGGCCGCTCAGCGCTACGGCAAGGTGGGCGGGTTTGCCCACCTGGCCACCCTGGTCAAGCGTCTCAAGGCGAACCGACCCGGCGCCTTGCTGCTCGATGGCGGTGACACCTGGCAAGGATCGGGGACTGCGCTGTGGACCCAGGGGCAGGACATGGTGGACGCCTGCAAGCTCCTGGGCGTGGACGTCATGACCGGACACTGGGAATTCACCCTGGGCATGGAGCGCGTGAAAAAAATTGTCGAGGGTGACTTTGCAGGCCGTGTGGACTTTATTGCCCAGAACATCAAGACAGCCGATTTTGGCGATCCGGTGTTCAAGCCCTCGGTGATGCGGCAGATCAATGGCGTGCCCTGCGCCATCATTGGTCAAGCCTTCCCCTACACCCCTATTGCCAATCCGCGCTATTTCGTCGCGGACTGGGAGTTTGGGATCCAGGAGCAAAACCTGCAAGCGCAGGTGGACGACGTTCGAGGCAAGGGGGCGCAGGTGGTGGTGCTGCTGAGCCACAACGGCATGGACGTGGACTTGAAACTCGCCAGCCGTGTGCGTGGCATCGATGCCATCCTGGGGGGGCACACCCACGACGGCATGCCGGTGCCCACCCTGGTGAGCAACCCGGGCGGCAAGACCCTGGTGACCAATGCCGGCTCCAATGGCAAGTTTTTGGGCGTCATCGATTTTGATGTCAAGGGTGGCAAGGTGCAGGACTTCCGTTACCGCCTGCTGCCCGTGTTCTCCCACCTGTTGCCGGCCGACCCGGCCATGCAGGCCTTGATTGACCAGGCGCGCGCACCGTACCTCAGCAAGCTGCAAGAACCCTTGGGCGTGACGGATGGGTTGCTGTACCGACGCGGCAACTTCAATGGCACGGGGGACCAGTTGTTGGTCGATGCACTCATGGCGGTGCAGGACGCCGAGATTGCTTTCTCGCCCGGTTTCCGCTGGGGCACCACGCTATTGTCTGGCCAGACGATCACGCGCGAGTGGTTGCTCGACATGACCGCCACCACCTACTCGTACGCCACTGTCACGCCGATGTCCGGTGACATGATCAAGACCATCCTGGAGGATGTGGGCGACAACCTGTTCAACCCCGATCCGTATTACCAACAGGGCGGGGACATGGTGCGTGTCGGCGGTTTGCAGTTCAGCTGCGATCCCACGGCGCCCATGGGCAAACGCATCAGCGATATGCGGCTCAAAGGCCAGTTGATCGACCCCACCAAACAATACAAGGTGGCCGGTTGGGCCCCCGTGGCCGAATCGGCCCGGGCGCAAAAGCTGCCCATGGTGTGGGATGTGGTGGAACAGTGGTTGCGTGCCCAGGGGGGGCGTATCCCGCCGCGTCAGCTGCAAACGCCTCGCATCACCGGTGGCTTGCCCAATCCGGGCGTTGCCTCGTGAAGTCTGGCGTGCCTGCCTCTGCCCCGCATTTCAGTCGTCGTCGCTGGTTGGGTGCTGTCGCCTCGGGGGGGCTGCTGATGGCTGGGCTCCATCCCGATATCCAGGTCATGGCCCAGCAGGTTGGCCAGTTCGTGATGGGGCCACCCATGCCCGATATTGCACCGGTGCAGGTGTCCCCCCGTGTGTGGGTGGTACCGGCGGCCGATGGTTTCCCGACGCCGGCCAATCAGGGCATGATGTCCAACGTCACTTTTGTCGTGACCTCGGCAGGCGTGGTGATCCTGGATTCCGGCAGTTCGCTGCAAATCGGGCGCATGGTGATCCGCATGATCCGGCGCATCACCCCGTTGCCGGTGGTGGCCGTGTTCAACAGCCATCACCATGGCGACCACTGGCTGGGCAACCATGCATTTGTGGAGGCCTTCGGTGAGAACCTGCCCATTTACTCGCTGGCTGCCACGCGCGAGTTGATTGCGGGAGTGGCGGGTCATGAGTGGCGCTCCATGATGGAGCGCTGGACCAACCAGTCCACCGTGGGGACGAAAACGGTGTTGCCCAACCGCACGGTGACGTCAGGGCAAGTGATTCAGATCGGCGATATCACTTTTCGCACGCACCACTACAGCCAGGCTCACACCGCGGCAGACCTGTGTGTGCAGGTGGAGCAGGAGCGGGTGACGCATGTGGGCGATATCGCCATGACCAACCGCATCGCCAATTTCGATGATGGATCCTACCGCGGGACTTTCACCTACTACGACCGCCTGCATGCCGCCACGGGTGAGCAGCTGTGGGTGCCCGGCCATGGCGAAAGTCGCCGCGATCTGCTGCAGAGCTACGAGACCTTGTTGCGAGGCATCTGGGAGCCCTGCCTGCAAGCCGTGAAGGACGACAAGTCCGAATCCGAGGCCAAAGCATTGGTGCTCAAGGACGCACGCGTTCAGGCCCGCGCTGCTACGATGCAGGGGTTTGAGGGCAACATTGGCAAATACATCAGCCTGGCCTACCTCGAAGCGGAAAAAGAAGCATTCTGACCATGACCCACTCAGCTGACGGGCTCCCCCATCTTGCACACTGGGGCGCCTTTTCAGCTCGCTGGGAGGGTCATGCCTTGCAGGTGCGTCCGCACCCCAACGACCCGGATGTCGAATGGTTTGACGGGCCCTTGCTCCCGATACGGGCTTTCGAACCACCGGCCGTGTGCTCGCCGCCATGATGCATCGACACACCCACCGTTTCCACCAGCTTGACGTGTTCACTTCGCAAGCCCTGCGAGGCAATCCACTGGCCGTGGTGCATGACGCGGACCGGTTGTCGGACGAAACCCTGGCGGCCTTCGCGCGCTGGACGAATCTGTCCGAGACCACGTTTCTGTTGTCTCCCTCAGACCCCGCGGCCGATTACCGCGTGCGAATCTTCACGCCCGGGGGAGAGTTGCCCTTTGCGGGACATCCCACACGGGGCAGTCGCCAGGCGTGGCTCGAAGTGGCCCCCGTCGTCGAGGGCCAGGTGGTGTTGCCATGAGCGCCATGAGTGGTCTGACCAACGGCCCCATCCTGCCCACGGTCTGGCGTCTGAGCCTGCCCAATCTGGTCGCCATGGTGGCCACCGCGCTGGTGAGCGTGGCCGAGACCACCTATGTGGGTCAACTGGGCACGGCTGCGTTGGCCGGGATGGCGCTGGTTTTTCCGATGGTGATGTTGCAGCAGATGCTGTCCTCGGGAGCCATGGGGGGCGGTATCTCTTCTGCCATCAGCCGTGCGCTGGGCGCCGGGGACGAGGCGCGCGCCAACGACCTGGTGCTGCATGCGGTGCTGATCAGCCTG
>Ga0256311_1000260_pt1 | contig 9622 bp, 10 predicted proteins | sample ColtaT_5_FD_183680 | JGI IMG/M metagenome (GOLD analysis project Ga0256311, IMG submission 183680) | Metatranscriptome of freshwater microbial communities from Columbia River, Oregon, United States - Colum_Colum_RepC_8d (Metagenome... | ecosystem: Environmental > Aquatic > Freshwater > River... | reverse complement strand
CTGCGACGTCGTTCGCGTAAACGACCACGAGATTCAGGCTCACCGGTTGTGGTAACTCATCGGGCTTTTTTAAAAGAAGTTGATGAATTCGTTGCTCTGCTTTTTCAAACTCATCAGCGACATACTCATATCCGGTCCCGAAACCGTCGTCCGGTTGCAGTTCATCAACGCCGAAGCCCTCGGATGGCGAGTATGCCATGACAAACGCTCGGCCATCAGCACTTCGCAAATCCAGCATCGCTCCGCCGGATGGAAACTCAGTCAGCGCTGTGTGAAGTCCAATCAGGTCTGTTTCCAACCGTTGAGCCAACTGCCGCATCTGATCTGCTACTGGGTTTGTCATCGTTCAAACTCCACGACTTGAGTCGCCTTGTTGATGATGCGTTCTGCACCGTTGGCGGCAATCTCAATGCGATGCCCGCGAGTCATCGCCAAGAGACTACCGTCTGCTCGCGAAAGGATATGGTCATCAACAGGGCAATACATCCGCCCGTCTGGCGAACCTAACGGTGGAATGGGGATTAGCTTGGGAAGACCACTCCACTCGTCTTCCACCCGGTCCAAGGTTTCACAGATTTGCTGAAACGCGGCCCTTGCCAAATCTCGCTGCGGAAGTTCGCGTAGCCGCCGGTAAAATTCGATCAAACGATCTCGCGTACTATGCTTTCGGATTGGCTCATTTTCCATCAGTGAGTCGTATTCCTAGCCTCTGGGATACAAAGCACAATCTCGCGACTCAACGTGATTTGGCAATGAGATACCGTTTCACAAACTCCTCGTTGAGCGTGATGCCAAGGCCGGGGCGGTCGGGGACTCGGATGAGGCCGTCTTTGTCCGCATGAACTCGTTCGAGCGTCAGATCGTTGCGCATCGGTACGTCTTCGACGCAGTCCTCGAAGATGAAGGCGTCGCGGCAGGTGCTCAGCCAGTGGAGGCTGGCGGCGACGGTGATCGGGCTGGTGTAACAGTGGTTGCAGAGTCGGGCACCGATCTCTTCAACTCGTTGACGAATGTAGTTGGCGTCAGTGAAACCGTTGCGTGAGAGATCGACTTGGTACACGTCGAGTGCGTGCTGGTCGATCAATGGTCGGAATGATTCGCGACCACACTCGCCTTCACCGGCTGCGATGGGTACTGGCGAGCGGTCTCGAAGCCAGCGATAGCCTTCGACATCCGCTTGGCGGAGCGGCTCTTCGAGCCATTCAATGTTGTAATCGGCGAACTTGTGTGCTCGACGCAACGCGGTACGAGCATCCCACACGCAGCCGGCGTCGATGAGCAATGTTCCCTTATCGCCGAGCCCCTTTCTTGCACCACGAACCAGGTCGATGTCAACCGCTTCGGAGGTGCCCATCGGCTCCCAGCCGAATTTCACGGCGTTGTAGCCAGCTTCGATCCAGCGGCGGCCAATGTCGGCGGTCGCCTCGCCATCCTTTCCGAAGAGGATCGACGCATACGCGGGGATTGCCATGTGGTGAGCGCCGCCAAGCAGGCGGTGAATCGGTTGCCCGAACGCTTTTCCCTTGAGATCCCACAGTGCCATATCAATGGCGGCCATCGCTGAGACAGTGACGCTCGTGCGGCCGAAATACATCGTCCTGCGATACATCTTCTGCCACAGTCGCTCGGCTTCGAGCGGATTCTCGCCAATCAATATCTGTCGCAGCCCACAAGCAATGTTGTGGCTGAATGGCGCGTCGACGATCGCCTTGACGACTTCCGGTGAAGAGTCCGCCTCGCCGATTCCTTCGAGTCCATCATCAGTTCGAACGCGGATCAGCACGACGTCCTGACAACTTGCGGTCTTTGCCACGACCGATTCACAACGCAAAACTTGGCAGAGGATTTCTGTAATTTTCATAGGGCATCCTTCGTGGTTGTCTTTCGTGGATCACGTTTTCAGCGTGCTAAATTCTGAACGCAACTCGAGCACGCTGGAAACGTGCTCGACAATCTTGAATCTTTGTTTTCGCCTATCCATCAAGCATGACGCCGAGCGCAGTCTTGCGAGTTTGTCCTTCGCGGACTTTGGCCGCGATTCTGACGATGACTTGTTGAGCTCGCCGCTCGCCGTTGCTGACCGCGTTGAGGTATGCATTGTTCATCTTCCCCTGCAAGTTCGTCACCAGCTTGCGATAAAAAATGAAATGCTCGACCTGCCCTTCAATCCCCTCGAACGGAATTCGCGGAATGATGAACTGGCGGTAAATCTGCTCGTAACCTTTGCGATAACCGGCGGAGCTTGAATCGCCGATGTCGAAGTCCTTGATACAACCACGCAGTCGTTGCTCAGCGTCGCGCAACATCCGGCGAGCATCGGTCCAATCCTGTTTGTCTTCGCGGCTCGAATACAACCGCTCGTCCGACGAGAGATCGCGATTCAACGCTTTCAGCCGACCAGTCAAGTCGACCATCATTTTTCGGAGTCGATCCAAGTCTTTCTCGATGTCCATTGCCGATGTCCATTCGACATCGATCCGATCGAAGATCGGCGTCAGGTCTCGGCCAGGAGCAACAACAACGGGAGCAATCGCAAACGGAGTCGCTGGCTGCGAGTAATTCGGTAAGGGCGCGTAATTGAATGACATCGGCGGGGCAGCGACATAGACAATAATCTCCGCAACTACGCCTAGTCCTGGTTCCGGAATCGGCTGATCGAGCAGCGGATTCGTCGCGTTCCAACTTTGATACGTCATCCCATATAGCTGCCACATCCCGATACAGACGGGATCAACACCCGCGGTCAACAACACGTCTCGAAGTGTTACCGGGGTGAACGGTGGTTCGACTTTCCAGAACTCATCCGGAATCCGCACGACCAATCCTTGAGGTGCGTACTGCGGCTTAAACCACACCCAGACGAATCGCTGAGAGCCGTCTCCGAAGACAAACTGCTCCCAGATTTGCGACGCTGGCCGCATCGAAAATCGAGTTCCAAAATCCTGTGGAACCGAGTTGTTGAGAGGAGCTGGCTGGTTCATGGCATTGCCAATGGGAGGGACCAACACACTACTTTGTTTTGATCTGCTTCATTACGGCTTCGTCGAGCGGCCGAAGGCCCTCGTCCGGTTTAATGGCGTAGAAGCCGACGTGGTAGTGGGCGATCTTTCCATCTGGATTGATCACAACCCAAAGCGGGAGCTTGGCCCCCAGCTTTCGAGGGTCGCCGAATTTTGCGAGCAGCGTCGAATCGTCGGTACCAATCGGATAGCTGAGATTCATGAATTCGCGGAGTTTACGAACGGATCGCAATGCGCCTGACGCTTTCGTTCCGTCAGAAAACGATTCATTCACGGCCACGCCGACGACTTCAATGCCAAATTTCTTGCGTTTGTTCGACAAGAAATCGAGATAGCCGACCTGCCCATACGGCTCAGCGAGTGGCTCGCCTTCGTAGTCCCAAAAGTGAAGGACGACGATCTTCCCCGCGAGGTCTTTCGAGTTGATGGTTTTCTTGTCGAGCGTCGTCACCTCAAAAGCCGGAGCAGCTTGTCCAACAAACTTTTTGGCAAGGCTTTCGACATCATCAGTCCGTTGGGTTTGAGCTTTCACGTCTCGGTTCACCACGGCCGCCAATGTCGCGAACGGAGTTCCTTCGGCTTGTTTCTCCAAAGAGCCGATGACCTTTTGAGCGGAGGCAATCTGCTCCGGATTCAGTTCGGCTTTGGTCTCGCCGTCTGGCCGGTTGAATTGAGATTTCAAATCGAGCAGCGTCTGCAGAGGTTTATTGAGTTTTTCAAAGGCAGCCACATCAACCGGCTTTGCGGATTCGAGATCAAGCTTCAGCAGGAACTCTTCGCCGCGTCCCATGAAGACTTGTTGCTCCGCCGCAACCAACAAAGTCTTGTCTGCTTTTGAAATCCAGAGTCGTTGCTTGCGACCATTGTTTGTTGAAACACGAACGATGTGACACTCACGATCCTTTAACTTCTTCGTCTCTTCTGCCACTTCGTAAGAACTTTGGCCGGAAGTCCAATCCAACTCTTCATCCTCGGACAACTTGTCGGCGAATTCGAAGATCGGCTGGCGAATGTTGATGGGATGGGGGACACCTTCGTGGTCGGCTAAGACTCGAATCGTGGCGCCATTCGCAGCGGCATTTTTCGCATTGAGGTCCAGTGTGCCGAACCGTTCCGGCCAAGCCCAGCTTCCGCCGCCTCGTTCGTCGGTCAGGTAAGCCAGTCTTTTGCCGTCTCCTTGTTTCGTAATGACGGAGTAGAGCGTGAATTTCTTGAGTGGTTGCTCTGTCCCATTGCGACCAACTTTGGCGAGCGTTCCCGCGTAACGCAGTTCTAACGCGGCGTTGTCGCCAATGATGTCGGGTCCGGGAGCCATCAAAACAGTCATCAACATCAACTGGCCAACAGTCGCGAGCACGGTGAGATCCTCAATGTTATGGGAAGAGTTAAGCGTGCGTAGTCGGAATCAATTTGTTTCGTGCTCGCGAGCGGTTAATCGCTGCCGAAGCAGCGAGGCTCGTGCAATGTTACGTTCCGCAGACTCCAGCGGCTTCTTGCGGACTTTTTGCAAGTGAGCGGGTTGCGTCAGGATGAGCAGTTCGTTGATCGCAGGGATCTGAAGCTCATCGATCAAACCGAGGTTGACCCCCATTCGAACGCTCGAAAGCAGATGCAACGTTTCTTCGGTCGTTATGGTTTGAGCGCTGCTGAGGATTCCAAAGGCTCGCGCAATTTGGTCGTGCAGTCCTTCACGGTTTTCGAGAAGGAGAGTTTCGCGAGCTCGTCGTTCATACTTCAGGATTGAGGGGATCACTTCTTTAATGGTCTTGATTAGATCCTCTTCGCTACGACCAAGGGTCACCTGATTCGAGATCTGATAGAAGTCTCCCATGGCTTGGCTTCCCTCGCCGTAGAGGCCGCGCACCGCAAGACGGAGTTTTTGCAGCGCCTGGAAAACCTTCTGAATATCTTTCGTCAGCACCAAACCGGGGAGATGCAGCATCACGCTCACGCGAATGCCAGTTCCGACATTTGTCGGACAGGCAGTGAGGTATCCCAGACGATCATCGAACGCGAACGAGATTTCATGTTCCAGCAAATCATCAACGCGGTTGATTTCAGCCCAGCAATCATCGAGTGCAAAGCCACTGTGAATCACCTGCATTCTCACATGATCTTCTTCGTTGATCATCACGCTGATGTTTTCTTCGTCGCTGATGCCAACTCCACGCGGGCCAGATCCTTCAGAAAGCTCACGACTAATCAATTGACGCTCGACAAGAAATTGACGATCGAGCGCATTCAGGTCACTAACGCGAATGTAGTTGAGCTTTTGCCGCTGCGACAAAGCTTTCATTCGTTCAGAAATCAACGTCTCGATTTCCGATTTTGCCGCAGTATCGGCACGATTAGGAAACGGGAATTCCGCCAGATTGCGCGCCAGCCGAATGCGGCTCGACATGACAATATCTGAGTCTGGTCCCGTGCCACGCAGCCATTCGCCGCAATGTTGAGCAAGCGAGTCCAGATCCACGATGCGTCTCCTTGACTGTGGTTACGACGCGGTGATCCTCGCGCCAACAATAAAACTTCAGATGGTTGTTTGTGGTTTCAAACGGCTTTCAATCTGCTGAATTTCATCGCGCAGTGCTGCCGCTTTTTCGTAAGCTTCCTCTTTAACCGCCACCTGCAACTCGTTCCGCAGCTTAATCAATCGGAAGTGATCCTGATGAGCTTCCCCTGTCCGTTGAGGGACCTTTCCACAATGCTGAATACCATCGTGAATGTTTTCGAGTAGCTGATTCAGTTCAGTTTCGAAGACTTCATAGTCGTGTGGGCAGCCGAGTCGGCCTTGGCTGCGAAACTGTCGGAAAGTAATCCCGCAGTGAGGACAAGCCAATTCATCGGCAGCCTCCAAGTCCTCAACAGTCGCGCTGGAACTTGGTTCATCCTCGTCCGCGTTTCCCTGTGCGAGATATTTTTGGGCGCAGATTTCACACAAATGCAATTGCTGCACTTCACCTTTGCGAATCTCTGTGATGTGCAGAGTAGCAGGCTTGGAACAGCGACGGCATTTCTTCATGATGTTCGCTCACGTGACTTGCCGCCAAAGTAATCCGTTCTGCGGCGGTCGGATTCTAGTGGTCACTTTGGGGAGGTCAAACCCCGCACGAAAAGTTGAACGATTCGCTCAAGAATGTTCGGAACGGAAATTTGATTGGCGAACTTTTAGACATTCCAGATCGCTGTCACCGTCGCTCGGTTGATCACGAACGCTATCATCCCGCAGTTCGCTCTAGACTCCCGCTCAACAGGCATCACATAGGTTTGCTTCATGATCCGTCATCGTCCTGATTTTGACACCTTTTGTCGCATGGCCGAACAAGGTGACTTGGTACCGGTCTATCGGCAACTAGTCGCTGACACGCTGACTCCGGTGACAGCGTTTGGCAAATTGCAGTCGGGCGCGTGTGCGTTTCTTTTTGAAAGCGTTGTGGGTGGAGAGAAAATCGGCCGCTACAGCTTTGTGGGGACAGACCCATTTCTGCGATTTGACGCCTTTGATCACGAAGTGCGAATCTCGTCGTGCGATGCCGATGGTAAGTTTGGCCCAGAGTCTGTTCGCACTGTGGCCGATCCACTCAAAGAATTGGAAACATTGATCGCTGGCTATCGAGCGGCACCGCATCCAAAGCTTCCGCGATTTTGCGGTGGGGCAGTTGGGTATACCGGCTACGATATTGTCCGCTACGCCGAACGGTTGCCAAATGCTCCGCACGACGACCGGAAGCTCCCGGACATGTCGTTTGCGTTCTACGACCGCATGGTCATCTTCGACCACGTGCAAAAGACAATTCTCGTGGTCGCGCACGCCAGAACAAAGGGTGCTGATCTGCGTCGGGCATATGACGACGCGTGTCGCCGAGTCGATCAAACTTGTCAACAATTGCAGCAAGTAACCGTCGAACTACCGCTCACGGACATCGATCTCACGGGTGATCCGCAAGTCGCTTACACCGCGAACTTCACCCAGCCGGAATTTGAGTCTGCCGTTCGCAAGTGTAAGGAATACATCGCGGCGGGAGACATCTTTCAGGTCGTCATCAGCCAGCGTTTGCAGTTGGAAACGAAAGCATCGGCATTTGACATCTATCGCGCTCTGCGAGTTGTGAACCCAAGCCCCTTCATGTTCTTGCTGAAGACTCGCACACGACGCTTGTCGGCAGTTCGCCAGAGATCATGGTACGAGTCGTCGACGGAGAAGTGACAATCCGGCCACTGGCCGGGACTCGCAAACGTGGCGAAACCGAAGACGACGATCGCCGACTTTCCGAGGAATTGCTGGCCGATCCGAAAGAACGGGCTGAACACGTCATGTTGGTTGACCTCGCTCGCAACGATGTTGGCCGAGTCGCCCAGTACCGAAGCGTTCGCCTCAGCGATGTCATGGTCGTCGAAAAATACAGCCACGTGATGCACATCACATCGAATGTGCAAGGACAACTCAATCCGGGCCTTACGGCACTCGACGCTTTGCGAGCGGGCCTGCCAGCGGGGACAGTTTCTGGCGCGCCCAAAGTTCGAGCCATGGAGATCATCGACGAAGTCGAGCGAACTCGGCGCGGCCCTTACGCCGGAGCGGTAGGCTACATCGACTTCACCGGCAATATGGATACCTGCATCGCACTTCGGACTCTGGTTATGCAAGGTCAAACCGCCTACGTCCAAGCTGGTGCCGGAATTGTCATGGATAGTATTCCGGAAAACGAATACCACGAAACGCTCAACAAAGCGAAAGGACTCTTGAAAGCGATCGACGTCGCCGAGAGTCAGTTGTGATTGACAGGCTCGCCGAAGTGAAGCTTCCCGGCCAACTGATTGCTGTATGGCCGCAAATAAAACTCAACGACCTCGGTCACCGTTCAGTGAATGCCTTATTTCTTTTCGAGTTTGTCGAGTTCAAAATCGAAAGTGTTCGCGCCAACTTTGAGTTCGCGCTCAATTTTGCTTCCGTCCAGGGTATGGAATTGTTCGGGGATTTCCTTTGGCGGCGGAGCCTTTTTGGTTTTCCCCATCATCGCGTCCTGGTACTCCGCTGTGCCCGGTTTTGCCGGTGGAGGTTCCGGAGGACGAATCATGACTTGATAGCGTCCGGTTGGTAGTCCGACCGACTGGGATGATGCGGCTAACGAGTACTTTCCCGATGCGTCAACTTTGCCCGAACCAGTGACCGATTTGTCGATCGAATAGAAGACGACAATGCTATCTGTTGGAACGGGTTTTCCGTCATAGGTCACGCTGCCGGAAACGGACGCCTGCGGCCCAGTTGGAACCTCTTCTCTAGCACACCCTGATATAAGAAAGAGCACGACGCAAATTCCAAAAGTGGATTGATGTTTGCCAAAGATTGTTTTCATAGTCATCAAAATCATCGAAAGTTAGAAATATAAAGTTACGTACCGAGCTAGAACTCCAACAGGACTTGCCGGTATGTGCCGGAAAAGTCCTGTTGGGCACAGAGACAAGTGTATTCCTACATTTCGCCGAGAGTGGCTCCGTCATCGCGAGTGCAGAGACGCCGTAGCATGAGCATATCGACATTGTTGTTAATGAAGCGGATAGTGCCGTCCCCCAGCACCCCATGAGCACCGCCGGAGTGGGCTGAATTAATGGGAAGGTTAATACCAAAGTTATCTCCGATTCCCGGAGTTGTGTTGACGTCGGCGGGAAAATTGGGGGCGTATCGGACCGTCATCAAATTGAATTGCCGCTCAAACATGCCACCGGGAGCCCCTTCAATTCGAGTCAGGTTCGGGCTGCCCATGGTGACGCCGTGAATTCCGTTGACCTGTGCGGTCCTTTGCCCACCGAGCGCAATAGGATTGGTGAAAACGAAGTTCGAGTGCTCGCCCACAACGAGGACGTTCGACAAACCATCTTTGAAGGACGCGAGCCTCCTGGCTTCCAACGGCCCAAATGCCCCGCCAGAAGTGACGACGCCTAATGCTTGCATGCCGAAACAACAACCACAGCAATTAGCCGTGCGGCCAGACTGGTTGGTAAAGCCATTGCCGTCGGTTGCCCCCATAATCCCGAAGTAGTGCGGATTCGGAATCCTGATGTCGCTAGCGCGGGATAATTCCAAGGGACTCGATGTGCACCAAACCCAAGCGGGAGCGGCATTGCCCCAGGCACCGCCGTTTTGATTACCTTCCGGACTGCCAGTCCAAGCCCAGCCTGGATGTGTTCCGCTGAAGGTCAGCCTCTTGAACAGCGGAGCAGAGTCAACGAACGGAAGAATTCGGTTGTACCATGACATTCCCCATCCACCCACGTTCGTTGCGATGTTTCCCGGCGGGAGTAAACCAGGTGAGATGTCGGCGTAGTTGTGTAACGCCAATCCGATCTGTTTCAGATTATTCTTGCATTGAGAACGCCGAGCCGCTTCGCGAGCCTGCTGTACAGCAGGCAAAAGTAGGGCGATTAAGATCGCAATAATGGCAATCACCACCAATAACTCAATCAGAGTAAAACCTCGACGGCGCATGACGAATCTCCGAAAAAAGTAAATTCACCAAAATAAAACAATGGGGCGAGACTACTCACCTACTTCCAAAACAGTGGTGACGACTTCCGTCACGGTATCGGAAGCATGAGGCGCT
>Ga0256311_1000259_pt1 | contig 9699 bp, 10 predicted proteins | sample ColtaT_5_FD_183680 | JGI IMG/M metagenome (GOLD analysis project Ga0256311, IMG submission 183680) | Metatranscriptome of freshwater microbial communities from Columbia River, Oregon, United States - Colum_Colum_RepC_8d (Metagenome... | ecosystem: Environmental > Aquatic > Freshwater > River... | reverse complement strand
TTCGGATCATCATTTCCACCATATCCACAACGGGGTTTGCATCCAGGCGCCGAGTACGACGATCCACACCAGCGTTACCGGGATGAACACTTTCCAGCCCAGACGCATGATCTGGTCATAGCGGTAACGCGGGAAGGTCGCGCGGAACCACAGGAAGCAGAACAGGAAGAAGGCGGTCTTGAAGATGAACCAGTGAATACCGGGGCCCAGCAGGCTGCCGATCACCGGAATCTCGGCCAGCGCCGCCGGCAGGGGCGAGAGCCAGCCGCCAAAGAACATCACCGCGGTCAGCGCCGAGATGAGGATCATGTTGGCGTACTCGGCGAGGAAGAACACCGCGAAGGCCATGCCCGCGTATTCCACGTGAAAGCCGGCGACGATTTCGGATTCGCCTTCGCTGACGTCGAAAGGCGCGCGGTTGGTTTCCGCCACGCCAGAAATGAAATAGATGAGGAACAGCGGGAACAGCGGCAGCCAGTACCAGTGCAGCAGCCCGCCCTCTTGCGCCTTCACGATTTCACCGAGGTTGAGGCTGCCGGCGGCGGTCAGCACCCCGACCAGCGCGAAGCCCATGGCGATTTCGTAGGACACAATCTGCGCCGCCGAGCGCATCGCGCCCAGAAAGGCGTACTTCGAGTTGCTGGCCCAGCCCGCAATGATGATGCCGTACACGCCCAGCGAGGTGAGCGCGAGGATGTACAACAGGCCCGCGTTGATGTTGGCCAGCGTCATTTCGGCGCCGAAAGGCACCACCGCCCAGGCGGCAAGCGCCGGGCCCAGCGCCACCACCGGCGCGATCAGGAAGAGGAAGGTATTGGCGCCGTTCGGCACCACGATTTCCTTCGACATCAGCTTCAACGCGTCGGCAATCGGCTGACCCCAGCCGCGCAGGAAATCGATTCCCAGCAGGCTGACGCGGTTCGGGCCAAGCCGCACCTGCATATAGCCAATGACCTTACGCTCGGCGAGCGTGAGGTAGGCCACGCAGCCCATCAGCGGCAGCACGATGATGACAATCTTCAGCAGGATGATGAGCACCGTCACCAGCGGCGCCGGCAGGAAGGCCAACTGGCTTGTGAGGAACTCGGTCATGCCGTCACCCCGCTGGTGGCCGCGCTAACGCCAAGGCGCGTGGCGGCGGGCAGTTGCTGCGCGAGACGCGAGGTGGCCTTCACCCAGACCACGCCGGCCGGCACGCGTGCATCGGCCAGAATCTGCGAGGCCGCGCCCTGCCCGTCTGCGGTCAGGGTGACGCTGGCGCCGTCGCTAAGCCCGAGTTGCGCCAGTGTGGCAGGCGCCACGCGCACCCATTCGTCAGCCCGCTGCGGCATCTGCTGCAGGGCACCGGCGCGGCGGACCAGGCCATCCACGGCGTAGAGCGGCAGCGTCACCAGCAGTTCGAGACCGGCATCGGCAGCGGCGGCCGCGCTCAGCAGCGGGCGCCGCACCGGCGCCGCGACGCTGACATTACCGGCAAGCGCGGCAAGCTCGCGGGCGACTTCGTCGCAGAGCACGGCGTCGAAGCCATCAAGTCCAAGTTGTTCGCCGAGAACCCGGAGGATTTTCCAGGCCGGGCGGGCGTCGCCGGGCGGTTTCACCGCGGCGTTGAAATGCTGCCAGTGGCCCAGCGCGTTGACGAAGGTGCCTTCGTTTTCCGCGTGCTGCGCGATAGGCAGCAGGACGGTGGCGACGGCTTCCAGCGCCGGCGTGCTGAAGGCGCTCAGGGCCAGCACGAACTGGGCACTGGCCAGCGCCGCGTTGGCGGCGGCAGGCTGCGCCACGTCGGCCTCGGGCTCAAAGCCCAGCAGCAGGTAGGCGCCAAGTTTTTGCGTCCACTGGGCCTGTGCGTTCGCGCCGGTGGCATGCACCGCGCTGCCGCCGGGTCCACGGTGCGGCACGGCGCCGGCAAGCCAGGCCCCCGCGCTGTTCGCACCGGCGGTGATGAGGCCGGTGCGGCTGTTGGTGGCAGCCGCAATCGCATCCACCAGGGCCAGCAGCGCGCCGCGCGCCGGATGGCGGTCGATTTCGCCGCCGACCACGATCAGGGCATTGGTCGCGCCGGCGAGAGCTGCGGCCATGGCGCTGTGGGTGGCGTCCGGCGCATCGCCGGCGACATCGCTATTCCCGGCCGCCCGGGCAATGGCCGCCAGCGCGCCGGCATACTCGCCGGGTCGCAGGCTGAGGCGTCCGGTGAGATCGAAATTGTAATCCTCGGCCAGCGTGTCCAGCACAAACACTTTCGCGCCACGCAGCGCGGCCTGCCGGATGCGGTGATGAATCAGCGGCTGGTCGTGGCGCGGATAGCCGCCCACCACCAGCACGACATCCGCGGCGGCGAGTTCGGCCAACGAGAACCCGAGGCCCGGCGCGGCCGGTTCGGCGGCGTCGCTGCTGAAGTCCTGCTGGCGCAGCCGATGGTCGATGTGCGCGCTGCCAAGGCCACGCACCAGGCGCTGCAGAAGGAAGAATTCTTCATTGGTGCTGGACGGGGACGCCAGCGCGCCCAGGCTTTCGCCGTGCAGCGCAAGGCCGTCGCGGGCCGCTTTGAAGGCGGTGTCCCAGTCGCAGTCCTGCCACACGCCGTTCACTTTCACGCGCGGCGACAGCAGGCGTTGCTCGTGGCGCAACGCCTGATAGCTGAAACGGTCGCGGTCGGCGATCCAGGTTTCGTTGACGTCTTCGTTTTCCGCCGGCACCACGCGCTTCACCACCTGACCCTTGAGGTGGGCGTTCAGGTTGGAGCCGAGGCAGTCGTGCGGGGCGATCACCGGCCGCGCCTGCAGTTCCCAGGCCCGGGCGGAATAGCGATACGGTTTGGAGGTCAGCGCGCCGACCGGGCACAGGTCGATGACGTTGCCGGACAGCTCGGAGCTCATGGCGTGCTCGACATAGGTGCCGATTTCCATGTGCTCGCCGCGGCCGGTGGCGCCCAGTTCGCGCAGGCCGGCCACTTCTTCACCGAAGCGCACGCAGCGCGTGCAGTGGATGCAGCGGGTCATGTCGGTCTGCACCAGCGGGCCGATGTTCTTGTCGCGCACCACGCGCTTGCGTTCCACGTACTGCGACACGTCGCTGCCGTAGCCGAGCGCCAGATCCTGCAGTTCGCATTCACCGCCCTGGTCGCAGATCGGGCAGTCCAGCGGGTGGTTGATCAGCAGAAACTCCATCGTGGCCTTTTGGCCCGACACGGCTTTGTCTGACTTGGTAAACACTTTCATACCGTCCATCACCGGCGTGGCGCAGGCCGGCGCGGGTTTGGGCGCGCGTTCTACTTCCACCAGGCACATGCGGCAGTTGGCTGCGACGCTGAGCTTCGGGTGGTAGCAGAAACGCGGGATGTAGATGCCGGCGGCGTCGGTCACCTCGATCAGCATCTGACCCTTGCGGGCAGTCAGCGGCCGGCCGTCGACTTCAATGTTTACCGTATCTTCACTCATGCCGGATGTGCTCTCAGGCGGCTGACGGGCGCTTGGCAAACATGCTGCACCCGTGCTCGATGTAGTGTTCGAATTCTTCGCGGAACTGCTTCACGAAGCTGCGCACCGGCATGGCCGCGGCGTCGCCCAGCGCGCAGATCGTGCGGCCTTCCATCTTGGAGGCGACGTTGTCGAGTCGCGCCAGATCTTCCATCTTGCCCTGCCCGTCGACGATGCGGGTCAGCATGCGATAGAGCCAGCCCGTGCCTTCGCGACAGGGCGTGCACTGACCGCAGGATTCGGAGTAGTAGAAGCGCGAGATGCGCTTCAAGGCCAGCACCATGTCGGCGGTGTCGTCCATCACGATGACCGCGCCCGAGCCCAGCATGGAGCCGGCCTTGCTGATGGAGTCGCAGTCCATGTCCAGCCCCATCATGACTTCGCCCTTCAGCACTGGCACCGAGGAACCGCCGGGAATGACCGCCTTCAGCGGTCGGCCGTCGCGCATGCCACCGGCCAGTTCCAGCAGCTTGCTGAACGGCGTGCCGAGCGGAATCTCGAAGTTGCCCGGCCGCGCGACGTGCCCGCTGACCGAGAAAATCTTGGTGCCGAAGTTGTTGGGCTTGCCGAGGCTGGTGAACCACTCTGTACCGTTGCGCAGGATGGTCGGCACCGAAGCGAGGGACTCGGTGTTGTTGATGGTGGTCGGCTGGCCGTACAGACCGAAGCTGGCCGGGAACGGCGGCTTGAAGCGCGGCTGGCCTTTTTTGCCTTCCAGCGATTCCAGCAGCGCGGTTTCTTCGCCGCAAATGTAGGCGCCGGCGCCGAGGTGGTCGTAGAGCTCGTAGTCCACACCCGAACCCAGAATGTTCTTGCCGAGATAGCCGGCGTCGTAGGCCGCTTTCAGCGCATCGACGAAGCGGGTATAGGGCTCGTCCATGAACTCGCCGCGCATGTAGTTGTAGCCGGCGGTGGCGCCAATCGCGTAGCCGGCAATCGCCATGCCTTCAACCAGCGCGTGCGGGTTAAAGCGCAGGATGTCGCGGTCCTTGCAGGTGCCCGGCTCGGACTCGTCCGAGTTGCACACCACATATTTCTGCACGCCCGGCGTCTTCGGCATGAAGCTCCACTTCACACCGGTCGGGAAGCCCGCGCCGCCACGGCCGCGCAGGCCCGCCGCCTTGACCTGTTCGATAATGTCGGCCGGCGGGATTTTCTCGCGCAGGATGCGTTCCCACACGGTGTAGCCGCCCAGGCTGCGATAGGTTTCCATCGACCACGGCCGATCGTGGCCACGGGTCGCATAACAAGTGAGGTTCAGCGGGATGTCGCTCATTTCAGTGCATCCAGAATCTCGTCGATTTTGGCCGTCGTGAGATTCTCGTAGTAGACGTGGTCGACCATCATCATCGGCGCGCCACAGCAGGCGGCGAGGCATTCTTCTTCGGGCTTGAGATAGATGCGGCCGTCCGGCGTGGTCTCGCCGGTGCAGGTGCCGAGCTTGCGTTCGATGTAGGACACCACTTCGTCGCTGCCGCGGAGCATGCAGGAGATATTGGTACAGACCGACACGCTGTGGCGGCCAACCGGCTTCGTCTCGTACATCGAGTAGAAGCTGGCCACTTCATAGACCGCGATTTTCGGCAGGCCGAGGTAGTCGGCCACGGCGTCCATCAACGGCGTGGTGAGAAAGCCGTTGTTTTCGTGTTGCGCCTCGCGCAGTGCGGCCAACAGGGCCGACTGCTTGCGCTCCGGCGGATATTTGGCCACCCACTCGTCGATGACGTGGCGTGCATGGTCTGACAGTAAGGAAGGCTGGTCGCTGTTCATCACGCTGCGTCTTGAAAATTAGCGGTCGATTTCGCCAAACACGATGTCCATCGTGCCGATAATGGCCACCACGTCGGCCAGCATGTGGCCGGTGGCCAGTTCGTTCATCGCGGCCAGATGGGCAAAGCCCGGCGCACGCGCCTTCAGGCGATAGGGCTTGTTGGCACCGTCGGACACCAGGTACACGCCAAACTCGCCCTTCGGGTGTTCGACGGCGGCGTAAGCCTCGCCCGCCGGCACGCAATAGCCCTCGGTAAAGAGCTTGAAGTGGTGGATCAGCGACTCCATGTCGCCTTTCATCTCGCCCCGGCTGGGCGGCGTCAGTTTGTGGTCGTTGATGATCACCGGGCCGGGGTTCGCCTTCAGCCACTGCACGCACTGGCTGATGATGCGGGCCGACTGGCGCATTTCTTCCACCCGCACCAGATAGCGGTCGTAGCAGTCGCCGTTCACGCCTACGGGGATGTCGAAGTCGAGATCCGCATAAACCTCATAGGGCTGCTTCTTGCGCAAATCCCAGGCGATGCCCGAGCCGCGCAGCATGGGCCCGGTGAAGCCCAGCGCCTGCGCACGTTCCGGCGTCACGATGCCGATGTCGACCGTGCGCTGTTTCCAGATGCGGTTGTCGGTAAGCAGGGTTTCATATTCATCGACGCAGGCCGGGAAGCGCTTGGCGAAGTCTTCAATGAAGTCGAGCATGCTGCCCTGACGGTTAGCGTTCAGCTCGCGGCATTCTTTTTCGCTGCGCCACTTCGAGGCTTCGTACTGCGGCATGCGATCCGGCAGGTCGCGATACACCCCGCCCGGGCGGTAATAGGTCGCGTGCATGCGCGTGCCGGAGACCGCCTCGTAGCAGTCCATCAGGTCTTCGCGCTCGCGGAAGCAGTACAGGAAGATGGTCATCGCCCCGATGTCCAGACCGTGCGCGCCCAGCCACATGAGGTGGTTAAGGACGCGGGTGATCTCATCGAACATCACGCGGATGTACTGCGCGCGCACCGGCGGGGTAATGCCCAGCAGGCGTTCAATCGCCATCACATAGGCATGTTCGTTACACATCATGGACACGTAGTCCAGACGGTCCATGTAGCCAATGCTCTGGTTGAAGGGTTTGGATTCGGCCAGTTTTTCGGTGCCGCGATGGAGCAGCCCGATGTGCGGGTCGGCGCGTTCGATGACCTCGCCGTCCATTTCCAGCACCAGGCGCAGCACGCCGTGCGCGGCAGGATGCTGCGGGCCAAAGTTGAGCGTCATATTGCGAATTTCAGGCATACCGGCGCGCTCTTAGTGACCCTTGATGACGTCGTTGCGGATAACCCGCGGCACCAGCGTGCGGTTCTCGATCGAGACCGGCTGATAGACCACGCGCTGCTTCTCGGCGTCGTAGCGCACTTCCACATAGCCTTCCAGCGGGAAGTCCTTGCGGAATGGATGGCCGATGAAGCCGTAGTCGGTGAGCAGGCGGCGCAGATCCGGATGCCCTTCGAACAGAATGCCGAACAGGTCGAAGGCCTCGCGTTCGTACCAATCAGCCGAGGGCCAGAGTTCGCTGACGGTGGGCAGGCGCGGCGGGTCGTTCGGCAGGAACACTTTCAGCCGCAGGCGCAGGTTGTTCTGCACCGACAGCAGGTGATAGACCACCGCAAAACGCGCGGGAAACGCGCCGTTTTCGGCGTCTTCCACGCCCTTGCTGACGCCGCGACTGAAGCCGCCTGCGGTCGCCTGATGGGTGGTCCAGTCGGCCTTGCCGTAGGTCTGGTAGTCCACCCCGGAAACGTCCAGCAGCAGCTTGAAAGAAAAGGCGGGCTCGTCGCGCAGGGCGGCGGCCACGGCGAGCAGGTCGGCGGACGCCAGCACGGCGGTGACGTCGCCACGGTCGTAAATCAGGTCCTGCAGGGTCTCGCCGAAGCGCTCACGGAGCAGGCCGCTCAAGGTCTCGGCTTTGGCTGGGGAAATCACGGTCGAATTATCCTGCCCGGCTGATGGTGTTGGTGCGCTTGATCTTGGCCTGTAGCTGCACGATGCCGTACAGCAGGGCCTCGGCGGTCGGCGGGCAACCCGGCACGTAGATGTCGACCGGCACGATGCGGTCGCAGCCGCGGGTGACCGCGTAGGAGTAGTGATAGTAGCCGCCGCCGTTGGCGCATGAGCCCATCGAAATGACCCATTTCGGCTCGGACATCTGGTCGTAGACCTTGCGCAGCGCCGGCGCCATCTTGTTGACCAGCGTGCCGGCCACAATCATCACGTCGGATTGGCGCGGGCTGGGCCGGAACACTATGCCGAAACGGTCGAGGTCGTAGCGCGAAGCGCCGGCATGCATCATTTCGACCGCGCAACAGGCAAGCCCGAAGGTCATCGGCCACAGGGAGCCGGTGCGGGCCCAGTTGACGACGTTATCGACGGTCGTGGTAACGAAACCGCGATCGGGTGCTTCGTTTATTCCCATTCCAGCGCCCCTTTTTTCCACTCGTAAATGAAGCCCACCACGAGTACGCCGAGGAAGACCATCATGGCCCAATAGCCAAAGGCGCCGATTTCGTCCAGCACCACTGCCCACGGGAAGAAGAAAGCGATTTCAAGGTCGAACAGGATGAAGAGGATGGCGACGAGGTAGTAGCGCACATCGAACTTCATGCGGGCGTCTTCGAAAGCTTCGAAGCCGCATTCGTAGGGCGTGGCGCGCGCAATGTGGGGCTTGTTGTAAACGCCCAGCAGTTTGCCGACTACAAAGCCGGCGCCCAGCGACACAATGCCGACCGCGCCACCAACGCCGAGAAAAATCAGAATGGGGAGGTATAGTTCAAGCAAGCTTGGTAGTCCGCTTTGGGGCCCTTGTGTGCAGGGCGTGATTGCTTTTCTCCAACCCGGAAGCCGCGCTCAAAAACGCGGTTTCCTCCCTGAGTATTCACCGCCAGAGACGGTCGGCGGTGACTCGCGCCGCGGTCTTATTGTTTATGGTGCCGACGGTGAGACTCGAACTCACACGGGTTGCCCCACCACCCCCTCAAGATGGCGTGTCTACCAATTCCACCACGTCGGCTTTGTCTTTACGCCCTCATGCTCGAAGGCGAATCAGACAACGATCGAATCATACGAGATGGTCGCGCGGCTCGCCAGATTTTTTATCGCCCGCGACCTCACCATTACGGTTTGGCTGGCGGGATCTGCGGCAGATCGGCCGGCTGCGGGGCGGCGGCCGGCGCGGTCAGCGCTTCCGTGGCCGCCGGCTTCGGCGCATCGGCTGCGGCGGGCGCACTGACTGCCGGCACTTTCGCCGCGATTTGATCCGCGAGGCTCACGGTTTTTTTTCTGCTGGGCCGCGAGAAACGCGAGCAGCAGGCAGTTGGCAAAAAACACCACCGCCAGAACAGCCGTGGTACGCGACATGAAGGAGGCCGCGCCGCGCGCCCCGAACACGGTGCCCGAAGCGCCCGCGCCGAAAGCGGCACCAGTGTTCGCGCCCTTACCCTGCTGGAGCAGGATGAAAGTAATCAGGCCTATGGCCACCAGCACATGCAGGACTAGCAGGATCGTTTGCAACATCGAGAATCTCCGGACAGGAACGCTTCAGGCGGTCAGGCGCGCGCGCGCAGCAAGACCAATGGCAATAAATTCTTCGGCTTTCAGGGCGGCGCCGCCGATCAGCCCGCCGTCGATGTCGGGCATCGCAAACAGCGCCTGGGCATTGCTGGCTTTCACGCTGCCGCCGTAAAGCAGCCGCATTTGTGCGGCCAGCGTCGGGGCCCGCGCGGCCAGCCGCGCCCGAATGTAACGATGAACGTCCTGAGCCTGCTCGGGGCTTGCGGTTTCGCCCGTGCCGATTGCCCAGACCGGCTCATAGGCCACTACCAGCGCGGGCAACAGGGCCTCGGCATCGCTGGCGTTCAGCACCGCATCGAGCTGCGCACCGACCACCGTCTCGGTGTGGCCAGCCTGACGCTCCGCCAGCGTCTCGCCCACGCAGAGCACCGGCGTGAGGCCGCAGGCCACGGCCCGCCGAAGTTTCGCCAGCACGCGTTCGTTGCTGTCGCCAAACAGGGCGCGCCGTTCGGAATGGCCAACCAGCACCCAGCGCACGCCAAGTTCCAGCAGCATCTCGGCCGCCACTTCGCCGGTGTAGGCGCCGGGCTCGAATTCGCAGAGATTTTGCGCGCCCAGCGCCAGCGCGCTGCCACTGAGGGCTGCGGCCACCGCCGGCACATGCACGAAGGGCGGACACACCGCCATTTCCACCCCGGCCAGCTGCGGCAAGGCCGCCGCCACATCGCTCGCCAACGCGCGGGCCGAGGCCAGCGTGCCGTTCATTTTCCAGTTGCCGATGACGAGGGGCGTGCGCATGAGGTCGTGATTTCTGGCGAGGTCGGGCGGAAAGGGCGCGAGCTTAACGGGGCGCAGTGGCGCAGATCAATTTTCGGGACGCGGACGCCGCGGCCGCGCGGGCCGATCGTCC
>Ga0256311_1000253_pt1 | contig 9747 bp, 21 predicted proteins | sample ColtaT_5_FD_183680 | JGI IMG/M metagenome (GOLD analysis project Ga0256311, IMG submission 183680) | Metatranscriptome of freshwater microbial communities from Columbia River, Oregon, United States - Colum_Colum_RepC_8d (Metagenome... | ecosystem: Environmental > Aquatic > Freshwater > River... | reverse complement strand
CACCGAAGCCACGAACATGAAGCCAAAGCCGGGGAACAGTGCGACGCCACTGCTTTGCAGGGCAGAAGCCGCGCCGATGGACTGGAAGATGGCGAGACCCAAGGTTCCAAAGCGGGTATAGCGGGTGATCTTGCGACGACCAGCCTCCCCTTCTTTTTTCAGCTCTTTCAACTGCGGCACCGACGCCGCCAACAGCTGCACGATGATCGACGCCGAGATGTAGGGCATCACGCCCAGAGCCATGATCGAAAGGCGCTCCAAGGCGCCCCCGCTGAACATGTTGAACATGTCCAGAATGGTTCCCTTCTGCTCGCTGAAGAGGGCGGCCAGCTTGTCCGGGTCGATGCCCGGCACCGGAATGTAGGAACCCACGCGGTACACAAACAACGCGACCAGCAAGAACAACAGACGATTGAGTACGTCCTTGCTCTTGGTGAGGTCCGGCATCATCGGCGCGGAGGCGTTGGTGGCCATTGCGGGTCTTGGTTCCTTGGAGATCGGGCTGCGTGCGGCTTATTCGGCGAAGACGCCGCCGAGAGACTCGACCACTTCCTTCGCACCCTTGGTCGCCATCACACCCTTGAAGCTGACCTTGCGGGTCAACGTGCCGGACTTGATCAGCTTGGCGGTCTGCACCATGGCATCCACCACGCCCGCCTTCTTGAGGGCCGCAAGGTCGATCTCGACCTCGCTCATCTTCTCGATTTCGGACAGACGCACTTCGCCGGTCAGCGCCTTCATGGCGGACTTGAAGCCGCGCTTGGGCAGGCGGCGCTGAATCGGCATCTGGCCGCCTTCAAAACCAACCTTGCCACGGCCGCCCTTGCGAGCGCGCTGGCCCTTGTGACCGCGACCTGCGGTCTTGCCAATGCCGGAGCCGATACCGCGACCAACGCGGGGCTTCGACGGCTTGGAGCCCTCGGCGGGCTTGATGGTATTGAGTTTCATGGATCAGTTCACTTCTTCGACTTTGAGCATGAAGCGCGACTTGTTGACCATGCCCATGTTCTCGGGCGTGGCAGCAACAATCACGGACTGGTGCATCTTCTTGAGGCCAAGGCCGTTCACGCAGTTGCGGTGCATCTTCAACTGGGCGGCGAGGCTGCGGATCAAGGTCAGCTTGATCTGCTTCGTGGCGGCAGTGCTCATGTCGTCGGGACTCCGAGGATCTCGGACACCGTCTTGCCACGCTTGGCAGCGATGTCGGAGGGCAGGTTCATTTTCTGGATCGCGTCGACCGTGGCGCGGATCACGTTCATCGCATTGCGCGAGCCGTAGGTCTTGGCGAGGATGTTGGTGACGCCGGCCACTTCAAACACCGAGCGCATCGCACCACCGGCGATCACGCCGGTGCCGTCCGAGGCAGGCTTGAGCATCACGCGGCTGGCGCCGTGGGTGCCGATCACTTCGTGCTGAATGGTGTGGCCGCGCAGCGGGATGGTCACCATGTTCTTGCGAGCCTGATCCATTGCCTTCGAGATGGCCGCCGGCACTTCGCGTGCCTTGCCGTAGCCGAAGCCGACGCGGCCTGCGCCGTCGCCCACCACGGTCAGTGCCGTGAAGCTGAACTGCTTGCCGCCCTTGACCGTCTTGGAGACGCGGTTGGTCGCAACCAGCTTTTCCTTGAGATCGCCGGCCTGCGAGTCATCACCGCCGCGCGAACCGCCCTGCTGTTGATATGCCATGTCTTAAAACTCCAGGCCGGCTTCACGCGCGGCATCTGCCAGCGCCTGCACGCGGCCGTGATATTGGAAACCCGAACGATCGAATGCGACGGCGGTGATGCCAGCAGCCTTGGCGCGCTCGGCGATTGCCGCGCCCACCTTCTTGGCGGCCTCGACATTGCCAGTGGCGGAGAGGCCCGTGGTCAGGTCTTTCTCGACGGTCGACGCCGCGACGAGCGTCTTGCCGTCCAGAATGATCTGGGCATACATGTGACGCGGCGTGCGATGGATCGTCAGGCGATGCGCGCCCAGCTGCGCGATCTTGGCGCGGGTGCGGCGTGCGCGACGCAGACGGGTTGAATTGGTCTTGTTGCTCATGGGAGTGTCCTGGCCTTACTTCTTCTTGGCTTCCTTCATCACCACCTTCTCGGTGGAGTAACGCACGCCCTTGCCCTTGTAGGGTTCTGGCGGGCGCTTCGCACGGATGTTGGCAGCGAGCTGCCCAACGACGTGCTTGTCGGCACCCTTGATGACGATCTCGGTCGGCACCGGAGTTTCCACGGTGACGCCTGCGGGAACGTCGATGTTGACGGGATGCGAGAAGCCGGCCTGGAGGTTCAGCGCCTTGCCCTGCATCGCGGCGCGGTAACCGACGCCGACCAGCTGCAGCTTGATCTCGTAACCCTTGGTGACACCCACAACCATGTTGTTGAGGATGGCGCGAATGGTGCCGGACTTGGCCTTGCTGAGCTTGATCGAGTCAGGTGTAAGCGACAGGAAGCCGTCCTTCACATCGACTGCAATGCCAGCAGGCAGAGGCAGCGTCAGAGTGGACTTGGCACCTTTGACAGACACCACTCCGGCAGCGGACGTGACCTGCACGCCAGCGGGGAGTTGAATGGGGTTTTTAGCAACGCGTGACATGGTTGCTCCTTAGGCTACGAGGCAGATGATTTCGCCGCCCTGTCCGTCAGCGCGTGCGCGACGGTCAGAGACCACACCTTTGGGCGTGGAGATGATGGCGACACCCAGACCACCGAGCACTTTCGGCAGTTCGTCCTTGCCCTTGTAGACGCGCAGCGAAGGCGTCGAGACGCGATCAAGGCGCTCGATGACCGGCTTGCCGGCGAAATACTTCAGGGTGACGGAGATCGTCTTCTTGTTGCCTTCGGCCGTGACGGCGTAGTCGGCAATGTAGCCCTCGTCTTTGAGCACTGCGGCGACAGCAACGCGCGCGGTAGAGGAGGGGGAGACGATGAATTTTTTGCGCGCTCGCTGCCCGTTACGGATACGGGTCAGAAAGTCGCCGATAGGATCGTTGATGCTCATGTCAAATCTTCTTCGGGACGGTGGGCCACTCTTTCGAAGAGTGGATGAAACTGAAAATCTTTTTGTCCGCCGCAAGGCGGACGTTGAAGCACTACCAGCTGGCCTTCTTGAGGCCCGGGATCTCGCCACGCATTGCCACTTCGCGCAGCTTGTGACGACCCAAAGCGAACTTCGAGTAGACACCGCGTGAACGACCGGTGATGCCGCAGCGGTTGCGCTGGCGGGTCTTGGCCGAGTCACGGGGCAGCTTCTGCAGCTTCACCGAGGCTTCCTGCTTCTCCTCGAAGCTGGCGGTCGGCGAGATCATCAGCTCCTTGAGGGCTTTGCGCTTCTTGCCGTGCTGCGCCGCAAGCTTCTTGCGGTTCACTTCACGGTTCAGCATGTTCATCTTGGCCATGGCGTGCTCTGTCTCTTACTGCTTGCGGAAGGGGAACTGGAAGGCTTCGAGCAGGGCCTTGGCCTCTGCGTCCGTCTTCGCGCTGGTGGTGAGGGTGATGTTCATGCCGCGCAGCATGTCGATCTTCTCGTATTCAATTTCCGGGAAGATGATCTGCTCGGTGATGCCGAAGTTGTAGTTGCCGGCACCGTCGAAACCCTTGGGCGAGAGGCCGCGGAAGTCACGGATGCGCGGCAGAGCCACGCAGACCAGGCGCTCCAGAAACTCCCACATACGCTCGCGGCGCAGGGTCACCTTCACGCCGACCGGGAAGTTCTCGCGAACCTTGAAGTTCGAGATCGCGATCTTGGTCTTGGTGATGACCGGCTTCTGGCCGGCGATGGCAGTCATGTCGGCCACGGCGGCCTCGATCACCTTGCGATCCTGGGTGGTTTCGCCCACACCCATGTTCAGGGTGATCTTCTGCAGGCGCGGCACAGCCATGGCATTGACGCCCAGCTTGGCCTTGAGCTCGCCGACGATCTTGTCGCGGTAGAGGGTTTCAAATGTCGGGGTCACGTCGCTCATCTCTTAGCCCACCAGTTCTTTGTTCGACTTGAAGAAGCGGACCTTCTTGTCGCCTTCCATACGGAAACCAACGCGGTCGCCCTTGCCGGTCTTCGGGTTAAAGACCATGACGTTCGAAACGTCGATCGGCATTTCCTTCTCGACGATGCCACCAGCAACGCCCGCGTTCGGGTTCGGTTTCTGGTGCTTCTTAGCGATGTTGACGCCGCCAATCAGGAGCTTGCCTTCATCGACCAGCACCTGGGACACGGTGCCGCGCTTGCCCTTGTCCTTGCCGATGGTGACGATGACGTCGTCGCCTTTCTTGATCTTGTTCATGTTCTTTGCAGCCTTAGATAACTTCAGGGGCCAGCGACACGATCTTCATGAACCGGTCGCGCAGTTCGCGCGTCACGGGCCCAAAGATGCGGGTGCCGATGGGTTCCATCTTGGCGCTGATGAGGACAGCCGCGTTGGTGTCGAAACGGATGGCCGAGCCATCGTTGCGACGGATGGGGTAACGGGTGCGCACGACGACGGCGTCGTAGACCTCACCTTTCTTCACCTTGCCACGCGGCACGGCTTCCTTGACGGTGACTTTCACCACATCGCCGACGGCGGCGTAGCGGCGGTAGGTCGAACCCTTCACCTGGATGACCTGCATCATCTTCGCGCCGCTGTTATCTGCGCCGTGGAGGAATGATTCCTGTTGGATCATGAGCAGCTACTCCTTAGGCGTGGGCTTTCTCAAGCACTTCGACCAGCTTGAAGTGCTTGGTGGCGGACAGCGGACGAGTTTCGACGATGGCGACGAGGTCGCCCTCGTTGCACTCGTTCTTCTCATCATGCGCGTGCAGCTTGCTCTGCTTGCGCAGCAGCTTGCCGTAGAGCGGGTGCTTGACCTGGCGCTCGACGACCACGGTGATGGTTTTGGCAGCCTTGTTGCTGCTCACGCGGCCGACAATGCGGCGTTCGGTTTTCTTGGCGTCGCTCATTTCGTTGCTGCCTTCTGATTCATGAGGGTCTTGACGCGTGCGATGCTCTTGCGAGCCTGACGCACAGCGCTGCCCTTGGCCGGCTGGCCGAGTGCGCCCTGGATGCGCAGGTTGAACTGCTCTTTGCGCAGGCTGGTGAGCTCGGTCTTGAGCTCATCGGCCGACTTGGCGCGCAGTGATTTGGTGTATTCAGTGCTTTTCATGGCATCAGCTCACATGATGGTGCGTTGCACGAAGACGGTCTTCACCGGCAGCTTGGCCGCAGCGAGCGTGAACGCTTCGCGGGCTTCGGCTTCGGTCACGCCTTCGAGTTCATAGATCATCTTGCCCGGCTGCACCTTGGCGGCCCAGAACTCGACGTTGCCCTTACCGGAACCCATGCGGACTTCCAAGGGCTTCTTGGTCACCGGGGTGTCGGGGAACACGCGAATCCACATCTTGCCGCCACGCTTGACGTAGCGCGTGATGACACGACGGGCGGCTTCAATCTGACGTGCGGTCAAACGGCCCCACTCGGAGGACTTCAGGCCGAACTCGCCGAAGCTCACCTTGTTGCCGTTCAAGGCCAGGCCACGGTTGTGACCCTTCATCTGCTTGCGGTATTTGGTCCGCTTGGGCTGCATCATGGGAGTATTCCTTCGACCTTAGGCCGTAGCGGCCTCGGATTCGTCTTTCTTGGTGTGACGGGTGGTCACGGGCGCGTTGGCGGTTTCAGCCACGAACACTTCACCGGTGTAGACCCAGACCTTGACCCCGATGATGCCGTAGGTGGTCTTGGCTTCCGCGGTGTTGTAGTCGACGTTGGCGCGCAGGGTGTGCAAGGGCACGCGACCTTCGCGATACCACTCGACGCGGGCGATTTCAGCGCCGTTCAGGCGGCCACCGAGCTGGATCTTGATGCCGCCGGCACCGATGCGCATGGCGTTCTGCACCGAGCGCTTCATGGCGCGACGGAACATGATGCGGCGCTCGAGCTGCTGCGCGATGGAATCGGCGACCAGCTTGGCATCGAGCTCCGGACGCTTGATCTCTTCAACCGAGAGATGCACGGAGTCGACTTTCAAGCCGAGCTTGGCAGCGACTTCGGCCTTCAGCTTCTCGATGTCCTCGCCCTTCTTGCCGATGACGATGCCGGGGCGCGCGGTGAAGATCGTGACGCGGGCCGACTTGGCCGGGCGGTCGATCTTGATCTTGCTGACCGAGGCGGCTGCGAGCTTCTTGAACAGGAACTCACGAACCGCGATGTCCTTGTGGAGAGTCTCGGCGTAGGCGCCCTTCTCTGCATACCAGTTGGAGGTCCAGCTGGTGGAAACGCCGAGGCGGAAACCGTTCGGATTGACTTTATGGCCCATGTCTTATGCCGCCTTGCCGTCGGAAACTTTGATGGTGATGTGCGAAGTCGGCTTCAAGATGCGATCCGCACGGCCCTTGGCGCGCGGCATGATGCGCTTGAGCACGGGGCCCTTGTCGATGAAGATTTCTTTCACCTTCAGCTCGTCGACATCCGCGCCGAAATTGTTTTCGGCGTTGGCGATGGCGGACTCCAGCACCTTCAGGATCACGCGCGCGGATTTCTGCGGCGAGAACTTGAGGATGTTGACGGCTTCGCCGACCGGCTTGGTGCGAACGAGGTCAGCAACCAGGCGGGCCTTCTGTGAAGAAAGGCGAGTAAAGCGTAGAACGGCTTGCGTTTGCATGGCAGTCAACCTTTAAGACTTCTTGTCGCCACCGTGACCCTTGAAGGTCCGGGTGGGAGCAAATTCGCCGAGCTTGTGGCCGATCATGTTGTCGGTGACATACACCGGCATGTGCAGCTTGCCGTTGTGCACCTGCAAAGTGAGGCCCACGAAATCGGGGGTGATCATGGAGCGGCGCGACCAAGTCTTGATCGGCTTCTTCACGCGGGCGCCGGCAGCGTCACTCACCTTCTTCGCAAGGTGGTGATCGACGAACGGACCTTTCTTTACGGAACGCGGCATGGTCGTGCTCTCTTATTTCTTGTGACGGCTACGCACGATGAACTGCTGCGTGCGCTTGTTGCTACGAGTCTTGAAGCCCTTCGCCTTCTGGCCCCAGGGCGAGACCGGATGCGGATTACCCTGGCCGGACTTGCCCTCACCGCCACCATGAGGGTGGTCGACCGGGTTCATCACGACGCCGCGCACCGTCGGGCGAATGCCCAGGTGGCGCTTCGCACCCGCCTTGCCGTACTGGCGCAGGTTGTGCTCGTTGTTGCTGACTTCGCCGATGACGGCGCGGCACTCGGAGTGAATGCGGCGCATTTCACCGGAGCGCAGACGCAGCGTCACATACTCGCCTTCGCGGGCAACGAACTGGATCGCAGCACCAGCCGAACGGCCGATCTGCGCGCCCTTGCCGGGGCGCATCTCGACGCAGTGGATCGTGGAACCGACCGGGATGTTGCGCAGCGGCAGTGCGTTGCCATTCTTGATCGGCGCGTCGGAGCCGTTCTGCACGGTGTCACCGACGGACAGACCCTTGGGCGCAATGATGTAGCGACGCTCGCCGTCTGCGAACAGCAGCAGGGCGATGTGCGCGGTGCGGTTGGGATCGTATTCGATGGTCTCGACTTTCGCCGGGACGCCATCCTTATTGCGCTTGAAGTCCACCAGGCGATAAGCCTGCTTGTGACCACCGCCCTTGTGACGGGTGGTGATGTGGCCATTGTTGTTGCGGCCACCGGACTTGCTCTGCGACTCGAGCAGAGGACCGTAGGCCTCACCCTTGTGCAGATGCTTGTGCACAACCTTCACCATATGACGGGTGGAGGGCGAGCGGGGATTGAGTTGGACGAGTGCCATGATTTAGTGCCCCTTAAGCCTGCGGCGCCGCGCCGTTCAGGAAGTCGATTTCCTGACCTTCGGCGAGCGACACATAAGCCTTCTTCACATCCGAGCGCTTGCCTTCCGTCTTGCCAAAGCGCTTCTTCTTGCCTTTGACAACTAGCGTCTGCACGCCGGTCACCTTGACATTGAAGAGCTTCTCGACAGCCGACTTGATCTCGGGCTTCTTCGCGTTGAGAGCAACCTTGAACACAGCCTGATTCTGCTTCTCGGCGACGCGGGTTGATTTTTCGGAGACGACCGGCGCCAGGATGACCTGGTGCAGGCGCTCGCCAGCTACTGAAATGTTGCTCATGACAGCCAGGCCTCCAGCTTCTTGACCGCATCGCGGGTCATCAGCACTTTCTCGTGGCGCAGAAGCGCCACAGGGTTCAGCGCCTCGACATCGCACACGCCAACCTTGTGCAGGTTGCGGGCGGAGAGGAACAGATTCTTGTCCACCGCATCCATCACCAGCAGGATGTCGTTGGTGCCAACTTCCTTGTTGAGCTGGGCGACGAGCGACTGAGTCTTGTTGGACTCGACCGCGAAGCTGTCAGCCAGAACCAAGTGCCCCTTGCGGGACAGCTCGGCGATGATCGAGCGGATGGCGCCGCGATACATCTTCTTGTTGACCTTCTGGCTGAAGTCACGGTTGGTTGCGGCAAACGTCTTGCCGCCACCACGCCACAGCGGGCTACGGATGGAGCCCGCACGCGCGCGACCGGTGCCCTTCTGCTTCCAGGGCTTCTTACCACCACCGGACACCATGGCCTTGCTCTTCTGCGCCTTCGTGCCCGAACGGCCAGCAGCCATGTAGGCCGTGACGATCTGGTGGATGAGCGGCTCGTTGTATTCGGCACCGAACACAGTGTCAGACACCGTGATCGCTTCGCCTTTGTGAGTTTTGAGTTCCATGAGGGCTGCCTTACTTGACCGTCGGACGGACGATGATGTTGGCGCCTGCGTAGCCGGGCACAGCGCCCTTCACGAGGATGAGATTGCGCTCGAGGTCAATTTTCACGACATCGAGGTTGAGCGCAGTGATGTGGTCCGAACCCATGTGGCCAGCCATCGGCTTGCCCTTCCAGACCTTGCCGGGGGACTGACGCTGACCGATAGAACCGGGCATGCGGTGCGACAGCGAGTTACCGTGCGAGGCACGACCACCGCCAAAGTTGTGGCGCTTCTGCCAGCCGGCGAAGCCCTTGCCCTGGCTGATGCCGCTGACATCGACCGCTTTCACGTCGTTGAACAGCTCGACCTTGAGCTCGGCACCCGGCGCGAAGTCAGAGCCCTCGCCATCCATCAGGCGGAACTCGACCAACTTGGAACCCGCAGCAACGCCAGCTTTCTTGAAGTGGCCAGCGAGCGCCTTGGTCACGCGCTGCGGCTTCACTTCGCCGAAGGTCACCTGCACGGCGCGATAGCCATCGGTTTCCACGGTCTTGACTTGAGTGATGCGGTTGGGCGTGCATTCCAGCACGGTCACGGGGATGGACTCGCCAGCCTCAGTGAACACGCGGGTCATACCGGCCTTCTTGCCCACCAGACCCAAACGGGAGACTTGATTCGTCATGAGAAGTCTCCTTAGTTCAGGCTGATCTGAACTTCGACGCCAGCCGGCAGATCGAGCTTCGAGAGCGCGTCGACGGTTTTTTCCGTCGGCTCCACGATTTGCATCAAGCGCTTGTGGGTACGAATTTCGAACTGATCGCGAGCATCCTTATCGCCGTTGGGCGATGCAAGGACGGTGAAACGCTCCTTGCGGGTAGGCAGCGGGATCGGCCCACGGACGACAGCGCCGGTGCGCTTCGCGGTCTCAACAATCTCTTTGGCCGACTTGTCGATCAAGCGATGATCGAAGGCCTTGAGACGGATACGAATGGATTGGCTGGTTGCCATGCTCACACTCAAGTCTTAAAGAACTAGGGGTAGGAACTGCGAAAGGGCGCGGATTATATCCACGCCCT
>Ga0256311_1000243_pt1 | contig 9957 bp, 8 predicted proteins | sample ColtaT_5_FD_183680 | JGI IMG/M metagenome (GOLD analysis project Ga0256311, IMG submission 183680) | Metatranscriptome of freshwater microbial communities from Columbia River, Oregon, United States - Colum_Colum_RepC_8d (Metagenome... | ecosystem: Environmental > Aquatic > Freshwater > River... | reverse complement strand
GGGTGACGGAATGGCGCAAAACTGCGTTGGCCCTCCGTTTCCGGGGGGACCTTAGAGAAAAACACCTTAGCTGGCGGTATGCTATGTCAAATGATTACCAGACGAAGGTGGATGGCTGCGTTGCCGCTACTAAGTGGGTGCGGCCGAGGCGGGAAGCAGGTGATCGGCGTGATTCCCAAGGCCGTCGGCGACCTGTTCTTCGCTGCGGTCCATGCTGGCGTCCGCCGGGCGGCGGCCGAATCGGGCGTGGAAATCGTTTGGAATGGTCCAAAAGAAGAGACCGATCATGGCCGGCAGATCCAGATTGTCGACGCGATGGTCACCCAACGCGTCGCGGCCATCGCAATCTCCGCCACCGATGAACGCGCGCTGCGGGCGCCGGTCGAACGCGCCATCGCGGCCGGCATTCCCGTCACCGTCTTTGACTCCGGAGTGGAAGCGGAGGGATACGTCACCTTCGTCGCCACCGACAACTATGGCGCCGGTTGCGCGGCGGCCCGCAAGATTGCCGAACTGGTGGGTAAATCGGGGAAAGTTGGAATGGTGATGCACAAACCGGGCGGCACCTCGACGATGCTGCGCGAGCAAGGGTTTGAGAAAACGATGGCGGCGGAGTTTCCCGGCATCGAGATCGCGGCGAAGCAGTATGGAATGGCGGACCGGGCGAAGGCGCGCGGTGTGGCCGAGAATATCCTGACCGGCAATCCTGGCATCAAGGCGCTGTTTGCGTCCAGCGAGGCGAGCTCGCTGGGCGCCATTCAGGCCCTGCAGAGCCGCGGGCTGAACGGCTCCGTCCGCCTGATCACATTTGACACGAGCGAGGCGCATCGGGAGGCACTTACAAATGGAACAATCGACATCATGATGGTCCAGGATTCGGCCCGAATCGGGTACGAAGCGGTTCATTCGCTCACCGAGAAACTGGCTGGACGGACGCCGCCCCATCGCATGGATCTTCCTGTTCGCATGGTAACGCGCGCCATGATGGCACAAACGGAGATTCAGGAGCTGATCTCGCCGAAGATGGATCTGGGAGAATAGTCCGATGGGCTTTTTAGACAATCTTGAGAACACGCTGAAGAACGCCGAACGCGGAGCGGAGCGGGAGGATGCGAAGTCGAACAGCGCCTCGCGCGCCGAAGAGTTGGCGGCACTGCGCGCGGCCGCTCCGAATGCGGAAGTGTTGAAGAAGGGGCAATGGACGCAGGACCTCCTTACCCAGGCGGTGACCATCGGCCATGGACTCCGGATGCGCGTCGGCATGGCGTGGATCGGAACGACGTTGCGCTTGGAGGCCAAGGAAAAGCGCCTGGATCTGCAACCAACCGCCACAGGCATCGACGCGGTCTATTTCGTCGACGGCGTCGAAACCGGACGAGAACCCGTCGACCTGTCGTCGGCTCCGGAATTACTGGCCCGCAAGTGGCTTTCGGCGTCCTAAAGGGCATCGAGCGCCATTCCTTGCCGGCCGCGCTATCCTGAGCAGTATGGCTAACCGGCCCCATTCCACTCTTACCCGGCGTACGTTCGCCACGTTACCGGCGGCACTTTCCCTCTCCATGAACGCAGCAGACACTCCCCTTCCCGCGCCCCCATCGGCGAAGAAGATCGCCAAGGCGATCACCCAGCATGGGGAGGTGCGCCAGGACCCGTACTTCTGGCTTCGTGACAAGACAAATCCGGACGTTATCGCGCACCTCGAAGCGGAAAACCGCTACTTCGAAACGCTGATGAAACCGGTCGCTGAACTGCAGAAGACGCTGTTCGCGGAGATGGTCGGCCGTATTCAGGAAACAGATTTCTCCGTCCCGGAACGAAAAGACGAGTATTTCTATTACACCAGGATTGAAAAGGGCCAGAACTACCAGCTCTACTGCCGTAAATACGAGACCCTGGACGCCAAGGAAGTATTACTTCTGGATGGCAATGAGTTAGCGAAAGGTCACAAATACTTTCGAATCGGCAATTTCTCCGCGAGCCCTTCGCATAAGATTCTCGCGTACTCGACGGATACAGATGGCGACGAAGTATACACTACTTACTTCAAGAATATCGAGACCGGCGAGTTACTGCCCGATCAGGTCCCCAATGTCTATTATGGAATGGCCTGGGGGAACGACGATAAAACGATCTTCTACACCACGCTGGACAACACCAAACGTCCCTATCGGGTTCATCGTCACGTACTCGGCTCACCTGTAACATCGGATCAGATTGTGTTCGAAGAACCCGACGAACGCTTCTATGTGGAGCTGACCAAGACCAAGGATTCGAAGTACATTCTGATCACCTCCGAGAGTAAGTTGACGGCGGAGGTTTTCTACCTGGACGCCAACGCGCCAGGCGGGAAAGCGGCAACCGTCGCCGGGCGCCGGACGGGTGTCCTCTACAGCGTCCACCATCACAATGGCGACTTTCTCATCCTCCACAACGACAAGGCGTTGAATTTCGAATTGGCAACCGCCAAAACCGGCGACTCGGCGCCGGAAAAGTGGAAGCCACTCATCCCGCACCGCAAGGACGTTTTCCTGGAGGGCATCGAAGCCTACAAGGACTGGATGACCCTCACGGAGCGCGAAAACGGCTTGCGGCACGTCCGCGTGCGCCGCTGGGATGGCAGCGAGGATCATATCGTCGCGATGCCGGAACCGGTCTATGCCATCCAGCTGGCCGGCAATCCGAATTACGACGCCCGGACCATCCGGTTCAACTATCAATCGCTGGTCACGCCATCGTCGGTTTTCGATTACGAGTTAGCCACAAAGCAGCGGACGCTCAAGAAACAGCAGCAGATTCCTAGTGGCTACGACGCCTCCCAATACGCGAGCGAGCGGACCTTCGCCACGGCCTCCGATGGCCAGCGAATTCCGGTCGCCATCGTCTACAAAAAGGGGTTCCGGAAGGACAGCAAGGCGCCGCTCCTCCTGTACGGGTACGGCTCCTACGGCATCAATTCAGAGGCCGCGTTCAGCCCGGCACGGCTCAGCCTGCTCGACCGCGGCTTCGCCTTCGCCATCGCCACCATTCGCGGCGGTTCGGAGATGGGCCGGCACTGGTATGAGAACGGTAAATTCCTGGCGAAGAAGAATACGTTTACCGACTTCATCGCCGCCGCCGAGCATCTCGTCGCGGGCAAATACACCCAGCCCGAACGGCTCGCGATCATGGGCGGCAGCGCCGGCGGCCTTCTAATGGGCGCCGTCGTCAACCTGCGTCCGGACCTGTTTCACACGGTGCTGGCGCTGGTTCCCTTCGTCGACGTTTTGAACACCATGTCCGACGCCACCCTTCCGCTAACGGTGGGCGAGTACGAAGAATGGGGCAATCCGGACGAGAGAAAGTTCTACGACTACATCAAGTCCTATTCGCCCTACGACAACGTAAAGCCGGCGGCCTACCCGAACATCCTCGCCACAGGCGGCCTCAACGACCCGCGTGTCCCCTTCTGGGAACCGGCCAAATGGGTGGCGAAGATCCGCACTGTAAAAACTGACAAGAATCTGCTGGCGATGAAGATCAATATGGGCGCCGGGCATTTCGGAAAATCCGGACGATATGCGGCGTTGGAGGAGACGGCCGAGCAATACGCTTTTCTCCTCATGACGATGGGCATCACCCGCTAAGTGGCATACTGAGAGGTTTCGACCATGACTGAATATTCAATTGGCGTTGACCTGGGCGGCACGAACCTGCGAGCTGCCGCCGTTGGCCGTGACGGCCGCATTCTGGAGAAGATCTCCGTCGACACGGACTTCGAAGGCGGGCGCGACGCGGTGATTGGCGACATCGTCAACAGCGTCAACCAACTCAAGCACAATCAGTCCGCTCTGCGGTTGACCGGCGTGGGTATCGGCGTGCCGGGATTCATCCTTTTGAAGCAGGGTTTCATCACCAACTCCAACAACCTGCCCTATCTGGAAAACTATCCCGTACGGGACGCCATTGAGCAGAAGTTGGGCACGCCCATCATCCTGGAAAACGACGCCAACGCGGCCGCGCTGGGCGAAAAATGGATGGGCGCCGGGCGCAGTGTGGAGGACCTGGTGCTGCTCACCCTGGGCACCGGCGTCGGCGGCGGCATCATCATGAACGGGCGCGTTCTGCACGGAATGGACGGCATGGCGGCGGAGCTCGGACATCTGACGATCGACCCGTTCGGCCCCCCGTGTGGCTGCGGGAATTTAGGCTGTCTGGAAAAGCTCGCCTCGGCAACGGCCGTGGAAAGTCTGGCGATGTTGATGAGTTTGAGCGCGCATCCGCTGACCAGCAAGGAAGTGTACGAACTCGCTCTTGGTGGCAATGTGAAGGCGCAGGCGATCTTCGGGCAAATGGGGCGAGCGCTCGGGATTGGCCTGGCGAATCTGATCAACACGTTCAACTTCCCGCTCTATCTGCTCAGCGGCGGGATGCTGCCGGCATGGGACCTCTTCTGGCCGGAATTGGAAGCGCAGGTGAAGATGCGCTCGTTCACCTACCGGAACTCGAAGACGCGGATTGAGGCGGCGACGCTCGGCAATGAAGCGGGGCTGATTGGCGCGGCCTATCTGCCGTTTCAAGCCATGGACCTGACACACGCATCATGAGCGCCTACTGGCTGGGAATCGATATCGGCACCGGCGGGTCCCGTGCGCTACTGGTGGATGAGACCGGGCACATCGTTGCCGCGAGAACGGCGGCGCATGAAGAGATGCGGATGGAGAAGCCGTTGTGGGCGGAACAGCGCCCGGAGAACTGGTGGGACGCCTGCCAGGAAGCCATCCGCGGCGTTCTGGCTGATGCCGGAGTCGCGGGAGACGCGGTGCGCGGGGTGTCACTGTCCGGGCAGATGCATGGGTTGGTGATCCTCGATGCCAACCGCGCCGTCATCCGTCCGTCACTCATCTGGTGCGACCAGCGCAGCCAGTCGCAGGTGGATGCAATCAATGCCAAGGTGGGAAAAGCTCGCGTGCTGGAGTGCATTGCCAACCCGGTTCTTACCGGCTTCACGCTGCCGAAGCTCCTGTGGGTCCGCGATAATGAACCGGCGAACCACGACCGCGTGCGCCACCTGCTCTTGCCCAAGGATTACGTGCGGCTGCAGCTGACCGGGGAGCTAGCGAGCGAAGTTTCCGACGCCTCCGGCACCGCGTTGTTCGACGTCGTCAACCGCCGCTGGTCGTACGAACTGGCGGATGCGCTTGGAATTGACCGTTCGATTCTGCCGAAGGTATACGAGTCGGAAGAGATCACCGGAACCATCTCGGCCTCCGCCGCCGCGGCCACGGGGCTCGCCGCGGGAACGCCGGTCATCGGCGGTGGTGGCGACCAGGCGGCCAGCGCGGTTGGCAACGGCATCGTTGCGCCGGGCCTGGTGTCGGACACCATCGGCACCTCCGGCGTTGTCTTCGCGCACATGGACGCTGTGGCCTACGACCCGGCCGGTCGCGTCCACACCTTCTGCCACGCCGTGCGCGGCAAATGGCACGTTATGGGCGTCACGCAGGGCGCCGGGCTCAGCCTGCAATGGTTCCGCAATCAACTGGCCAGCGGCGAATCCTATGACGATCTGACACGCACCGCCGCCGGTTGCGCGCCGGGCGCGCGCGGCCTCTTATGGCTACCGTATCTGATGGGCGAACGCACGCCACATCTGGATTCCATGTGCCGCGCCGCGTGGGTCGGCCTGACCGCCGCCCATACCCGCGCCGACATGGCGCGCGCCGTGCTGGAGGGCGTCTGCTACAGCCAGAAGGATTGCCTGGACATTATCCGGGGCCTGGGCTGCGGCGTCAGCAGCGTGCGTCTCTCCGGCGGAGGCGCCAAGAGCGCCATGTGGAAACAGCTTTTCGCCGATGTCTTCGGAACGCCGGTCGCGGTTCTCGAAAGCCAGGAAGGTTCCGCCTACGGCGCGGCGCTATTGGCCATGACGGGAACGGGCGCATTTGGCTCGGTGGTCGAGGCCTGCGGGGCCACCATTCGTGAAGTCGAAAACATTCCGCCGGGCGCCGACTCGGCGTTCTACCAGCGGGCGCATGGTGTCTACCAGGCGCTGTATCCCGCGCTGCGCGAGAGCTTCCGCGCCATCGACAGTCTGGGATAACGGTGTTCTGCGACGTCAGCCTCCCGGTTCCGCTCGACCAGCCCTTTACCTACGCGCTGCCACTGTCGCTGGTCAACCGGGTGAAACCGGGGGCCCGCGTGGTCGTTCCCTTCGGCACCCGTAAACTGACCGGGGTGGTCCTGGCGGTGCACCGCCAAACGCCGGACAGGCAGGCCCGGGCCGTCGAAAAGCTGATTGACGAAGAGCCCATCTTCGACACCACGCTGCTGCGGCTCGCCCACTGGGTGGCGTCCTACTACTGCGCGCCGCTCGGTGAAGTTCTGCGCAGCATGGCGCCCACGTCGGCGGAGACCAGCCGCTCCAAGGTTTACACGCTCACCGATACGGGCCGCGACTACGTCCGCCAATCGCTCTTCGGCGAAGAAGACCCCTCGCCGCAGGCACGTCTGCTGCGCATGCTGGAAGTCCGCCCGCTCTCCGCGTCGTATCTGAAGACGAAGGTGGAAGACGCCCCGCGCCTGTTGAAAGCGCTCGAACAGAAGGGGTTCATCGGCGTGGAGGAAGACGTCAGCGCCAAGGATCCGATGCGCGCGCCGGCCGAACAGTTGCGTGTGCGTTTCGCCAAGCGGGCCGAGGGGTTGAAGCTCCCAAAAGTGGAGCGGGAACTGCTCGCGTACCTGGAATTGCATCCAGGAGAACACGGCCTCGCCGCGCTCGAAGCGTCTGTCAAAGACGCCTCCCGCGGAGGCCGGGCATTGGCCCGCCGAGGTCTCGCCACCCTCCGCATCGCGCCCATCGCTATGCTTGCCGACGAACGCCCTCCGCATGCCCTCAACACGTGGCAACAGGCAGCGTTCGACAAGATTCGCGCCCAGCTCGATACCGGCGCCTTCGGCGCTTTTCTCCTGCAAGGCGTCACGGGCAGCGGCAAGACCGAAGTCTATCTGAGCGCCATCGAACACACCCTGCAACTCGGCCGCGCCGCCCTGCTTCTCGTCCCTGAAATCGCGCTGACCCCCGCGGTGGCCGGCCAATTCCTGCACCGTTTCGGCGACCGTGTTGCCATTCTCCACTCCGCCTTCAGCGATAACGAACGAACCGAACAATGGCGCCGCATCCGCAGCGGTGAAGCAGGGGTCGTCGTCGGCACTCGCTCTGGCGTCTTCGCTCCCATTCAGAACCTCGGACTTATCATCGTCGACGAAGAACACGATCAAAGCTACAAGCAGCAGGAGGCGCCCCGCTACAATGGCCGCGACGTCGCGGTGATGCGTGCCCGGGAGTTGAACGCCACCATCATCGTCGGCTCGGCCACACCGGCGCTCGAAACGCGCTACAACGTCGAACGGGGAAAGTACACGCTGCTGGAGTTGCCGGAACGCGTCGCCGGCCGGCCGATGCCAATCGTACAGCTCGTCGACATGCGCGAAGAATTCCTGGAAACCCGCCAAATGGGAACGTTCTCCCGCCCGCTATTGGCGGCACTCGACGAGCGCCTTGCCGCCGGGGAGCAGACCATGCTGCTGCTCAATCGCCGCGGCTTCTCCAGCTTCGTCAGCTGCCGCTCCTGCGGTGAACGCGTGCAGTGCCCCAACTGCGCCGTCACACTAACCTATCACCGGCGAGACAAACGGCTGCTCTGCCACTACTGCAATTACGCCGAACGGATTCCCGACCGCTGCAAAAAGTGCGATAGCGAGTACCTGCACTTCCTGGGAACGGGCGCCGAAAAGGTGGAAGACGAACTCCACAAGGCGATGCCGCGCGCCCGCATCGCGCGCATGGACCGCGACACCGTCAGCACCAAACGGCATTTTGAAACGATTCTCCACGGCTTCCGCGAAGGCAACTTCGATATCCTCGTCGGCACCCAGATGATCGCCAAGGGACACGATATTCCCAACGTCACCCTCGTCGGCATCGTGTCCGCCGACATCGGCCTCGGCATGCCCGATTTCCGCGCCGCGGAGCGCACGTTTCAACTCCTCACGCAAGCCAGCGGACGCGCCGGACGCGGCGAACTCCCCGGCCGAGTCATCCTGCAAACCTCCAATCCCGAACATTACGCCGTCCGCCTGGCATCGCAGCAAGATTACGCCCAGTTCTACGAAAAAGAAATCCTGTTTCGGAAATCGATGCGCTATCCTCCGTTCAGCGCGTTGGCCAACATCCTCGTGCGCGATGAAGTGCAGGAGGAAGCCCTCCGCAAGAGCACCGAACTGGAGCGACTGCTGCGCCCGGAGCCGAAGGAAATGCGCGTCATGGGACCTGCGCCCGCGCCAGTGCCGCGCCTCAAAAACGAGTTCCGTTACCAGTTGCTCCTGAAATCCTCCGACCGCAAAAAACTGAACGAGACGCTGCACAATATTCGCCGTTTCGCCGCCCAACAAAAGTGGGGCGCAACGGCGCTGGTGATTGACGTCGATCCTGTTTCTCTGTTGTAATTGCCGCGCATGTTACTTGAACGTCAGCCCTTCCAGCTTGTGGAGCGCAACCTCCGCCACGCGATGGCGTTCTACGCCGGGTCCCACCCCGACGGGCTGGTTCGCGAAATGCCGGGCATTGACGCCATCAGTTGCGGTTGGAACTACCCGGTGTTCAACTCGGCCCTGCTCTCCTCACCAGTTCCGGGAATCCACGGCGAACTGTCGGCCCGCATCACCAATGCGGCTTCGTTCTACCGCAGCCTCAACATGGGCTGGTCGTACTGGGCTTGTCATGACTTACTGGACGCCGCTACGCTGCGCCATTTAAAGGACCGGTGTTATTCCTACGGGATGGATCCCGTTGTTACTGCCCCGGGAATGTACACTGACGTGTTGCACCCGGCTCATCTCCCGGCTGCGCCAATCAGCGTGAAAGAGGTGTGCGACGCCTCCTCCAGATTAACTTTCTCCCATCTTGTCTCGACAATTTTCGATCTGCCGTTTCAAATGACAATGCATGTCTATGGCCAGGAAGAGAGCTGGACCCACGAATATGGCGGTTTCATTGGATATTTTGAGGACCGCCCGGTAACGATTGCCATGCTGAATGTATCTGACTCCTGCTGCGGTTTTTACTCGGTTGGAACAGTGCCTGGATATCGCAGGCGAGGGTTCGCGGAAACAGTCATGAGAGTTGGTCATGAACGAATGCGAAATCGCTTGTATTCTGATTCTTGCGTGCTACAATCGAGCACCGTTGGGCGTCGCCTGTACGAACAAATGGGGTTCCGGGAAGTCACCCGGTTTTCTGTTTTCAGGTCGACATCCGGCTAAGCAGTGACTCGAAAACAGGAGACTATTGCTATGGGAATGATGGAAGAGTTCAAGCAGTTCGCGGTGTCCGGTAACGTCATGGATCTCGCCGTTGGCGTGATCATCGGCGGCGCGTTCGGCAAGATCGTGAACTCCCTTGCGAACGACGTGATTATGCCGCCAATCGGCCTGCTCCTTGGCGGAGTGGATTTCAAGGGTATGTACACTGCCCTTGACGGCAAAACCTACGAAAACCTGGAGGCCGCGGTGAAAGCCAAAGCTCCGGTGATTGCATACGGCATGTTCATCCAGAACGTGGTCGAGTTTGTGATCCTTGCGTTCGTGATTTTCATGATGGTTCGCGCAATGAATAAAATGCGCCCCGGCGTCGCCAGCGACAAAAAAGCCGGTGGTTGATAGACTTTCTATTTGAGATCCATGGGGCTCCTCCAATACCCGGAGCCCCATACACCGCAACGTGCCAGACGAACGACTTCCCTTCACCGCCACCCATCTTTCCTCTCCCTACGACGGCATCCGCCCCCTTCCCGTCCGAGTCCTCCTCGACAACGTCCGCAGCCTCTACAACGTTGGCTCGTTCTTTCGAACCTCCGACGCCTGTGCGCTGGAACGGCTCTATCTAGGCGGCATCACAGGCTTCCCCCCGCAAAAACAGAT
>Ga0256311_1000241_pt1 | contig 10015 bp, 10 predicted proteins | sample ColtaT_5_FD_183680 | JGI IMG/M metagenome (GOLD analysis project Ga0256311, IMG submission 183680) | Metatranscriptome of freshwater microbial communities from Columbia River, Oregon, United States - Colum_Colum_RepC_8d (Metagenome... | ecosystem: Environmental > Aquatic > Freshwater > River... | reverse complement strand
TGCCTGTGGCATCGAGCGAGGCCCAGGCCTGGCCCAGGGCCTCGCGCACCTCGGCGGGATTCTGGGTTCGCCAGGCCGGCAAGCGCTCGTTCATCCACTGATGCAGGGACAGGCGGGAGGGCTCTGCCCGCGGCACATCACTGGGCGCTGGGGCCATGGAGGCCATGGAGGCCATGGAGGCCGCCGAGGATGCCGAGGATGCATCGACCGCAGGGGCTGCTGTGGCTGCACGGATCACGGGATCCTCAGGTGACGCTGGCGCCACCAGCAGGGCAATGGTCTCGGCCAGATCCCCCACGGCGGCGTAGCACTCCTCAAAGAGCCAGGGTGTGAGGCCACTGGCCTGCAGGGCCGCCTCGCGCAGGACCCTTGAGGGCACGGTCTGCGGGCGCTTGCCGCCACACAGCAGAAAGACCGCCCAGGCCGCATCGTCGGCCGGTGTGCCTGCCAGGTGCTCGGCAATCGCCTGCACCTTGGCCTGCGTGGAGGTGGTGGCATCGAGCTGGCTGACCAGGGCAGAGAAGGACTGCATCAGGTTGCCCCGGCGCCCTGCGGATCGATATCCCGCACAGCCTGCGCAGGCCCGGGTGTGCCTTGCTGATCTCCATCCGGGTCGCTGCCGAATTCAGTGCGCAGGGCCTCGGCCTGCAGGCCACGATCGCGCAGGGCCCGCACCATGACGGGCACATCCCCGTGCGTGACCAGCACCCGCTGCGCACGGGTAGCGTCAATGGCCTGATGCAGGCCTGGCCAGTCGGCATGATCGGACAACACGAAACCCCGATCGAGTGCCCGTCGGCGACGCATGCCTCGCACGGCCATCCACCCCGAGGCAAAGGCATCGGAAGGCTGCACGAGGCGCCGCACCCAGGGCGTGCCTGCTGCCGAAGGCGGGGCCAGCACGAGCGCGCGGGCGAGGTCCGAACGATCCGGCAGCTCGGTGATGCGATGGGTGTCGGGCAGCGCAATGCCCTCGGCACGATAGGCCGCATTGATCGGCTCCATCGCACCATGGCAGACGATGGGGCCAATGTCGGGATTGAGCCCGGCGAGGATGCGCTGAGCCTTGCCAAACGCATACGCCATCAAGAGGCTGCTGCGACCAGCCTGGGCATTGGCGCTCCACCAGGCATTGATCTCGGCCATCACCTGCGATTCGGGCGCCCATCGGTAGATCGGCAGCCCAAAGGTGGACTCGGTCACAAAGACATCGCAACGCACCGGCTCAAAGGGCGTACAGGTGCGATCGGGTTGGACCTTGTAGTCGCCACTCACCACCCAGACCTGACCCTGGTGTTCAATGCGCACCTGCGCCGACCCCAGCACATGGCCCGCCGGATGCAGGCTGATGCGCACACCGTGATGCAGCACAGCCTCCCTCCAGTTGAGCGCCTGCGTGTTGATGGCGCCCAGACGCGATCGGAGCACGCCCTCGCCCTGCCGGGAGACGAGATAGTGGCGATGGCCTGCGCGGGCATGATCGGCATGCGCATGGGTGATCACCGCTCGATCAACGGGCCGCCAGGGGTCGATGAAGAACCCTCCTGCCTCGCAGTACAGCCCCTCGGGCCGCAGACGCAGCAGATCGTTCATGGCCGCGGGCCGTTCATCAAGGCCGATCGGTCATGCGAGAGCAAGGATGCAAGGCGTTGCCTGGTCATTGATCGAGCCGCTCGCCCGACACGCGCACCCCCAGACGCAGCAGGCCATAGGCCAGCCAGCCGGACAGCCGATGCCACCAGGTCCTGCGACGCACCTGGTCCATCAGGACCTGGGTCGCACCCTCTCGAATCTCCTGATCCAGACAAGCCCTGAGCTGCCGGGCAAAACCTCGGTCGTGCACCACCACATTGGCCTCGCGCGAGAGCAGCAAGGAAAAGGGATCGATATTGGACGACCCCACGGTGGCCCAGTCGTCGATCACGGCCACCTTGGCATGCAGAAAGCTGCGGGTGTATTCGTGAATCTCGATCCCGCGTGACAACAGGGAGTCGTACATCGCCTGCGCGGCGCGATGCGGCAGCAGATATTCGGCCCGACCCTGCAGCAGCAAGCGAACCTTCACCCCGCGATCGGCGGCCTCGCGCAGGGCACGGCGAAACCGGCGGCCCGGAAAGAAGTAGGCGGTGGCAATCAGCACCTCGCGACGCGCCTGACCGATGGCGCGCAGGTACGCCCGCTCGATCGCACGCCGCTGCGTAAAGCTGTCTCGCAGAACGAGTCGGGCGGGCATGGTGCGCGGGCCGGGCGTGATGCCGGCCCGCGTCGTAGCGCCCGGTACGGCTGCATTCGGTTCGGCTGCATTCGGTGCTGCGGACCGTCTCACACCAAGATTGCGACCGATCGCGCCCGGCGCGCTGACCTGTTCCCACAGTCTGACCATGGTCTCGCGCACGTCATGAGCCAGGTGCCCGCGCACCTGCACGGCATAGTCGAGTCGCGGATGCTCGAGTGCGCCATGGTTGGGATCCCACAGGTCATCGAGCACATTGATGCCGCCCACGAAGCCCACCTCGCCATCGATGCAGGCGAGTTTGCGATGTAGGCGGCGCAGACGCTGCCGATCAAGCGTGAGCAGGACCGGCACGGGCGAGAAGACCTGGACCTGTGCACCCGAGCCGGTCCAGAGTTCGAGGAAACGCTCGGGCACCGGGCGGGTCCCGAAACCATCGATGACCACCCTCACCCGCAAGCCGCGTCGGGCCGCCCTCGCAAGCGCGTGGGCAACCTGATCGCCGGTCTGGTCCTCAGAGAAAATGTAGGTCTCGAGCAGGACTTCGGTCTGTGCGGCATCAATGGCCTGAATCAGCGCCGGAAAGAACTCCCGCCCGCTACGCAGCAGATGAGGCACGCTCGGGACACTCTCCAGCACGGCCCCTTGCGGCGGCAGATCACCCGGCGCATCGATCACCATGGCGCATCAGACACCGATTGCCAGATCGGCCACCAGTGGGGCGTGATCCGACAGCCTCGCCCAGGCGGGCCCGCGCAGCACCCGCGCATCGCGCACTTCAAAGCCGCGCTGATAGATGCGGTCCATCCGCAACCAGGGCACCAGGGCGGGGAAGGTGCGCGCCGCACCCATCACCTCGCTGACCGACAGATGCTCGGTGAAAAGACGGGTGAGGCGGTTGCGCCAGTCGTTGGTGTCGCCAGCGATCAGCAGCGGGGCATCCGCGGGCACGGCCCGCTCGATCCAGCGCACCAGCGCCTGGGCCTGACGCTCGCGGCTGCGCGCAAAGAGCCCGAAGTGAATGACAAAGCAATGCACCTCCTGGCCCGCCACATCGACCACGCAGTGCAGCACGCCGCGCTTTTCGAGGGCGTGATCGGAAAAGTCACGGTTCTCGCGGCGTACGATCGGATGGCGCGACAACAGGGCATTGCCATGATGGCCGTGCAGGTAGTTGGCGTTCAGCCCATAGGCCGATTCGAAGCTGTGCCGGTGACCGGGCGCTCGCGCGAGGAACTCTTCCTGCGGTTCGGCGGGCCAGTGTTCGAAGCGATCGGCATGCCGCTCGTTGTGCCCCTGCACCTCCTGCAGAAAGATGAGATCGGCATCGAGATCGTGCAGACGATTGCGCAGGCCATGAACCTGCGGGATGCGCCGCAGTCCGAACAGCTCGCGCATCACGCCCTTGTGAATGTTGTAGGTGGCGACCCGGACCGGCTCAGCCATGGCCGACCCGAAGGGCCTCGCGTCGCGCCAGTTCGCGAATGGCCTGGACATTGGTCCATGAAAAACAGCGATCCGCCGCCTGCTCCCAAGGCAGCCACTGCGCGGCCAGATGCTCGCGCGGGGCGATGCGAACCGGCACCATGGCGTTCACACACAGGCTGAAGACATGCTCGGTGTTGTGCGTGACCCCCTCGGGATAGCGATGGCGCCAGTGCGGATAGATCTCGTAGCGGTTGGTGTGCTGCCAGTCGGTCAGGTGATGGGCGTGCACGTCGATCCCGGTTTCTTCGAACACCTCACGCACGCAGGTGGTGATGAGGGGTTCGTCGAGCTCGTCCTTGCTACCGGTGACCGACTGCCAGTAACCCGGCCGGTCGGCACGTTCAAGCAGAAGCACCTGCAGATCGGGCGTGTGGATGACCACCAGCACCGACTCGGGAATCTTGGTGCCCATGCCGCTCGCCGATCAGGCCTTGGCCTCGCCCCGCAAGCGGATGTGCAACTCGCGCAGCTGGCGTTCGTCGACCGCCGAAGGCGCCTGCGTGAGCAGGTCCTGAGCACGCTGGGTCTTGGGAAAGGCAATGACGTCACGAATGGACTCGGCGCCTGCCATCATGGTCACGATGCGATCCAGACCAAACGCGATGCCGCCATGGGGCGGTGCGCCGTACTGCAGGGCATCGAGCAGGAAGCCAAACTTGGCGCGGGCTTCTTCGGGCCCGATGTTGAGGGCCCGAAAGACCTTACTCTGCACCTCTTCACGGTGAATCCTCACGGATCCACCACCGATCTCCCAGCCGTTGAGCACCATGTCGTAGGCCTTGGCCAGACACTTGCCGGGGTCATCGGTCATGAGGTCTTCATGACCATCCTTGGGTGCGGTAAAGGGATGGTGCACCGCCACCCAGCGGTTCTCCTCAGGGTCGTGCTCGAACATGGGGAAGTCCACCACCCACAGCGGCCGCCAGACGTCCTGGAACAGCCCCGAACGCTTGCCGAACTCCGAATGGCCGATCTTCACGCGCAGGGCACCGATCGCGTCATTGACGACCTTGGTTTTGTCGGCCCCGAAAAAGATCAGATCGCCGTCCTGGGCCCCGGTGCGCTCGAGCAGGGCCTGCAAGGCTGCATCGTGAATGTTCTTGACGATCGGTGACTGCAGGCCGTCGCGGCCCTTGGCGCGCTCGTTGACCTTGATGTAGGCCAGCCCGCGCGCACCATAGATCGCAACAAACTGCGTGTAGGCATCGATTTCGCTGCGGGTGAGCTGCCCGCCCTGGGGCACGCGCAGACCCACCACCCGGCCGTCTTCGGCATTGGCGGCCGCGCTGAAGACCTTGAAGTCGACATCGCGCATGACCTCAGTGAGGTCGGTGAACTGCATCAGCACCCGCAGGTCGGGTTTGTCGGAGCCGTACAGACGCATGGCTTCGCTGTAGGGCATGACCGGGAAGGGCGCGGGCAGATCAACGCCTTTGGTGTCGCGAAACACCGTACGGATCATGTCCTCGAAGATGGCGCGAATCTCCTGTTCGTTGAGAAAGGAGGTCTCGCAATCGATCTGGGTGAACTCGGGTTGACGATCGGCACGGAGGTCTTCGTCACGAAAGCACTTGGTGATCTGGTAGTAGCGATCGAAGCCCGAGACCATCAGCAGCTGCTTGAAGAGCTGCGGACTCTGCGGCAAGGCAAAGAACTGACCCGCATTGACCCGCGAAGGCACGAGATAGTCCCGCGCGCCCTCAGGCGTGGACTTGGTCAGCATCGGGGTTTCGATGTCGATGAAACCCAGCGCATCGAGGTAGCGGCGCACGGCCATGGCCACCTTGTAGCGCAGCATGAGGTTGGCCTGCATCTGCGGGCGGCGCAGATCGAGCACGCGATGCGTGAGCCGGGTGGTTTCGGACAGGTTGTCGTCGTCGAGCTGAAAGGGCGGCGTGACCGATGCGTTCAGGATCTCGAGGGTATGGCACAGCACCTCGACCTCACCGCTTCGGATGCCGGCATTGCCGGTGCCCTCGGGGCGGCGGCGGACCTTGCCGGTGATGCGCAGACAGAATTCATTGCGCACCCGTTCGGCCATGGCAAAGGTTTCGGCCCGATCCGGGTCACAGACCAGTTGTGCGATGCCCTCGCGGTCCCTCAGATCGATGAAGATCACACCGCCATGATCTCGGCGACGCTGAACCCAGCCAAACAGGGTCACCTCCTGATCGAGATGGTCGGTGCAGAGTTCGCCGGTGTAACAGGTACGCATTTCAGGCCTTGGGAGAGGATGGGGGGATTGCGTCGGGGGCGAGGGAGGGGTTGCGATCGGCAGGAATGACCACGCCCATGGACACGACGTACTTCAGTGCCTCATCGACCGACATGTCGAGCTCGCGGGTGTCGGCGCGAGGCACCATGAGAAAGAATCCGGAAGTGGGGTTGGGCGTGGTGGGCACATAGAGCGACACCATGTCGTCATCAACCTGACGTCGGATCTCCTGCGCGGGGGTTCCGGTGAGAAAACCGATCGTCCAGCATCCGCGTCGGGGGTACTCGACGAGAAGGGCCTTGCGAAACGCATTGCCCTGCGGTGAGAGCAGGGTGTCGCTCACCTGCTTGACGCTGGAATAGACCGTATTGACGATGGGGATGCGGGCCAGCACCCGTTCCCAGATCTTGATCAGGCGCTGACCGAGAAAATTGGCCGTGAGCACGCCGGTCATGAAGATGACCAGCAAGGTGAGCAAGGCGCCCACGCCCGGGAGTTTCTGACCGATGAACCGCTCCGGCTGCCAGTGAGCAGGCAAGAGCGACAGGCTCAGATCAAGGGTGGAAACGACGAAGTTCAGAACCCAGAGCGTGATCGCAATCGGGATCCAGATCAGCAGCCCGGTGATGAAATAACGACGGAACATCGTTCAGCCGAGGCGGTCGTTGGGCAAACGAGGCACGGGCTCAGGCGCCCGAACCGGTTGCGCTCGAGGCGCCCGGCGCGGCAGGCTTGGCGCTTGAGGTGTCGGAGGAGGATCCTGAAGCGGACGACCCCGAACCCGAAGAGGCCGCTGACGACCCGCTGCCTGCCGCATTGGACCCGGATGAAGAGCCACTTGAGGCGGCCTGGGTGTCGCTCTTGGCATCGGCCGACTTGCTCTTGCCCGAGTCACGAAAGTCGGTGACATACCAGCCGCCCCCCTTGAGCTGAAACGCGGGTGCGGTGAGTTGCTTGCGAAAGGCATCCGCGCCACAGGCCGGGCATTCGGTCAGTGGGGCATCGGAAAACTTCTGGATCACGTCCTTGGCGTGACCGCATTGCTGGCAACGGTAGGCGTAAATCGGCATGAGGGACTCCCCCCGGCTACGGGGCGATTCAAACGCTGGGGAACCCGAAATTATACGGCCGAACCGTGCGGCAGTGCAGAACAGACCCCAGGCGGGCCGAAGAACGGCCCGGCCCCGGGGGGTCGGTCAGGACGGGATCATTCCGGCTCGACGCCGGCGATCTTGAGGGTGCTGCGAAAGCTCTCGAGCTGCTCTCGCACCAGCGTGCCGAGCTGCTCGGGGGTGGAGCCATTGAGCATGAAGGACTGCTTGTCCATCACGGCGATCAGCTCCGGGCGGCTCATGGCAGCGTTGAACTCCTTGTTGAGCCGGGCCACGATCTCGGGCGGGGTGCCTGCAGGCGCAAACACGGCCGCCCAGGAGGTGAGCGAGAACTTGGGCATGCCGGCCTCGGCGATGGTCGGCACATCGGGCGCTGCGGGGCTGCGCTTGCTGAGCGTGACGGCAATGGCGCGCAGACGTCCGTCGCGGATGAAACCGATGCTGGTGCCTGCCGATACCACCATGAACTGCACCCGACCGGCCACGAGGTCGGTGAGGGCCTGAGGTTCACCCTTGTAGGGCACGTGCACCATCTGGATGCCGCCCAGCGCATTGAAGAGCGCCGTGGAGACGATGCCCGTGGTGTTGCCCGTGGCGTAACTCAGCTTGTTGGGGTTGGCCTTGGCATAGGCCACCAGCTCGGCCACGGTCTTGGCGGGCACGCTCGGATGCACCACCATGAAGAAGGTGTATCGACCGATATCGCTGACCGGCGCGAAATCGCGCACCGGGTCGTAGGGCGGGTTTTTCTTCATCGCCGGCACGGCCGACATCGGGCTGTTGGTGGCGAACAGCAGGGTGTGACCATCGGGAGCGGCTCGGGCGACTTCAGCGCCCGAGATGGCGCCGTCGGCGCCCGCCTTGTTTTCGACCAGCAGGGGCTGGCCGATGGAGGCCGACACGCCCTGGGCAAAGGCCCGGGCAATGGTGTCCGTGGCTGACCCCGGGGGGAACGGGACCACCAGCCGGATGGGTTTGGTCGGAAACGATTGGGCGCGCAGCGAGGGCGCGGCCAGCGTGGCCATGCCGCCCAGGGCAAGCGCGTTGAAGGAGCGACGTTGCATGATGAGTGGATCTCCGTGGTGCCTGGCCGGGCGCAAGGGGATACGCCCGGGCGGAAGGGTCAGAAGCCTTCAAGCACGATCTTGCCGATGGTCTGCCCGGACTCGATCATCTCATGGGCATGACGCAGGGTGGTGGCGTTGATGGGCCCGAGCGTGGTCGCATGCGTGGTGCGCAGCACCCCGGCATCGATGAGCCGGGCGGTTTCGTCGAGCAGACGGCCCTGCTCGATCATGTCGGGTGTCTCGAAGCCGGAGCGCGTGAACATGGCCTCCCAGTGCAGGGAGGCGCAGCGCGCCTTGAGCGGCCGGACATCGATGGGCTCGGGCGGGTCGTCGATCATGCACAGTCGCCCCTGAGGGGCGATGAGCTTGCACAGCTCGGCATAGTGCAGATGGGTATGCGAGATGCTGAAGATGCGCTCGACCCAGCGCACGCCGGCCGCCTTGAGGCCTTCGGACAGGGGCTGGCCGTGATCGAGCACCTCGTGCGCACCCAGAGCGAGCGCCTGGGCGCGGCTCTGAGGACGTGAGGCGGTGGCAATGACCCGGGCGTCGGTGAGCTGGCGGGCCAGCTGAATGGCGATGGAGCCCACGCCGCCCGCGGCCGCCGTGATCAAAACCGTGCCCGCACCCAGCGCATCGATGGGGATGGGTGCAGCAGCACTGTCCGCGCCCGGCGAAGCTGCACGACGCGGCAACTGCAGGCGGTCGAACAAGGCCTCCCAGGCGGTGATGGTGGTGAGCGGCAGGGCGGCAGCCTGCGCAAAGCCGAGGCTGGCCGGCATGTGGCCCACGATGCGCTCATCCACGAGATGGCGCTCGGCATTGGTGCCCTGACGTGCGCGCGAACCGGCGTAATAGACCCGGTCGCCCGCTTTGAAGCGGGTCACCCGATCGCCCACGGCCTCGACCACGCCCGAGGCGTCGTATCCCAGGATGCGGACCTCGCCGGGCGGAACGGGGGCACCTCGGCGAACCTTGGTATCGACCGGATTGACCGAGACCGCCTGCACCCGCACGAGCAGATCGTGGCCGGTGGCCACGGGATCGGGCAGCTCCAGATCAATGAGGCAGGCGGGGTCGGAGACAGGCAGGCACTGGCGATAACCAACAGCTTTCATGGGGGCGCGGCTCGAGGCGGGGAGTTCAGAAGGGGATGTCGTCGTCGCCCAGATCGGCCGGTGCTGGCGCAGGCCGGCGGGCCGCTGGCGCGCCGCCCGAGCCGCCTCCACTGGCCGCCACGCGAGGCGCACCGCCATAGGACTCGCGGCTGTAGCCGCCGTCCTGGGCATCGCTGCCCATGCCGGCCCCACCACCCTCGCGGCTGCCCAGCAGCTGCATCTCGTTGGCGATGACTTCGGTGGTGTAGCGGTCCTGGCCGTCTTTGTCTTGCCACTTGCGGGTCTTGAGCCGGCCCTCGACATAGACCGAGCGGCCCTTTTTGAGGTACTCGCCGGCGATCTCGGCCAGGCGGTCATAGAAGACCACGCTGTGCCATTCGGTTTCTTCCTTGCGCTCGCCGGAGGTCTTGTCCTTCCAGCTGCGCGTGGTGGCCAGCCGCACGTTGCAGATGGCGCCGCCATTGGGCGAAAAGCGGGTCTCGGGATCTTTGCCGAGATTGCCGATGAGGATGACCTTGTTGACCGAAGCCATGAGCGAGCCTCCGAAAGTGAGCGGGCCGGGAACGAGCGGGAAGAGGGAAAACGGATGAAAGACGGGTGAGACGCAATGGGGAAGCGATGAGGCGGCAGGTTGCCGAACAGGACTGCCAACCGCGGGAAGCAAAGCTTACTCCAGCGATTTGCCCTGGCCTGGCACGGACGGTCTAGGTCGAACGGCCGGGCCAGCGCCGCGCACCCGCCGCCACCCACCACCAGAGCAGCATGACCCCTGCACACAAGAC
>Ga0256311_1000240_pt1 | contig 10027 bp, 10 predicted proteins | sample ColtaT_5_FD_183680 | JGI IMG/M metagenome (GOLD analysis project Ga0256311, IMG submission 183680) | Metatranscriptome of freshwater microbial communities from Columbia River, Oregon, United States - Colum_Colum_RepC_8d (Metagenome... | ecosystem: Environmental > Aquatic > Freshwater > River... | reverse complement strand
GGAAATTAGAATGATTCAAAACAGATTGAATAACAGACCAAGAAAACGATTGGGATTCAAAACACCCGCAGAGGTGTTTCATCAATCACTCAAGCGCGTTGCGCTTCGTACTTGAATGCACCTTTTTATTCTTGACTACACAAAGCAGCAAATTCCGGTTTTGCTATGTCGATGTGCGTACAGCTCGATTAGTAGCCAAGAGTCCCGATAGCGTAAATTGATGCAAATGCGGTTACCCGCCTACAAAAAAGCTACTTTTAAGATACCAGCGCGGGACAGAGGTCAAAATAGTGTGCCTGACTCCTACAGAGATTGACGGGGGATAGCGTTGATCACATTAGTGAAAATCAAACTACTCTGCGTATGTAATGCCCGGTAGGCCTGAACAGCAAAAACTGAATGGGGGAACACCATTTGTACCGCACCATGCGCGCATAGATGGCGACGTAGCCCAGACTAAGACCAGCAAAGATAGTGGCCGACAGCCAGACGCTGCTGTGCACCAAGCTGGCCAAAGCTATAGCAGTCAATGTCATGGAGCCCACAAGTAAGCCAGTAATGGAGTTGCGCACGTTCGTGGTGGTATTAGCAAACCAACGGCGCACATAGCGCTGCTTGACCAGGCTGTGAAAATGCAGCCGGTCCGGGTGCCCGGGGTTCATCTTCTTGATCATGCGGCGGAAGATGCTGAGCAGCGCCTCGGTCACTGGGTGCACGCACACCAGCAATGCAGCGAAGGCAGAAACACCTTGGTTGTGCTCGATCAGCAACACAGCCACCCAGGCCAAGCTGAAGCCGATAAAGTATGACCCGCCGTCGCCCAAGAAAATCTTGCCCAGAGGCCAGTTGACCCAGAAAAACCTCAACGCGCAGGCTGCCAGCACAAGGGCCACACTGGCCAGCGGCGCATCGCCCCACTGCCAGGCGATCAGGGCATAGCCCACAAAGGCCAGGGTGGATGCAGTGCCAGCCAGGCCGTTGAAGCCGTCAATGATGTTGATGCTATTGGCCACGCCGCCCACTGCAAAGAAGGTGAACAGGGCGGACACCATGGTAAATTGGAACAGCGAGTCCATTCCCCAGACATCGACCCGAGTGAGCGAGTAGCCGGAGATCCACCAGGCTAGCAAGCCCGAGGCCATGGTGGCCAGTAGGCGCGGCAAGACACCCACGCGCTTGGTGATGTCTTCGAGCACGCCAAAGATGAAGGCGGGCATACCGGCAAGCAGGAAGGGGGTGAGCAGGACCTGTATGTCTGCAGGTGATTTACCCCAGGCGACGATCAGACCCAGCACGATGGCCACACCGCCGATGCGTGGGGTGGGCGCGGTATGGAACTTTTGCGTGCCATCGGTGTGGTCCATTGTACGCGCGCCGTGCCAGCGCTTTGTAAGCACCAGCAAGACACAGAGGGTGAAAGTGGCGACCATACCCCAGGCGGCTGCGGTGATCGCTGCAGAGGTGAAGATGCCAATGATGCTGTCGATTATTTTCAAAGCTTGTGTGTGTGGTTAGTTTTGGAGGGTGAGAGGTCCGCTTTGCCCAAACATTGACCCTTTTTCGCAGGGCGGCATAGTCTGAGCAGCGATCAATGAACTTGCTTTGGCTGTCAAAGCATATATTTTTGCTTTGGCTGTCTCACTTAATTCATCTTACATATGACGAACCGCTCAGTTAGTAGATTTTTTCTTTCAAACCCTGCGGCGTGAGGAGGTAGACGTAAATTCGGGCATAACTAGCGCTTGCACACTCGGATGTGATAATACTTTCGAAAATCTTAGTAGCACATCACGCGACACAATTAAATCGTCGCGTTTTACGAAATATGGGGATAAGCGAGGAACTCAAGAGCCGGGGCTCATTCTCAAGCAATGAAGCCTTGCTCAAATTGTTCTAGCTGAAGCTGGTCAACATCTGCAAGAAGTGGTCGATACCGCCCAGAGATTGGAGAGCCACCTTAAACCGGTTTACCATTCAATTCGAGGCTAAGATATCTAAAGACTGATCCCCGCCTCGTTTACTCAAAACTCTGTAGGCCATCTTGCTGCAGCTCTTCGAGATTGTGTCGTAGATTCTGTGCGCCATGATTTTTGCCCGCCGCACTCCCAGCAAACACATGCACAGCGGAAGTGCGAGCATAGTCAGCAGGGTGCCCTTGGAGCTGCGGGCGCGACCTTTAGAACATCTTGTTCGTCCAGGTTTTTGGAGTTTTTTCGGAAACGATTTCGATTGGCAAGTGATACTCGAAGGGGCGCACCCCGCGCCTACGGACATAGTCGATCATTCCCGACAGCGACTCTTCCAATGTGATCTTGGTGCTGTAGCCAAAGAAATTACGGATCTTGTCGGCCGAGCACGTCGCATGCTTCACCTCCTGAGGGCGGCCTGTCACGAAGATGGGATCGAGCCTAAAGTCGAGCAGCCTGGCGATCTCCTTCGCGAGTTCCAAGACCTGGATCGGGTGCTCGTCGGGACCAATGTTGAAGGTCTCGCCCAGTGCTAATGGGTTAGTGGCGAACTCGACCAAGCAGTCCACGTCGTCGCGGATGTCGGAGAAGCAACGCACCTGCGTGCCGTCGCCGTAGATCACGGGTTGGCGGTTCTGCAGCATGAGGTTGATCATGATGCTGGCCACATTGCGGAACGGGTCATCGTACTTCTGGCGCGGGCCTACGATATTGTGCGGAACGGCAATGACCAGCGGCAAGTCGTGCACCAGCGATAGGTTTTTCAGCAGCAGTTCGGCCGCGTACTTGGCGATGCCGTAAGGGTCCTGCGGCTTGCACTCCATCGTCTCTGTGAAGGGCGTGATGTCCTGCGTGCCGTAGCGCGCCATCGACGAGCAGTGGATAAAGCGTCCCACACCGGCCTGGATGGCAGCGGTGGCTGCATTCACAGAGATCTGGCAGGTGTTGGCGACGATAATCGATGGCGAGAACACCGATAGACCTTCATAGGCGGTGCAGGCCGTGTGGTAAACGAGGTCGTAGCCCTTCATCTTCGACGCCAAGCTGTTGAAGTCCAGCAGGTCGCCTCGGTAGAACTCCACTTCCTTGGGAACGTTGTCTTCGTAGCCGCCAATCAAGTTATCGATGCCTGCGACGTGATAGCCACGAGCCAGGAACGCATCAGCCAAATGACTGCCAAGGAAACCAGCCACACCCGTAATGAAAACCTTCTTCATCTAACTAAACTCCTAGTAAAGCAAATTGCCAGATACCGTTGTATCGCTTCCGAACCGATCGTTGTAATTGCCGTGCTCGAGGAAAAGGCGGTGCACGAAGGACGCGGCATCTGTCACGTCCCCGAACATGCTACGGAACTTATCCAGCGACTGCACCTCATGCAAGACGCGGTCCTGCGTCACGCCCACATCAGGCACCGACAAGGTGCGAACTTCGAAACGGTTACTGAACACGCGCTCGTTGACGAACTCGGAGATCTGCGCGGTGCGTTCGGCGTGGAACGCAGATGTGACGAAAACCACGCGGCTGATCCCCAGAAAAGTCGCGTGCAACGCAAGAACGAAGAATATACTTCCGACAGTATCATGCGACTGTTGTTCACAAATAATAGTTCCAGTGAAACCGTGGGCCTTGAGCCAACGCGCAATAGCTGAAGCTTCCGACACCGGCAGGCCGGTACGCGTCAGCTTAGGCGGAGTATTCAGCGAGAAGCTCGACGACGCTACCACTACCGCGTGCGCTGGCAGCGCGGTCATTGCCAGCACGGCTTCGCAGCGCGGCACCACATTCGGGGGCAGCGTGCCGTCGGCCAGCACGCCCCCGCCCATTACGACGACCATTTCAGGCGACCAGGCGGATATATGCATCACAGACATGACCCCAGGTGTAGCGCTCGTCTAGGCGCGGTGGCGGTGGCAACACGCATGCCTCGTCATCCAGGATGGCAGTCAGGGCACGCTCGTCGCGGAAGTAGGTGCCAGATGCGCCAAGCACCTCGCGGTTGAAGATGGAGCCGTAGGCGATAACTGGCCGTCCCAGCCAGCACGCTTCCACCAGCGTGGGGTTGGTGCCGCCGACCGAGTGCCCGTGCAGGTACGCATGCGCACCTGCACGCAGTGCCTGCAGCTTTCGGCGGTCGTAAATAGGTCCCAACCAGGTGACGCGGCTGGAAGCATCGGCATCGATCAGCGGCTTGACCTCGTTCTCGAAGAACTGCGTAGAAGGGCCGATGAGGACGAGGCGTCGCCGCGCCTTCGACGCCTGATACGCGCACACGATCTCTCTGATGTGGTTCTCCGGCTCCATGCGCATCACGACAACGAAGTACTCGCCGCCGCCGGTGAGCGACTCCAGGCCTGGCACTGCAAGCGTGGCCACAGGCTCGGTACCGTAGAAGAGTGTGTGGCCGGGCCGGCGATGATTGATGGCGTAATAGCGCGCCACACCGATGGAATCGTAAATGAGGTCGGCGTGCGCGCGCGCCGAGAAGGTCTCGCAGAGCTTAAAGTAGCGGCGCGCCCACTTTCCCCACTTGGCGCGGCGCCACTCGAAGCCATCGACGTTGCACACCAGGTGGCAGCCCAGTAATTCGAAGAGCCAGAAGAACGGCGCCAGCCCGTACCCCAGCACTAGATACGTGCGCACACCACGCGCATACATCGCGAAAAAGGCTTTTAGGCCGTAGACGATGACACCGATGCCGCCGCTGCGCTTGAAGAACAAGCGCGTGACGTTGGGCATGTCATAGGGCTCAGCCGACGCGCCGGCATTGCAGCCGACGACGAAGTGCAACTCGGGCCGATGAGTGGCCGCGTGGCAAATGATCTGGTCCACGGTCTGCTCGAAGGCGCCGTAGCGCGCGGGCAGGCCCTGTATGGAGAGGACGCCGATGTTCTTCTTCATGTCTTGTTTCTCGCCATCATCTGCAGCCCCAGCACAGGCAGGACGCAGACCAGCGGGTAGCAGTAACGGATGTATGCGGTGTAACTGTTGACCAGCATCGCCATCAGGCCCAGCGCGGTCAAGATCGGTAGCCAGTCGATGCGCACACGCGCCAGCGCCACGCGACCAGCAATCATCTCCACCGCGATGGGTAGGAGAGTCATCGCCGGGCTCAGCAGCCAGAAAGCGCCGGTCACCAACAGAAGCGGCCACAGCGCACCGCGCATCAGCGTGCCGGCGGCTCCGTAATCCTCGAAGCTGGACACAGTGTTGAAGTTGCGGCCACCCATGTCGAGTTCGTTGCGTGAGATAAGGAAACCGATCACCTCCTGGCTCTGCATGGTCAGCGCTAGCGCCAGCGATACAAGCACCAGCAGCCCCACCACCAGCCGCCGCGGCAGGCATCCGACGAAGTAGATAACGGCCGATACTCGCAGCGCCAGCAGCGCCGCGGCTGCGAGCCACATACGTCGCGGCGCGACGGAGACAGTCAGCAGCAGCATCAGGATGATCAACGTGTCTTTGAGGACGTGTACGCCAAGGTGCAGCCGATAGGGCTGCAACAGGAAGACCACGGCCGCCACCAAGGTGCGGCCACTGCTTAGGCCGCAGGCCCGCCCGTACTGCCGGATGCGCCCCCAGCCCACTGCGTTGGCGAGGGAGTAGGCAATGATGTTCAGCTCGATCAGTGCCGGGAGGTTGCCGCCCAGCAAGCTGCTGATGAAGAAGTACAGATTATTCGGCATGTTGGCGATGTCGTCGACATACGAGTTGTAGTCGGTGACGTAGGTAACAGCATCCGGATGGAAATCCCACTCTATGCCTGCCAAGCGCTCGACCAGCAGGAAGGCGTGCGCCGCGAGCCAAGAGCCGACGAATACGTGGAGTGCCATCACGAGAGCCTGGAGCTGCGTGCTACGCCGTACAGCCCCAGCACTGCCCCGGCGTACACCAGCAGAGCCAGCGGCTGCCAATGTAGAAACGCAAGTCCGGTCCCGATGGCCGACGAAAACCCGCACACGCTCCAGCTCACGACCGGCCGCACGTTGGCGTGGCGGCGGATGCGGAAGTCCATGAGCTTGAGCACCATCCCTTGACCGGTCTGCGAGCCCACGTACCAAGCGCGCAGCGCCGGGCCAGCGAGCCAAAATGACATCAGCGCCAGCGAGCCGAAGTACAGCAAGTGCGTGGCGACGATGAAGAGGATCGGGTTGCTCACCTTCAGCTGTTCTAAAGGCCGGCCGCCCCAGTGCAGCGACAGCAGGCAGACCAACGAGCCCACGCTGCGCAACGGCACCAGCCAATCGCGCCAGGGTCCTGCGATCGCCACGGCCGGCACCATCACCGCAATAAAAGCCGGCATCACGCTCATGATCAGAAAACCACGGTAGACCGCCACGTGGCGCGCCGAGCCACACTGCGTGAGGTAGTAGTCCGAGAGCAGCAGTGCCACTGCATAGGCCATCGCCTGCCCGGGCACCGAGCCGGTGGCGCACGCCGCAGCCGACCAGCCCAGCGCTAGCACTGCCAAAGCGATACGCCCGCGCTGTAGCGCTGAGCCCAGCCGCGGCGTGCTGAACGCGTAGACGATCACCATGCCGAACACCATCGATGCCAGCGAGTAGGCCTTCAGGAACTCTGGTGTCACCGCGTCCGGCAGAACGAGGATGACCAGCATGTTTGACACCACTGCCAGCGCGTATGAGGCAAGGTTCATCGCCCCGGCTTCCTAGCGGACAGCTCAAAGACCAGCGCTTCCGAGCTCCCAGTTAACTTGCTCACCAGCGCCTGCAGCGGGAATAGCAACCCAGAGCAGATGCGAGCCGCCGGGCGCGGCATGCCCAGGCTCATAAGAAAGACGCCGAAGATCGGCGGCTCCGCCAGACGCTTGGCGCGCACGTTCAGGCGCGCTTGCTCGAAGATGCTGCACGCGCCGACGTCGCTGAGCACCATGGTGTGGTAGGGGAAGAAGTAGCCAGTCCAGCGCTGGCCCATCAGGCGCTTCCAGATGCTGGCGGCCGACGGGAACTCCACAATCATCACACCCTGAGGCGAGAGCTGCTCGCGAATGCCGGCCAGCACCTCGGCGGGGCGCTCCAGGTGTTCGATCACGTGGCGAAGGATCACCATGTCGAAGGGCCCGTGCTCGGCCAGCGCATGTACACCCAAGTAGGTGACTCCGGCATCTAGCGTGGCCGGGCGAGCGGGCTGCACGTCGGCGGCGAAGACGCGGCTGAAGCCGATGGCGTGGATGGAGTTTGCCAGCTCACCGCCGCCGCAGCCGAAGTCAAGCACACTCCCGTCTGGGTCGCGGCCGCGCAGGATGCCTGCCGCCGTGCGCCGCAACAGAGCTTTCTTCAGCGCCACCAGCAAGCCATTGGTGGTCGGGTAGTTGGACGAGTCGCGCGACGCATAGAGTTTGTCATAGTCGACCTCACCGTCGACGCTCTCGCTACCGCACTCCGGGCAGGTGAAGAAGCTGCCTCTGAATGCCGGCACAAACGAGTGCACCGGCTTCGACTGGGCATTGGCTGCCACATGGCCGCAGGCTTTGCAGGTCTTGCTAGCGAGGCATAGGGCGCGGGTAGGGGTGTCCATCGCGGCGTTCATGCGCGGTGCGCCGAGGATGCCAGCGTACGCGGGCGGCCGATCGGGAGGTGATCGACCCCGGCGTCGGCCATTTCCTTTGGGTTCCAGATGTTGCGGCCGTCGAAGACTACCGGCCTGCGCAAATTGGCGGCGATGTCAGCTGCCGGCACTTGGCGAAACTCGGACCACTCTGTCACCAGGACCAGCGCATCGGCGTCGACCAACGCGGCCATGGCGCTATCGGCATAGCCAAGGCCCGCGCGACCGGTGCCCAGGCGGCGGCGCGCCTCGGCCATGGCCACAGGGTCAAAGGCTGTGACATTAGCGCCACGCTCAAGCAGGCCTTCGATCACGCTTATGGCCGGCGCCTCGCGCATATCGTCAGTGTCGGGCTTGAAAGCCAGGCCCCAGATCGCGAAGCGGCGGCCCTTAATGTCGCCCCCGAAGTAGCGGACGATCTTGTCGACGAGCACGCTCTTCTGCTTTTCGTTGATACTCTCCACGGCGCCCAAAATCTCCAGCGTGCGGCCGACGTCCTTGCGGGCGGTGTGGATCAGTGCGGACACGTCCTTCGGGAAGCAGCTACCGCCGTAACCGCAGCCCGGGCGAAGGAACTGCGGCCCGATGCGCGGGTCGGCGCCAATGGCAATGCGCACAGCCTCGATGTCGGCGCCCAGGTCATCGGCCAGATTGGCCAGCTCGTTCATGAAACTGATGCGCGTGGCTAGCATCGAGTTTGCCGCGTACTTGGCCAGCTCGGCGCTGCGCAGGTCCATCTGGATGATGGGGCGTTCGCTGCTGACAAAGGGCTCGTAGAGTTTCGCCACCAGCGCCATGGCCCAGGGCTCGTTGGTGCCGATGACCACGCGGTCGGGCTGTTTGAAGTCGCGGATGGCGTCGCCTTCGCGTAGAAACTCAGGGTTGGAGACGACGGCGAAATCGTGCTGCGTGCCTCGCTTTTCCAAGGCCGCCTGCACAGTGGCGCGCACTTTGTCGCCGGTACCCACCGGCACTGTGCTCTTGGTGATGACGACGGTGCGGCGCTGCATGCGATCGCCGATATTCTCGGCCGCCTTCAGCACGTAGGCGAGGTCAGCGCTGCCATCCTCGTCCGGCGGGGTGCCGACGGCGATGAGCTGGATGTCGCCGTGCTGCACAGCCATATCGACGTCGGTCGTGAACTTGATCAGCCCGCGACTAATGGAGCGCTGGATTAACGTATCTAGCCTAGGCTCGTAGATGGGCACGCGACCGGCGTTGAGTTCGGCAACCTTGTGCTTGTCCACGTCTAGGCAGACCACTTCGTTACCGGCATCGGCTAAACATGCTCCCGTGACTAGGCCAACATAGCCCGCCCCTACTACGGTTACTTTCATTACTAAACTTTCAGCTCGATATCAAAACTGGTGTCGCGGGTTTCACAGTAGCGCGAGGATGTTCTGGGCGTCTGCGACGCACGCCAACGCGTCTAGCTCCTCGACAATGGCGCACCAACACAAAAAAATGCCATCAATGATAAGTACGAAGTTCATTAAATCGCTTTAATTTTAGCAACCTGAAGTCGTAGCACGCAGGAAGATGCAAAGGCCACGAAGAAAGACAGTCAGGAGATAAGAGTAGGCCAACTTTTTTAGCTGATGCGAAATTTGATCCTCTTCAGCAAGCCGCTCTCCGGTAGGGCTCACAACAGGTAGTTGGTCTTATAAGGCGCATTCCAGCAGCTCGGCCAACTGGCCATGGCATCTCAAGTTGATTTTTTGTTCAGTTGCCTCAACCAGTACAGTTCGGCGAAGCAAATAAGCCACTTAATTTCAGAACGCCATTGCGACTCAGGCAGCAAGGCCGAACCAAGCAAGGGCAACATCAAAAGCCCCCAAAAAACCAAAGCCAACTTCAATCGATTTTGATCAATTGCAATGAACACCGGCACGCAAAGAAAAATGAGTAGAGCGTATTGAATTGGACTCATTTGATTTTTTGCAATAACAAATTAGCTTGCGAGAAGCTACGAGGCAGAATGACAAAGGGGGGAGGGGCGGTACTGCTAAAGCCCACTCTCAATCCTGGTGTTGAGACGCAATGCAGAAGTATCTGATCGAACACCAGGCTCCCCCATCTCCCCCCTCAGCGCCTCAATCTCCCCCCGAATCTGCTCGTACTCCCGCATCTTTCGACTCAAGAACCTCCCCGTAAGCGCCACCTTCTCCGCAATGCCCAGCGGCGTCAGCACGTACACATAGCCAAACTTGTTCTTGCTCTGGCTGAAGTTCTGCACCTTGACCCACCCCTTGTCGATCAGGGCCTTGAGGCAGTAGTTGAGGCCACTGGTGCTCACGCCCAACTGCTGCGCCATCTCGCGCTGGGTGATGTCCGGGTTGTCTTGCAGCAAGCGAAGCACCCTGAAGTGGGTGTCTTCCTGCATCTCGGATCGGCGGGTGGTCATGGGGGCGGGGTTGGTGGAGGGCTTCGGGCACGCTACCGCCCTGCCGTGTCACGATCGGCCAGCGCGGGATGCCCACGGCAAGGCTGGC
>Ga0256311_1000239_pt1 | contig 10030 bp, 10 predicted proteins | sample ColtaT_5_FD_183680 | JGI IMG/M metagenome (GOLD analysis project Ga0256311, IMG submission 183680) | Metatranscriptome of freshwater microbial communities from Columbia River, Oregon, United States - Colum_Colum_RepC_8d (Metagenome... | ecosystem: Environmental > Aquatic > Freshwater > River... | reverse complement strand
GCAAAGATTGTAGGTGAATGGCCTGTCTGCCCAGAACTGCGTATCATGTTCAGCATGCCTAGGGACAGATGGCAAGGAGAACACCATGGACCTGAAATGCAGCCACTTGGACACCCCCTTGGGCCCCATCTTGCTGGCTGCCTCTGACCAGGGGCTGGCGGGTGCCTGGTTTGATGGCCAGCAGCACATGCCGAACTTTGAAGGTTGGAAAATCGATCGGCAAAATCCTCATCTGAAACAAGCGGCCCGTGAACTGACAGACTATTTTTCAGGCGCACGCGCGCCGTTCAAGGTTCGCCTGTCAGCCGCTTGGGGCACAGCTTTTCAACACGCCGTCTGGAAAGCCTTGCAAGGCATTCGCTGCGGACAGACCACCAGTTACGGCCAACTGGCTCTGCAACTGAAAAAGCCCATGGCCTCGCGTGCCGTGGGCGCCGCCGTGGGCAAAAACCCCTGGAGCATCATCGTGCCATGCCACCGTGTGGTGGGCGCGCATGGCGCGTTGACCGGCTATGCCGGTGGGCTTGACCGCAAGGTCGCCCTGCTGCAACTGGAGGGCGCCCTGCTTTGATAGCCCCTCAGCCAGCCGCCCGTTGGCTGCCCGATTTTTTGCTGCTATCCCTGCTGTGGGGCTCTTCGTTTTTGTTTCTGCAAAAAGTCTCCTATGCCATGGGCGCCCTGCCCACGAGCTGGATGCGCGTGAGCATTGCGGCACTGTGCCTGTTGCCCGTCGTGCTGCTCAAACAACAAGGCGCCATTCTTTGGCGTCACAGGCGAGAACTGCTGCTGGTGGGCGTGTTCAATTCCGGGCTGCCCTTCAGCCTGTACGCCTATGCCTTGCTGTCGATCACGACCGGTCTGTCGTCGATTCTGAACACCATGGCTCCCCTGTTTGGCGCCTTGATTGCCTGGCTGGTGTTCAAGGAACAACTGACACGCTGGCGAACCCTGGGCATGGTGCTGGGGTTTTTCGGTGCCGCCTTGTTGGCCCTGGAGGCGCCGGGCGGCGTGTCGTTCAAACCAGGGGGCTCCGGCCTGGCCATTGCATGCTGCTTGCTGGGTGGGTTGAGCTATGGCATCAGCGGCAACTACACCCAGCGCTACCTGCAACACATTCCGCCCATGGTGCTGGCCACCGGCAGCCAAATGGGCGCCAGCATCGCTTTGCTGCTGCCCGCGCTTTGGCTGTGGCCCGGCCATGCGCCCGACCTGCCGACCTGGGGGGCACTGTTTGTGTCAGCCGCGCTGTGCACCGGCTTGGCCTATGTGCTGTTCTTCCGCCTGATTGCGCAACTGGGCTCGAGTGGCGCCATGACCGTGACCTATGTGGCCCCGGTGTTCGCCTCGGTCATTGGCGTGGTGGTACTGGATGAAAAAATCACCGGTTGGATGCTGGGCTGTGCCGCCATTGTCTTGGTCGGCACCGCCTTGGCCACCGGTCTGCTGCCGCTGAAAAAAGCCTCGGTCAGCGCCCGTTGAACGAGGGCTTGCGCTTTTCATTGAAGGCGGCACGCCCTTCTTTGGCGTCCTCGGTCATGGCGGTCAGCGCAATCTGACTTTCCATGTAGGCAATCGCCTGCTCAAACGACATGGCCGCGATCGCGCGCATGGCGTATTTGCCGCGCCGAATGGCGGTGGGCGATTTATCCAGCAAACGTGCCAGCAGCCAGTCGGTCTTGGCATCCAATTCGGCAGCCGGCACCACATGGTTCAACAGGCCATGGGCCAGGGCCTCGTGCGCGCTGAAGGGCTCACCGGTCAAGGCCCACTCGCGCACCACACGCGGCGGCACCAGGTCTTTCAGCAAGCTCAGCACCTGCATGGGAAACACGCCCACTTTCACTTCCGGCAGCCCCAGCAGCACATGATCGGCCGCGACCGCCATGTCGGCCATGCACAGCAAGCCCATGCCGCCGGCCATGCACACCCCGTTGAGGCGAACGACGATGGGCAGCGTGGCCGCCTGGGCCTCGCGCAACAAGTCGGCATAGTCGGACGCGGGTTTGGCGGGATCGAAGACGAAGCCCACGCCAGGTTGCAAGTCGGCGCCCGCGCAAAACGCTTTGTCGCCCGCGCCCGTCAACACGATGGCGCGCACGCTGTCGTCCGCATGGGCCCTTCGCAGTCCCTCACGCAGCCCTTGAATGACGGCGCCGTTGAGGGCGTTGCGCTTGTCGGGGCGGTTCAGCGTGAGCCAGGCCGCAGCACCGCGTTGTTCGTACAAAACTTCGTCAGACATGGTCAACTCTTTTCAAGGTCCACTTCCACCAACACGCTGCCAGCGGCCGCCTGCACGCCCTCGCTGACATGCACGGCACGCACCGTGCCGGCGGCGCGTGCCACGTGCACGTGTTCCATCTTCATGGCTTCCAGCGTGACCACGGCAACGCCTGCTTCCACCCGCTGGCCCACCGTGACTTGTACAGCGACCACGCGGCCATTGGTGCTGGCCCGCACCCGGCCGTCACCCCCCGCCGCACCTTGCCGAGCGGCAGGCACGCGGGTCAGGTCACTCACACGCACCGCCTCTGCGCCCAACTGAAGCCACCAGTCGCTGGCGTCCTGCAAAACCGTGGCCGTGGTGGCCACGCCATCCAGTGTGTAACGCAGGCTGTGGCCAGAACGATGCACGCCTCGCACCGAGTGTTTGAAGCCATGGCCTTCTGACAAGGCGCCTGCAACCTCGAAGCTGCCATCCAACTGACGCGTGACCTGAACGCTGAACGACTGCTCTTGCACGGCCAGCTGAAGTTGCATGGGCAGGCGCGGCACCAAAGGCGCAGCGTGTTGCGCTTGGGGATGACCGTCCACGCTGAGCCATGCCACCAGGGTCAGGGCACGCGCAAGCAAGCCCTCGGGCGTGCCCAACAAGGCCTCCTGGTGCGTGGCAATGAAACCTGTGGTGGCCTGGCCTGCGACAAAGGCGGGATGCGCCAGGCACCGGTCCAGAAAGGCTTGGTTGGTGGTCACGCCCAAGGCCACTGTGTCTTGCAGGCCTGATCGCAAGCGCCGCAAGGCTTCATCGCGGTGCGCGCCATGGCTGATGAGCTTGGCAACCATCGAGTCGTAGTAAGGCGGTACCTCGCTGTCAGCGGCCAAGGCATGCTCGACACGCAGTGCAGTGGCCGGCGCCCAGGCGCAAAATTGACCGCTTTGCGGCATGAAGCCTTTGCCCGGGTCTTCGGCACACAGACGCACTTCGATGGCATGGCCATGGAATGCAATTTGCGATTGCAGCAAGGGCAAGGCTTCGCCCGCTGCGACACGCAACTGCCATTCGACCAGGTCCAGGCCGGTCACGGCCTCTGTCACAGGATGTTCCACCTGCAAGCGGGTGTTCATCTCCATGAAGTAAAACTCGCCGCTGGCGTCCAGCAAGAACTCCAGCGTGCCCGCGCCTTCATAGGCCAGGGCTTGAACGGCTTGCACGGCGGTGCGGCCCATGCGCTCGCGCAAGGCCGCCGACACGGCTGGCGAGGGCGATTCCTCGATCACTTTTTGATGGCGGCGTTGCACGGAGCAGTCGCGCTCGCCCAGATGAACAGCGTTGCCATGGCGGTCGGCAAACACCTGAATTTCAATGTGGCGCGGCTCCACAATGGCGCGCTCAAGCAGCACTTGCGCGCTACCAAAGGCGTTCAGGGCTTCCGATTGCGCGCTGCGCAGCGCGTCTGCAAAAGCCTCGGCTTGCTCGACCTTGCGCATGCCGCGCCCGCCGCCGCCCGCCGTGGCCTTGATCATGACCGGGTAGCCTATGCGCTGGGCTTCCTGCACCAGCCGCTCAGCAGATTGATCGTCGCCGTCGTAGCCCGGAACGCAGGGCACGCCTGCCTTTTGCATCAAGCGCTTGGCCTCGGCTTTGTGGCCCATGGCGCGAATCGATTCCGGCGAAGGGCCAATGAACACCAGCCCGGCATCGCGACAGGCTTGCGCAAAGTCTTCGTTCTCGGCCAGGAAACCATAGCCCGGGTGAATGGCGTCGGCCCCGGTTTGGCGAGCCGCCGCCAGGATGGCTGGAATGTTCAGGTAAGACTGTGCAGGCAAAGGCTCGCCAATGCAGACGGCTTCATCGGCCTCCAAGGCATGTCGCGCTTGGGCATCGGCCGTGGAATACACGGCCACCGTGCGGTAGCCCAGGGAGCGCGCCGAGCGCAGAATGCGCAAGGCAATTTCACCGCGGTTGGCTATCAGGATTTTTTGAAAGGGGGTCGAAGTCATCGTGCGCAATCGGTTGAATCGCCTCAGGCGTTACGGGGAAAGATGCCCATGTACTTGGCGAGAATTTGCAACATGACTTCGTCGGCACCGCCGCCAATGGAAGCCAATCGCCCATCGCGGAAAGCGCGCGAGACACGCCCGTCGGCAAAGCCCATGCCGCCCCAGAATTGCACGCAGGTGTCGGTGACTTCGCGCATCAAGCGGCCCGACTTGAGCTTGACCATGGTGGCCCATTCGGTGGCGTCTTCGCCGGCCACCACCTTGTCCACCGCCGCCCAACACAGCGTGGACAGCATTTCAATTTCAGCCCGCAACTCTGCCAGTTTGAAATACACCCATTGGTTTTCCAGCAAAGACTTGCCAAAGACTTGGCGCTCGCGGGTGTAATCAATGGTGATGTTCAGGATGTGGCGCATCGCACCCACCCCGTTGAAGCCCGCCCACAGGCGCTCCAGTTGAAACTGTTCCATCTGGTAGATGAAGCCCATGCCCTCTTCGCCCACGCGGTAACGCTGCGGCACGCGCACATCGTCAAAGAAAAGTTGCGCGGTGTCCGAAGAGTCCATGCCCATTTTGTTGATCTTGCGTGCCACCTGCACGCCTGGCGTTTTCATGGGCACCACGATCAGCGATTTGTTTTTGTGGGTGGAGCCGCTGGAGGTGTTGGCCAGCACGATGCACCAATCGGCTTGGGTGCCATTGGTGGTCCACATCTTGCCGCCATTGATGATGTAATCGTCGCCGTCTTTGCGCGCGGTGGTTTTGATGGACGCCACATCCGAGCCGCTGCCCACTTCCGACACCCCCAAGCAAGCCACCATGTCGCCCGCAATGGCGGGAGCCAAAAACTCGCGGCACAACGCGTCGCTGCCATGCTCGGCGAAAGCGGGCGTGGCCATGTCGGTTTGCACGCCAATGGCCATGGGCACGCCACCGCAATGCATTTCTCCCAGGGTTTCGGCCAACACGGCTGCATAGGAATAGTCCAGCCCCATGCCGCCATAGGCGGTCGGCTTGTTCAGCCCCAGCAGGTCCAACTGCCCCATGCGCTTGAAGACTTGGTGCGCCGGGAAAATGCCGGCGGCTTCCCAGTCGTCCACATGGGGGTTGATTTCATCGGCAATCCAGCGCTGAATGGTGCGCTTGAGCGCTTCGTGTTCCGGGCTCAGTTTCATGTTGAACGCTCCAAAGGGGTCAGGGACGGGCCACGCCAAATTGCATGGCGCGCGGTTGGCGGGCCTCGGCCTCGCGGCAAATCGCCAAGGTTTGGGCCAGCACGGCACGGGTGTCACGGGGGTCGATCACGCCATCGTCGAGCAACAGCGCGCTGGTGACGAACACGCTCATCTGCCGGTCGAAGCGGTCGATGATGCGGGCTTTGAGGTCGGCAATCTTGGCGCCATCGACTTCCCCGCCTTTGCGTTTCATCGCGGCCTCGGTGACGATGGCCATGGTCTCGGCCGCTTGCTCGCCGCCCATCACGGCTGTTTTGGCGTTGGGCCAGGAGAAACAAAAGCGCGGATGAAAGCCGCGGCCGCACATGCCGTAGTTGCCAGCACCGTAAGACGCGCCACAGTACAGCGTGATTTGCGGCACGGTGGCATTGGTCACGGCTTGAATCATCTTGGAGCCGTGCTTGATGATGCCGCCTTCTTCATAGGCCTTGCCCACCATGAACCCCGTGGTGTTGTTCAGGTAAAGAATGGGCGTGCCCGACTGACAGCAGGCTTGAATGAAGTGCGTGGCCTTGGTGGCGCCCGCGGGGTCGATGGGGCCGTTGTTGGTGATGATGCCCACTGGGTGACCTTCGATCTTGGCATGGCCACAGACCGTGGCGCTGCCATAGTTTTCGCCAAAGGCCAGGAAGTCGGAGCCGTCCACGATGCGGGCAATGACCTCGCGCATGTCCACCGGGCGCTTGGGGTCCATGGGCATGATGCCCAGCAACTCTTCGGCGTCGTAGCGGGGTGGCAAAAAATCGCGCACAGCCGTGCCGCCGCCCCAATCGAGGCTGGCCACAATGTCGCGCGCAATGCGAATGCCATCGCGGTCGTCTTCGGCCAGGTAATCGCCCAAGCCTGACACGGTGGCGTGCATTTCAGCGCCGCCCAATTCTTCTTCGGTGGCAATTTCGCCGGTGGCGGCTTTCAACAGCGGTGGGCCCGCCAGGAAAGCGCGCGAGCGGCCACGCACCAGCACGATGTAATCGGACAAGCCGGTTTGGTAAGCGCCGCCTGCGGTGGAGGAACCATGGGTGACGGTGATCACGGGCAAGCCGGCCGCTGACATGCGCGCCAGGTTGCGAAAGGTGCTGCCCCCGCGAATGAAATCTTCCACGCGGTAGGCCATGAGGTTGGCGCCTGCGCTTTCCACCAATTGCACATAGGGCAATTTGTTTTCAAGCGCGAGTTCTTGCACACGCAAGACCTTGTCCAGCCCCATGGGTTGCAACGCGCCAGCATCAATGCCTGCATCGGAAACCATCACCATGCAGCGCGTGCCACGGATGAAGCCCACGCCAGCGATCACCCCGCCTCCCGGCACGCTTTTGTCGAGGTCGGGGTTGTCGTGCCCCAAGCCCGCCAGGCTGGAAAGCTCTAAAAAAAGGGGCGCCGGGATCCAGCAACAAGGACAAGCGCTCGCGCGGCAGCAGTTGTCCACGCTGGGCAAACCGGGCACGCGCGCCTTCCGACTTGTCGCGTGTGCGCTGCTCGATGGTGCGCACCTTGGCAATCAAATCCAGCATGGCCTGCCGGTTCTGCTGGAAGGCTTCGCTGGCCGCCACCATTTGGGTCTCAATCAAACTCATGCAATGCTCTTGTTTGTTGCTTCAGGCCAGTTTAGAGGAAGCCAACACGCTCAGCCATTCGGGGTATCCAGAGGAAACACCGCCCGGTATTTGGTCAACAAATGGCGGGGTCGGTAGGACATCTTGGTTTGGCGAAACCGTGCCAGGCCCAGGTCTTGCTCAAAATTCAGCCACCTCACCTCTCGCGCGGCGTGGTCTTGGCAAAAATGCTGGAACATGTATTGCGGCAAGCCTTTGAAGGCGGTGCTGGCTTTGGCGAAACGCATGACCCAAACGCCGGGCTGAACAAGCTCCGCCAGGACAAAGCCCGCAGGCTGCTGACCCACCCAGAACACTGTGCCTTGCCAGCCCCAGCCAGGCGCCAGCTTCAAGGCCTCGCGGCACGGCAGGTCATCGGCGTCGCCGGCTTGCTTTTGTTTGTCCGCCAACCAACTTTGCAAGATCAACAAGGCATCCGCCGCAACGGCCAGACTGTAGGGCTGCGCCTGAACGGTATGTACCGCCAAGAGTTGCTTCACCAGATTGCGCTTGGCATGCAAGCCGTCATAGGTTTCAAAACTTTCGCCTGTGTAAACATAGTCTGCATCGTCACGCACCGAGGCCCAATGGACGGGCAGGCCCGGATGGGCGTGTTCCCAGGCTTGCTTTTGGGACGCTGACAAAGGGTACAAGCAGCCATGCTGCTGAAGCAAACTTGCCAAAATTTGTGTGGGCACCTTGGCCACATCGAACAAGGGAATGGCATGCGAGGTGCCGTCGTAGGTGTGGCCGATCACGACGGGCCATTCACCCTCGACAAACTGGTAGCCATGGGCTTGGCGGAACAGGTACAAATTGTCCGCGCTCAGGTCGGCCAGCGCGTGTTCGCCAGCGCTGGCTTGCAGCGCCTGGATGCGCTGCGCCCACGCGTCGCGCCAAGCCAAGTCCAGCGTTGGCATGCGGGCGTTCAGAGCCGGTCTTGCGGCTGGGCCCGCACGCCGGGTGCGGGGCCATCCGCAGGCGGGCCGGCAAAACATTGGGCCATGAGCAGCCATTCACGGGCGGTGGCGCCCTGCACTTTCAGTTGGGTGTCATCCACATGGCGTCGCTGTGTGACCACCAGACAAAAATCCAGCGCGGGCCCCGTGACGCGCTCGCTGGCATCGGCATCGCCCCAGGTCCAAGTGCTGCCATCCGGCGCATCCAACAGCACCGACACAGCGTGGGTGGGTGCGGGCAATTTGCGGTTCACATAAGTCCAGCCCATGGTGGTCACGCCCAAATGCGCGATGTGGCGCAGGCGGTGGGTCAGCGGGCGGCGGCGCCCTGCCACGTCCCAGATGTCCTGGCCGTGAGCCCAGGTTTCCATCAGCCGGGCGGTGGCAAACGAGCGCGCACTCATGGAGGGACCATACCAAGGCAAACGGTCTTTCGGGTCTTTTTCGCGCAGCAGCGACACCAGGTGTTGGTAACGCGTACGCCAGACGGACAACAAGCGGCGATCGGGCGTCGCGGCGTAGTGCGCGCGCGCGACGGCGCTGATTTCATCGCCTCGCAGCATCAACTGCATCAAGGCCTGGGCGCTCTTTTGAAACACCTGCGCATCGGTGATGGCCTCGGTGGCGGCTTCGTCAAAATAGGCCAGGTGCGCCACTTCGTCCCACGGCGCCCAGCCATAGAACGGGCTGGCCTGTTGCCATTGCGCGTCTGTCAGGCTGTCGCACAGATCGGCCAGTTCGTCGTACTCGGCCAAGAGGTCATTGCACAAGTCGTTCATGGGGTGTTCCATCAAATGCCCAATTGCCTTGCAGCCAGGTCTTTCATGATTTCTTCCGAGCCACCGCCAATCATCATCACCTTGACTTCGCGGTACATGCGCTCGCTGCGGGTGCCGCGCATGAAGCCCATGCCGCCCAAAATTTGAATGGCCTGGTCGGCGCAAAACTGCATGGCCTGCGTGGCCAACACTTTGGCCATGCAGATGCGGGCCACCAGCGTGTTGTGGTCGCCCAGCTGGTGTTCCAAACGGTAAGAGAGTTCTTCGATCAAGGCACGGGCGGCATCGATCTTCATGCGCATGTCCATCAGCTTGTGCCGGACCACCTGGCGCTCTGACAAGGCTTGGCCAAAGGTATGGCGCTGCTGCGCCCATTCCAGGGCCTCTTGCCAGCACACCTCGGCGTAGCCACAGGCCTGCATCGCCATGCCCAGACGCTCCGAGTTGAAGTTGGTCATGAAAACCTTGAAGCCGGCGTTTTCTTGTCCCACCAGGTTGTGCACGGGCACGCGGCAGCGGTCAAACCGCAAATGGGCAGTGTCGGACGACCACCAGCCCATCTTTTTCAATTCGGTGCGCGTGAGGCCCGGCGTGTCGCCATCGATCACCAGCGCGGAGATGCCACCCGCGCCTTTGTTCTCCGGGTTGGTGCGCACAGCCACCGTGAAAAAATCGGCGCGCATGCCCGAGGTGATAAACACCTTTTCACCGCTCACCACATAGTGGTCGCCGTCGCGCACGGCCGTGGTTTTGAGCGCGGCCACATCGGAGCCGCCGGAGGGCTCGGTGATGGCGAGTGCGGCAATTTTTTCACCGGCGAGCACCGGCGGGATGTAACGCTTTTGCAATTCTGCGTTGCCGTGGTGAAGGATGGGCGGCAGCGCAATGGTGTGCGAGTTCATGGACGCCGCCACGCCGCCGCAACCCGAGCGCGCGTATTCCTCGCTGGCAATCAAGGTGTGGAACACATCGCAGGGCGTGCCGCCCAAGTCTTCCGGATAGCCCATGCCGGTGATGCCCAGTTGTGCCGCGCGCTTGTAGAGCGCCAGAGGAAAAGTGCCGGCCTCGTCCCACTCGTTCACGAAGGGCGTGATCTCCTGCGCCACAAAGTCGCGCATCATGTCGCGGAACTGGGTGTGCTCTGGCGAAAAATAATGCCCAATCGGCGGCAAGGCTTGCATCTAGGGTCTCCCGGGAGAAAGGAATCAGCTTGTCAATGTAACAATGACACAGCGCGTCGGGACAAG
>Ga0256311_1000228_pt1 | contig 10278 bp, 9 predicted proteins | sample ColtaT_5_FD_183680 | JGI IMG/M metagenome (GOLD analysis project Ga0256311, IMG submission 183680) | Metatranscriptome of freshwater microbial communities from Columbia River, Oregon, United States - Colum_Colum_RepC_8d (Metagenome... | ecosystem: Environmental > Aquatic > Freshwater > River... | reverse complement strand
GCTTTTTGTTGTTGTTCGCGCTGTTCTGCGTATATCTTATTGCGAACCGAATCCAAAAATTTTATTATATTGAGAGCATACAACTGCTCGTAATCAATTAAATCGTATATCTTAAATAAGTCAAATATACCTTCTAATCGTTTACCAAAAAATATACCACTCATGCCATCCCATTGATCCAGCAATAAATTGTATAAATTTAGCGTTTGTTGTACCAACTCAGGAAAATCTGTAAAATCTACAGGTATCTCGGACTCCAAAGGTTCAGTGCCCAGAACTTCGCACATTTCAAAGTACTGATCCTTGGTCATTGAAACTTGTGAGTTTTTGATGTAGTTTTCTAACTTACTGTAGATTAATTCGGTTTGCTCTTGGAAAAGTTTCCCAAGTCTGTTACCTGTTCGCTAATAAAAGCGTCAAAGTTACTTGAAGCTTTCATTAAGTACAGCGCATTTTCTTCGGAGTATTCTAGTTCCGTATCCAAATCTTCGCTGCCAACATCCACCGGAGCTAGCTGCTCTAGATATTTAAGGGTTAAGCCACTCCAGCCTTTGATACTGCTTTTTACATACAGCTCTAAAAATAGCTCATCGTTCAGTTCTTCAATAGGCTGACGATTTTTAAAACTGGTTTTTGTTGCTTTTTTGCGAATTGTTTGCAGTGTTTCACGGCTTAAAAAGCAAACATCTACTACAAACCCAGGCATACCAGGATATTCTACTTGAACAGTTTTGCTGGGAACTAATAAAGTTTTTAAGGAAAGATTTGACACTTAGTTTGTCCTTGTTGAAACACAAGGGCCGTAGCCCTTGTGTTTTATTTTTAATTATCAGGCGGGTGCGTAGTAACGAACAGTTAAATCGTTAGTATTTTCTAAATCATAAGCAGTTGTAGATGCGCTGCCTGTTTGATCACTACCACTAGCTGTAAATGTAATAGCGGTACTTACCACCTGTTCTGTATTAACACTTGGAACGCCAATACTGATACTTGGCAATTGTAGCTCAACCCGTAAAGCGTTACCGCTACCACCAATTGCAATTTCACTTGCAAACATTGGCTCTGTTACTGTTGAAGCAGCTGCCAACATGTCCTTTAACAGGTTACCTGTACCACCACCGCTATATCCGCTTACTGTACCGGTATTTAAATAAGCATTTAATGTACCAGTAACACTACGTGTACCAGTAAAGTACGTAAACGCTTTATTAACTGTACCCAAAATAGCAGGCGTAATATAAGTAATATTGTTACTAATTGTGATTGACCCGCCTGTAAGTGCAATGTAATAAGGAGTACCTGCGGCGATGCTACCAAGAGCTTTGACTGTTTTAAGAGTACATGTGCTCAGCTTATTAGTAATAAAACTTGCATTGGTTTCTTTTTGAGTATAGCCACCTGCAATACCGCCACTTAAACTGCCAGAATTAGCAGTCATAGTTGTGGTCAACTGACGCAGTGCTGTTGCTTGACCTGTCCACTGTACTGTAGCAATACCATCTAGCCCAAAATCAATTGTGGCTTCGTTTAAGGCGCAATTGTCAATAACATAAGTAACGCTATCAACAATAACAATCATACCAAATTTTTGCAACTGATTGGTATTGCTGCCATGAAACCCTGCAATACTTTGTTGGACTCCCTCACCCCAAGCACTGCTGTATAGTGTTAAGTTAGTAGTGTTTAATCCAGTAGAGATATCGCTGCCATAAGGAACATCCATTATAACAGCCAGTGGGGATACGGCGCTTACTACACCTGTGCCATTTGCGGCTTTTTGATCTGCTGCTGTAGAGCTAGTGATTCCGTTAATAAGAATACGATCACCTACCGCTGCACCCTCATAGCTGGGACTTGAGCCTGTAAACGTCAAAGTATTTGAGCTTACGCTATAAGTAGCTCCTGAATAACTACCACTTTCTGTTAAGGTAGTGTTAATTGCTTTAGAACCCATTAAGGCGTTCCACAATACACTTTCTTCACATTTTACATTAGTGCTACGATAAGGGCGAATATATGTAGAGAAGGAGAAGTCCACAGGTGCTAAACTGGTGTTAAAACTGCGCTGACCACGAATAGGTGTAGTACCTGCTTCGTTAATAGTTATCTGCTCGGAATTAGTATTTTGTGAAAAACTAAAACCGTCTAGAACTTGCAGCTCAAATGTAGTGCTATCTGTGTGATCTGCTCCGTCTACAGCACCAGTTGTTGCATTTACTTTTGTTGTAAAAAACGCTCTCGCGTTACGAATTAGATTTAATGCCATAATCTTTCCTTTGCTGTAAGATTAATGGAGTATTTGTTGTAAACTAGACCATTATCTGTTTGTTAACACGCTCCATTAAAGTGCATAACGCACTTGTAAATTTATTTCACCAACGCCATACGGCGCTAGTAAACCTTCGTCTGTGGTAATTGAAGTAACCAAGATTTCAGTAGTGGTTTTGCCAGGGCTGTACTCCAGCACGCGATTGGCATCCACTACCAGCTCCAAATCTTCCAGCAACTGTTCCAATTCCAGTTGGGGTTCTTCGCCACGCACATAAGCTTTTACACACACATTTAAATACCCCCAAGTAAAGTCACCTGGTAAGTAATCGCGTTGTTCGCTTCCGGGTGTGACAAATACGGCTGGAAAGTCCTGTACTTCGTCCCAGAATTTTAGCTTAGCGTGTGCATTATTTGATAAGTTGGTTGTATAAGGTGCTGTGCCGTCTAGAGTATTAAACTTAGCAGCTAAAGCTTGTGTGATACTTGTTCGTTTGGTGCTCATACCAATACGCTTCTTAAACGGTTGCCGACTTGTTGAGCAGCGATCTCGCGAATTGATTTAGCAATCAACAGCTTAGGGTCTCTGCTACGTGGGTATTCTTGCCTGCCGCCTGCGCTAAACGTGGCGTAAGGGTTTTTCATATAAGTATAGAAAGCTGTTATCATTCCTTGACGACTCTCACTGAGTTTGGTGACTTCAACGCTTTCTGCAAATCTGCCAGTCTGTAAGTTAAGTATGTCACGACGTGTACCGTTACCCATATTCTTTTTAACTTGTTCTACTAAGCTGGCATTAAGTAAGTTTTGTAGTGCTGTTAAATTTGAGGTAGTTGGTGCAGATTTATATTTTTCAGGATTTTTAATTAATAGATTTTGTTCTGCTTTTGTTACTAATTTAGATTTTTTGGTTTTATTAGCTACTGTTTTTTTAATAGAAACTTTTGCTTTACTTACTTTTACCTTTTTACCGGCAATATTTAGAGCAATATTTTCTACCGCTTGCTGAACTATATTATTAGAAAAGTTTACATCTTTTAATAGATTTATAAGTTCTTGACCTAAAGGACCTTCTATAAGATTTGCATATAGTCCTTGATTTTCTTTTCTATCTTGTATAATAACTACGTTAGCATTTAAACTTACTAATAATCTATTTAGTCCAAAATCTTTTTTAATTTCAGCCTCTATTTTAGGCCCATAACTACTAGATGTAGCTAATTTATCAAAAATACTATCTACTTTTCTTTTTAAATCAGTTATAGCAGATTTATTATTAGCTATATAGCTGCTTGAAACCCCTGGAAATTCCATATTACCATCTGTTAAAGAAGATAATATATTCAGTATATTTTTTAATTTTTCGCCTAAAGGTGTCTTTAATAAATCTGAACTACCTAATACGTGGCCTACGTCAAAACCTATTTTATAATTAGTATCTTTATAAATAGTTTTATCTATAAATTTTGAAATCTCTTTATTTAAGAAGTCTTTAAATAATCCAGAGTATGCTTTATTATAACTACCATATAGTGCACCAACTATCTGTCCATCACTATAAACAACTGCTGGTAAATTATTTAAAACTGAATTATTAGTACTTCCATTAACAGTAAAGCTATTACCAGAAATTTCAATCCTATTTTTATGTTTTGACTTTATATAGTTTTCTATTGATTGCTTTAATTCTTTTAGCGATATTACCTTATCTTTTGCTAATTCCGCTTCCCAATTGTCACCAAAAGTTTCTTTTGCCTGCTGAATACTATCAGCATCATATACATCTTCTACTTTTTGTACTATTATACGACTTAGGGTAATGTCTAGTACTTTTAAATTAATAGGTATAAAGTGTGGATTAGTATCTAATACCTGACGTTGAGCTATAGTACTAATTTCATTTAATACATTAGAAATCGCTCCAGGACTACTCATGAATAATCCGATACATACTGATCCAGCACCCGGCGGATATTTGCTGGTAAGCTGCTTGAATTAATGTATTCTACCTTACTGCCATTTGTGCCTGGTGCTGTTGCACTATGTACAGCACTATCGTTGCGGCGATAGTAGGTAACCAAGTCCATAACCGCCAGTTTTAAGTCGGGTGGTACCACTTCATATCCAGCTGTATATTGCACGCGATATCCACGCAACTGTGGTTGCCAGTCGCCAACAGGAATGCAAGCGATCGAATCTTCGTGTAGGATCCAGCTTGAGTACTCAGTCAACGCGGTCCAAGTTTGACCGTAATCTGCGCTGTAGTCAACACCCAATACCTGTACAACAGGCGTTTCAGCTAGTATAAATTTGGGCACATCGCCATTAAAGTATTCGGTTTTAGCTTCGTCGTAGTAGTCAATAAAACGTCTGCGGCAATAAGTTTTAACAAACTCACTGCACTTGGCAATTAGTGAATCAATTTCGACGTCGTGATTTGTGCTAGTGATGCCTTGATAGGCTTTGTATTCTTGTCTAGTGATTAGTTCGAAAGCCATAACATCCTCTCAATTATCTTTTAAAGCAGACTGTAACAATCTGCTTTAAAAGACGGGGAACTAGTCCCCGCCCCTTCCCATCCCTGAGAAGTATAAAACTTAGGCTACGTAACGTAGTGTGCTTACGCCAGCACCTTGAGCTGTAGTGATCTGGGTAAGACCAACACGCATGCTGGCTACCATTACACGACGCTGTGTCTCAACCAAGCTGTCGGTGTCAACACGGAGACCACGCTGATTACCGGCTAAGAAGTTAGCGGGTGCAAAGCACATAGCAGCAATGGCACCAGCACCTTCAGCTTCAAACTCGCCGCTGACTAATACGGGAGTATTACCAATGCTACCAATTTGGCCGGTTAACAGAGTTGCGCTGGTACCAACTTTGTCCATTGTTTGGAAGTTGGTGTCATCAAGCAGATTGTAGTACATGTCTTGGCTAACAACATATACTAGACCGCTAGGATCAAGACCCCACTGGCCGAGATCTTTACGCAGTGCACGAAGTGCGCTAACGCTGTTGGCTTTACTGAAGTTACCAGTAGCAACAGTAGCACCGTCAATGTCAATATTAACTGCACTAACAGGATCATAAGCAGCAATACCTTTTACGGGATCACCGTCTGTACCGCCAGCACCGCGGAGGTATGAGCGGTCAATAGCGCGGGCAATACGGCGAACCATTGCATCACGAATAATGGGCATAAGAGCAATGAGGCTGTCCTCTTCTTCTTCGTATGCTAAGTACTCATTTGTAGCAACTTTGTAGGACCGTAAGGTTACTTCTTTTAGCTGATGATTACCAGCGGTACCGCCGGCTGTGCTATTTGCACCGCTTGTGCTATAAGGAGTTGACTGCCCTGTCCAAGTAGCGTGACCTGTTTCAGGATTGACAGGAATAGCAATCAAAGGAGCTTGCATTTGGATGCTGCGAACTAAAGGAGCTACTACCAGACGCCGACGAACTTCAGCTTCCATTTGTGTAGAAACTTCTAGTTCCCAGAAATTTGTGGTTGCAGTAGGAGTAGGCTGGTGTGCACCGGCTTTCTCAATCATCTGCTTACCAAATTTGGTATCTTCGACTCTGCGGCCCATTGCTTTGGCAAGCAGAATGGCCTTTTCTTTGTCGGCATAAGCAACGGCGTCAGCAGGAGCTTTGTCACCAAATTGCATTTTGCTGCGCTGAATTGCTTCCAACTCAGCAGCTTTTTCTTTAAGAGCAGCTTCTAAACCAGCAAGGGCGTTTTTGCTCTGCTCGGCTTGATCGGCTAAACGCTTCTCAACTTCGGCTAAGAGCTTTTCTGCACCAGTAGCACCTGTCTCAACAGTGGCGCTAACAGCGGCTTTGATCTTGGCTTCTAGAGCGGCTTCTGCTTGACGCTTGGCTTCCAACTCGGCTTGGGCAGCTTGTTGTGCTTCTAGAGCGCTTTTTGCAGCTTCTTGAGCTGCGGCTTTGGCAGCGTCTGCCAGTAATTGCTTGATTTCTTCGGGATTCATAGTCCATTCCTTGTTTTGCTTGCCAGCATCAAGACCGTTTTCTAGCCCTTTAGCTGATTGGTCTTGGGATGCAAATTGCAGTTTAAACGTCTCGTATTCCTCGGCAGTTTCAAATGCCTTGGCCAAACTAAAAAGAGTATTTTGATTTGCGGGCACTGCAACTACTGAGATTTCATGTAGTTCCAGTTCTTTAACCACAAATAATTTTGTGGCAGCATCATATTCTGCATCTTTAACTCTAAATCCAATAGAAAATGCAGATAAGATACCATCTTTAATTAATTTATAAACTTTTTCTGATGCTGAGCTAATCTTTGCTTTGATCCACAAACCTTGATCTTTTTCAATCTTATGCTCAACCATACGGCCAACAGGCTGGGTATGGTCATGAAAAGCTAAAATGATGGGATTTTTTAAGTAGTTTTCCAAACCCTTTTTCCACACAGAGGCAGGAACTACATCACCATGACGATCAACGTCTTGAGTGCTGGCATAGCCAGAGATCATTACAGAATTATCATCAGAATCGCCAGCTTCTGCTTTAAGCATGTCACTGCTTAAATAAAAAGTCTTATTCATTGTTGGCTCCTGGTGACTCACTGGGCCTACCGCCCTGTGCTGGATTTGCTGCTGAACCAGCTATATTAGCAGGTACACGCAGCGCATCATTACCCTCAATTGCTCCAAAGCGTAAAGCAGCTCGCGCTTCATTTGGAGTAATAATACCACTGTTTACTAGTGTAGAATGGTACTGAGCAATGTCTTTTAGTTCTGGTTGCAGTGCGCTAACAGAACTGGTTATGGGTTCTACATCATAACCAAAAAATCTTTCAATTGCGGACACGTACTTGCGTACAACAGGCAGTACGGTTTCTAAGTAGAATAAACGCAAGTTAGGTGAGATATTGGCATTGTTGCCGCCGTGTAATAGAATAGGCGGTACTCCTAGTGCCAACAAGATTTTTTCTTGATGTGTGCGCATGGCTGCATCAAAGTCCATGTCGCGAAAATTGGTTTGTGCCAGTGGCATGGGCTTTAGGCCCGAATCCAAGATCACTGGACGGCGTGTTCCTAATTTAGGATTGTACTTTTGCATCCAGTGTTGAATTGTTTTTTCTTTGGCAGCTTGCGATAAGGTATTGTCAGTACCAAATACTACGCCGAACACAGCACCATTGTCAAAAAAGTTCTTTTGCAGTTGCTGCATGCTGTAAATGGTTTCAATGCTTTGACGCGCAGCCGCTAAACGACTGGTACCGCGGTAGATTGATTTGCTGCTGGTATCATGTACACCAAATACTTCGTCTACTGAGAACTTGATTGAACTGTTTGAGTAACTGTAGCCGCTGATAAATGTCTTTTCGTCAGTTTCAATGTCTACTTGCTGTGCGGGCAGGTGGTAAAGAAAAGCACCGTCGTAGTAGATGAAGGCATTGCCTTCCAAGATCAAGTCTGTAAAGATATTTTTTCGAAAATCTTGTGCGGACTGGTAAGGATTAGGACGATAATTAAGTAAATTATTTAGCTGTTTAGCACGAGTGCCTGCAACCACTGAACTTGATAGACTAGACTTCACGTCGTAGTCAAGGCTCGCTGCCGCTTGTACGATCATGCTAACACCACGATTCACCGCCTCTACACGCTCAAATGCTTGTTCGTATATGGGTTGTGCTGTTGTGCTGACGTCAGTACCGGCTTCTAAGGCGATCTGTGGTTGTGCGCGATTAAACTTCTCGGCTACCCAGTTTGTGAGATTGTTGAGTAGCATTATACAAAGTCCTTGAAAAAGCTGGTGGTTTTAGCCTGTGGCGTCTTGCCCTGAGCCAAATCACGCTTGCGTTCCAACCAACGTTGTTGCAGTGCAACAGTATGTGGTAGCGGTGATTTGCCATAAACACCATGCAATTCTACATGATGGCGGTTACACAGTGTAAACACATCCACATATATTTGTTGATGATGTTCGGCTATAAATTGGTCGCGTATGGCTAAGACACCAGCATCTGTTGTGATATCATGGCCAAGACGCTTGGCCCAAGTTTCCAACAAGTAGTTTATGCTGGCAAGATGATGCAGTTCCAAGTCCACACTAGTACCACAGATGTAGCAGTGAGGTTGCTTTTCGTATGCTGACTTGGCGCGGTCACGTATCCACTTGACTGCTACGCGTTTATTGGTGTTGGTGCTCATGGTTAATACACAAATATTTTAAACCTATTATACCACCACAACACCCCCACCACAACTCAAAATTTTTATACCACATAGCTGTACAGTGCATAACGTAGGGCATCGGCCATGTGAGAATACTGGTCATGAACTGGACGTTCTTTTTGTGTGGTGATGTCCCAGCGATACTGATCCAAAACCTGCAGCACACGTTGGCAATGTGGCACAACAAATAAACGGTTCTGCTCCACAATATTCTGCAAGAACGTAATGCCTGGCAGCACCGCTTTTTTAGCCCCAACCGTGGCAATGTCGTGCACATACGCCAAGTCCGCAGCAAACTGTGCAGCTGCACCGTCAATAAATATGGGATCGCAGTGGTAGCGTTGAATAAATTCATGAAATTTTGCACAGTGTTCGGCTGTGGTTTTTGCCGCCGCCTCATACTCGTCCAGCACCCAGTAGTGTTCTGTTTGTGGGTCGTAGCCTAACACCACAAATGCTGTGGCGTCGCGATAGCCTGGATCACAGCCTGCAAAACACTCCAAGCGCTGCAACACGTCGGGATCGCAATCTAAAACCTGCGTAGCCACACTAAATTTATAGACCTGACCCTCGAACTCGGTAAAGCTGGCACAGTACTCTTGCTGAAACTGCTGATGTGTCATTGACCGCTTGGCTTCTGCAACGTCTACATCCGACATACGGGGATTTTCCAAGTAGTCAGCTTGGATTGAGCACCACTCTGGGAAGTCCAAACTAAATCCACGCTGGAAGAATTGGGAGAACCAGTTGTTGCGTCCACGTGGGGTAGAGATAAATATGGCTTTTGAGTTGGGCTTGTCTAGTGTGGGTCGCAACTGAATGTTGAATGCAGCCTCACCAGCCGATGTGAGCGCAGCTTCGTCGAATATTATCAAGTCATAGCTACGGCCCACGCAACTGTCTACAGTACTGATCGAACCCATGCGTATGGTGCTGCCATTGTCCAACTCAATAATCTTGTCCTTTAAATTATTTCTGGCAATTTCCAAGTCAAAGTGACCAATAAAACGGCGCTGCAGTTCGAAACTGATAGAACTCAAACTGTAGTTGGGTGACACCAGCAATACAGCACTATTGGGTACTAGTGTGACTAACTGCCCAATCACATTGGCTATATAAGTTTTGCCTAGGCGTCGGGCTAGTGCAGCGCACACAAAACGGTACTGAGGTGAGTTCACCGCATTGATCAGGGCAAGCTGTGCCGAATTTAGCTCATCCCAAGCTCCTAATAGCTTAAGATAGTTGGCGATAGGCAGCTTGATAAAGCGTTTGTCAACTGGGTACTCCGTGACCTCAGTGGTGCTAATATCACTACGACTTGTTATCAGCATTTGGATCTAGTAACCTGTTGATTAATTGTTGATAGTTGCTGCCGCCTAGTCCATCGTTGATTTGCACGTTGACCTGATTTTTGATATGGTGTTCACGCTGCTGCAGCTTTAAAAACTCTAATTCCAACTGCAGCTGATCCATGGTAAACTTGTGCGATAGTGCTAATAGGTCAGCAATGTCTTTATTGGAGCCAGTTTCTGACAACTCCATGTCTTGAAACTTCTTGTGTATAACCGCGTCTAGCGCAGCACGCAGTTTATAGCGGTTGTTGAAGCCAGCATCACGAAATACTTGATCGATGTATAACCTGACGTTGTGTTGAGCTAAGACGTCCGCGACCAGATCTGGTTGCAAGTCCAGTGCCTCACACACACCTTGTATGCTTTGTGTGTGCAGGTAGCAGTCGGCAATCTGCAAGTGCTCGGGGCTTATGCGGACGGTTTCGGCTGGTAGTGTTTGGGGTGGTTTCATC
>Ga0256311_1000226_pt1 | contig 10295 bp, 10 predicted proteins | sample ColtaT_5_FD_183680 | JGI IMG/M metagenome (GOLD analysis project Ga0256311, IMG submission 183680) | Metatranscriptome of freshwater microbial communities from Columbia River, Oregon, United States - Colum_Colum_RepC_8d (Metagenome... | ecosystem: Environmental > Aquatic > Freshwater > River... | reverse complement strand
CTGCTGGAGATCGCCCCCCTGCTGGCCCGGCCCCAGGGTCAGCGCATGCGCCAGGCGCAGGGCCGCAGGCCCCGCGTGGCCGTGGTGAGCACCACGGGGGGCGGTGCAGCCATGGTGGTGGATCGTCTGGGGTTGGCTGGAATCGAGGCTGCGGTTGCCCCGGCCACCTTCATCAAGCAGATGGCCGAGGAAGGCATTGCACTGCGACCCGCACCGATCATCGATCTCACGCTGGCCGCCACGCCAGCCAAATACGCAGCCGTCCTGCGCGGTCTGATGGCGGCCGATTTCTGCGACGCGGTGCTGGCGGTCGCGGGCTCCTCAGCGCAGTTCCAGCCTGCGCTGGCGGTCGAACCCATGATCCGTGTTCAGGGGGAGCAGGCCTGGAGCAAGCCCCTGGTGGCTTTTCTGGCCCCGCAGGCCGATGCATCGCTTGCGCTGCTCGCCTCGCACGGCATCGCCGGGTTTCGCACACCCGAGGCCTGCGCGGATGCGCTTGCAGCGGTGTTGTTGCGCCAGCCTGCAGCGGATGTGGCCGGCACATGCCCGCGTGCTGCGCGAGCGCGCATCGAGGCAGCATTGGCAACCACACCCGTCTCGAGTCCGTCTGGGGATACGACCCGCCCGGGTGAGTCCCAGCACACTGACTCGCTTGTGCTCGATGAGTTCGACTCGCTCGATGTCTTCGATGCCTTGGGCCTGCCCACGGTAGCTCGCGCCCTGCTGACCGAGGCGCCCTGGACCCATTCACTGCCCTGGCCCGTGGCCGCCAAGCTGGTCTCGGCCGACCTGCCGCACAAGACCGAAGCCGGGGCGGTTGCGCTGGGTCTGCAGGATGATCACGCCCTGGCGCAGGCGGTGGCGAGCATGCAGGCACGCGTGGGGCAGGTCGCACCTGCAGCCCGGGTGCGGGGCGTGCTGATCCAGCCCATGACGCCGGGCCTCGCCGAGGTGCTGATCGGTTATCGACATGACCCGCTGGTGGGACCGCTCATCACGCTGGCCGCCGGAGGGCGGCTGGCCGAAGTGCTGAACGATGTGTCTCTGCGCATCGCGCCCGTGGATGCAGCGACCGCTCGGGAAATGATCGACGAGGTCCGCTCGCTTGCGATCGTCAAGGGCTGGCGAGGCTTGCCGCGCGGCGATCTCGAGGCGCTTGCAGCGGCCGTGGTGGCGATGTCGCAGCTCGCGCTGCTGCCCGGTCAGCCCGTGCTCGAGGCCGAAGCCAACCCGGTCATGGTCTGTGCCCAGGGGGTGAGTGCCGTCGATGGCCTGATCGTGCTGCGGCGGGCCTGACCGGCATCCGTTGATTCGCTGTATGAAATCCCTTTGAAACGATGACATCCCGTCTGGAGGAATGACCTGATGAACCCGCCTCTGCATCCAGAACGCCAGGACGATTTCCTGGCCGATCCAGCCCGTCGGCGGCTCATCGAGCGACTCGGTGGCCTCGGTCTGCTGCCCCTGGCCGGCGCAGGCGTATCGAGCGCGGCTCGGGCTCAGGATGCCGCGGGCTCGTATCCGGCCAAACCCATCCGACTGCAGGTGGGGTTTGCACCCGGCGGCTCGACCGACATCATTGCCCGCACGCTGGCGGCCAAGATGCAGGAGCAGTGGGGCCAGCCGGTCACCGTTGAAAACCGGCCCGGCGCAGGCTCCAACCTCGCAGCCGAGGTGGTCTCGCGGGCCGAACCCGATGGCTACACCCTGCTGATCGGCACCATTGCCAACGCGACCAACATGTCGCTCTACAAGAACCTCAAGTACGACATTCAGCGCGATTTCGTGGCCATCTCGCAGGTGATGGCCGCACCCAGTGTGCTGGTGGTCTCACCGAACCTGCCGGTCGAGGATCTCAAGGGCCTGATCGCTCTGGCCAAGGCCAAGCCGGGGGTGCTCACCTACGCCTCGTCGGGTGCCGGCGGGTCGCCCCACCTGGCGGGCGAGCTCTTCTGTCTGCGGGCCGACATTCGCATGGTGCATGTGCCCTACAAGGGCGCCGCTCCGGCGCTGGCGGATGTCATCAGCGGACAGGTCAATCTCGGATTCAAGACCGCCCTGACGGCGGTGCCCCCGATCAAGTCGGGTCGCCTGAGACCGATTGCCGTGGCAGCCAACAAGCGTCTGGCGCAATTGCCCGAGGTGCCCACGCTGGCCGAGCTGGGCATCCCCGATCTGGAAGTGAGCTCCTGGAATGGGCTCTTCGCACCCGCCCGCACACCGGCACCGATCGTGGCGCGCCTGGCCCGCGAGGTGGCCCGGATCGTGGCTCTGCCCGATGTCCGCGAGCGTCTTTCCACGCAGGCCGCCGAGCCGGTGGGCAGCACGCCGGCGGAGTTCCAGGCCTACGTGCGCGGCGAAGTGGAGCGATGGGGCAAGGTAGCCCGCGCCGCCAACATCACGCTCGATTGAGCTCGAGCGGCGAGCGCGTCTGCGGCGCATCTCGGACTTCATGATCGAGCTGGGGTGATCCCGTTACAACTGTAAGCGCTGCAACCAGCGGTAATTCCGCTGGAGTGCATCGCAGGGCAGGATCAGCATGAAGGCTCCTCCTTTTCTGGCGATCCCCATCATGCGAGCCCTTCCCACCAGCCTGCTTTCGATCGCGTTCTGCAGCACCCTGGGCCTGTCGGCCGTCCAGGCCCAGGCCCAGACCCAGACCGCTCCTTCTGCTTCTTCTGCTCCAACCGCTCCAGGGCTTGCCGCCCCGCTACCGGGTGCGCCAGCCGCTGCAGCCCCCCAGACGCCCGCTCAGGGCGCCGAGGGTTCGCATCGGCACCGTGCCCATCATGAGGGTCACGGCCACAAGGACCATCACGACAAGGCCGAGCATCGCAAGGCCGCCGAGCGCTTTCATGAGCAGCGCTTCAAGGCACTCGATACCGACAACGACGGTCATCTGAGTCGGGCCGAGTTCGAGGTCGAACATGAGCGCATGCGCGCCCGGCGCATGGCGGCCTTCGAGGCGGCCGATGCCGATCGCGACGGTCGCCTGTCGCCCACCGAAATGAAGGCCTTTCATCGGGCCATGCGCCGCGACATGCATGAGTCCATGCGCAGCACATCGCGCTGAACCGAGGGCCCTGTCGGGCAGGGTCCTGCCCAATACGCTAGGCTGCGCTCCCAGATCCATCTCCCAGATCGATTGAAGGAGCCTGCCATGACTTCTGTTCCCACCTTGCTTCGTTCGCGCCGCAGCCTGCTGGCGGCGGGGCTCGCCCTCACCTCGAGTGGGCTTCTCGATGGCCGCCTGGCGCAGGCCCAGCCTGCCCCCTGGAGTCCGGTACGGCCCGTCACCCTGATCGTGCCCTATCCGCCCGGGGGGCCCACCGACATCCTGGCGCGCACCATCGCGGCCGAACTGGCCCGCGATCTGGGCCAGCCGGTCAATGTCGAGAATGTGCCCGGGGGCGCGGGCGCCATCGGCACCCGTCGGGCAGCCCAGGCTGCAGCCGATGGCCACACCCTGGCACTCGGCAACAACCAGACCCACGCCACCAATGTGTCCTTGCTGCCTCACGGGGGGGGCTACGATCCGGTGCGCGACTTTGCACCCATCATGGTCTGCGCCGCACTTCAGCACATCGTGGTGGTCGGCGCCGAGCTGCCCGTGCGCTCGGTCGCCGATCTGGTCGCACTGGCACGGCGAGATCCCGGCAAGCTCACCGCCGGATCCACCGGCCCGGGGTCGGCCTCACATCTGGCGCTCGAGCTCTTCAAGACCCGCAGCGGCACCGAGATTGCGCATGTGGCCTACAAAGGCTCGGCCCCCCTGCTGCAGGATCTGCTCGGAGGCCATGTCAATCTGAGCTTTGCAACCACCCCCACCGTGCTGGCTCAGATCCAGTCGGGCCGGCTGCGGGCTCTGGCCGTGGCTTCGCCCCAGCGATCCCCGCATCTGCCCGATCTGCCCACCCTGGCGCAGGCCGGTGTTGCGGGTGTCGAAGCCGATGCCTGGCTGGGCTTCCTGGCCCCCGCGGCCACCCCGGCTGTGGCGCTGGCCCGCTACCGTCAGCTGATTGCGGCAGCCATGCAAAAGGAGGCCGTGCGCGCCACCATCACCAAGGCGGGCATGGCCATCGACATCAAGGACGCGCCCGAATTCGCAGGCTTTTTGCAGCAGGACATCCAGCGCTGGGCCGGAGTGATCCGATCGGCCAACGTCAAGCTTGATTGACCAGCAGGCTTCAGCGTCCGATGGCCTGGCGCAGGGCCTCGCGGGCCGCCGGATGCGGGCTCACGCGCAGGTACTGCGCCATGGCCACCCGCGAGGCAATCGGTGCATCGGGCAGCTGGATCGCCTGAGCATACAAGGGGGTGGCCTCCCAGATGCCCCAGGTGGCCAGATCCTGGGCCACGAGCCCGCCCAGCCGCGGCCGGCGCTCAATGAAGCGCAGATAGCTCTGCACGATGGCCTGCCGGGGAATACGCCCCTGTTCGCCGCCGTGCACAGACAGCGCCACCAGCACCTGCTGCAGCAGGCTGACGGGTCGGTCATCGTTGAGCAGCCAGTGTGTTTCGAGCCAGGCCAGTCGTTCAACCCCGCCCATCTCGAGCAAGGCAGCAGCCAGCGCGGGCAGATCCGGCCGCGTCATGGCCAGCGAGGGTTGCAGCAACTGTCGCTCGATGCGCTGGGCATCATCGGGCGTGCCGCTCAGCCCCAGCAGCAGCAGGTAAAGCGGGCGTCGGTCCGCCAGCGCCGGTGTCTCGGTCCAGCGCGCAAGACGCGCACCGTCGAGTTGGTGGCGCACGGCCCTCATCGCGCCGTACGGCGCTTTCGAGATTTCGCCATAGGCGGTTTCGGCTACCAGTGGCTCGGCATCTTCCAGCAGGGGCAGAAACTGCCGGATGCGCTCGACCCAGCCGGCACTGGAGAGCCCGGCAGCCGCGGGCAACTGGGCCATGGTGCGCAACCACGGCGCGCGTCGGGCATCAAGCGGCCCAACCAGCGACCATCCTCCCCCGGCGCTCGACTTCACCATGACCAAGGTCGGCGTCTCCACCGGACGGGCCGGCCCACTGGTCGGTACAGCCGGACGGATCAGCAGATCCAGGGATTCGCCCACGGCGCCACCCCCCTTGATGACTTCAATGACCCGGGGGCGGCCATCGGCTTCGAGCGTGGCCATGACCGCGCGCTCAGCCTCCTGCAGGGCCTGAACCACCGTGGGACCGGCGCTTGAGGCACAGACCGGGCAGGCGGCAGCAGGCGCCGACCACAGCAGACTCAGTGCGACAGCGGCCATCCAGAGGACGCCGTACACGTGCATCAATCCTGCAGCGAACGCCACATCTCCATGTCGCGCTCAGCGGTCCAGATCCGCGGATGCTTGATGCCGCTGGCCTCATCGAAGGCCCGAGAGACATCGAAGGGCAGGCAGTGCTCATAGATGAAGACCTGGCCAAAGACCGGGTCCATGACCTTGCGCACGTCGGAAAAGACCGCTTTCAGATCCTTGCCTGCGGCCACACCTGCCTGCGCCGTGCGATAGAGGTCGGTCACCCAGCGACGGGTGTACTCCACGCCTTTCACGCATTCTTCGGGCGTCATCAGGGCAGGGCCACGGCCCGGCACCAGCCGGTGCGGCTTGAGTGCGAGCAGGGCATCGAGGGTGGTGGGCCAGGCTTCGAGGTGAGCATCGCCGGTGTAGACCCCCGCATTGAACTCGACCAGATCGCCGGAAAACACCACGTTCTGTGAAGGCACCCAGGCGATCGTGTCGCCCTGCGTGTGGCCCGGGCCGAGGTGCTTGAGGCGAACCTCGAGCCCACCCAGATGCAGGGTCAGATCGCGCTCGAAGACCAGCGTTGGCCAGGTCAGGCCCGGCACGGTTTCGACGCCGGCAAAGAGCCTCGGAAAGCGCTCGATCTCGCTTTGCATGTCCTGGGCCCCGCGTTCGCAGATGAGGTCCCAGGTGCCCCTCGAGGCGATGATCTCAGTCGCCCCTTCCTTGAAGTAGGCCGACGCGCCCAGTACGCGGACCGCATGGTAGTGCGAGAGCACCACGTACTTGATGGGCTTGTCGGTCACGCTGCGGATGCGCGCGATCAGGTCCTGGGCCATGGCAGGCGTGGCCGTGGTGTCGATCACCATGACCGCGTTGTCGCCGATGATCACGCCCGAGTTGGGATCGCCCTCGGCGGTGTAGGCCCAGCAGTTGGCCGACAGTTGCGTGAAGCTGACCTGCTTGGCGGCCAGATCGTTCTTGGATGCGAAGGATGGGGTATTCATGCGTCGATCATAGCAATGGCGCCGATCCAAGCCATATCCGGATGACGAGATCGGCATAGTGCTCGTGGCTCATCGGGCCATCGCTGCGCAGCCAGGCAAAGGTGAAGTTGATCATGCCGAACAGGGCCATCGTGGCTGGCTTGAGCTCATGGGCGGCAAACCGGCCCGGCGTGGCCCGCTCGACCGCCCGGGCCAGCACATTCACGATCATGCGCTGCTGATCCTCAATGATGCGCCGCTGTGGTTCAGCCAGAAAGGCCACATCATTGAGCAGACACACATGTTGATCACGGGCGTCGCGGTATTCGGTCATCAGGGCCTGCACCATGCCGCTCAGGGTGTCGCGGGCAGGCAGGGCGCGGGCCTCAACCTGCTGGACGACCTGCAGCAGGCGCCGGGTATACGCCTCGAGCGCCTCGAACAGAATGGCGTCCTTGCCCGCGAAGTAGTGATAGATGCCGGCCTTGGAGGTACCGCAATCGGCCGCGAGTGTGGCCATCGAGGCACTGGCATAACCGGATCGCGCAAAGGCATGCACACCGGCCTCCAGGATGCGTTCGCGCTGCTGCGCGTGATCAGCGGCTTTGGGGCGCGCCATGGCAGGGGCCGGGCCGACTCGGACTCAACGCTCGTCGAAGCTCACCACCACCCGGTCGGTCACCGGATGAGCCTGGCAGCTCAGCACAAAGCCGGCCTCGATCTCCTGCGGCTCGAGGGTGAAGTTGCGATCCATGCGAACTTCGCCTTCCAGCACCTTGCATCGGCAGGTGCAGCACACGCCGCCCTTGCAGGCATAGGGCAAGGGGGCGCCGGCCGCGAGGCCGGCATCGAGCAGGCTCACACCTTCATGGGCAAGCTCCAGATGACGCTCCTTGCCGTCCACCACGATCACGATCTTCGCGGGTGCTGCACTCCCGGCCTCGGTGGCAAGCGACCCCTTGCGGGCGCGCGTGCTCGCCCCAAGGCCAGCGACTGCAGCCGGGGCGGGCGCGGCCGGTGTGCCGAAGCGCTCGATGCGAATGCGTTCGCGCGCCACGCCAAAGGCGAGCAGCGCGGCCTCGGCGGCGTCCATCATCGGCGCAGGTCCGCAGATGAAGGCCTCGTCGATGGGGGCATCCGAGAGCACCGTGGCCAGCAGGCTCGCACAACGCGCCTGATCGAGCAGACCCGACAGCAGTTCGATTTCCTGCGGCTCATCGGACAGCACATGCAGCAGACGCAGTCGACCGAGATAGCGGTTGCGCAGGCCTTCCAGCTGCTCGAGAAACATGATCGAGCTCACCGTGCGGTTGCCATACACCAGAGAAAACCGGCACTGCGGCTCGGCTTCCAGCAGGGTGCCGATCAGGCTGAGCATGGGGGTGATGCCCGATCCGCCCGCAAAGCCCACCACATGCCGCGCACGGCCTGGTTCCTGGCGGCCATGAAACCGGCCATCGGGCGACATCACCTCCAGCTGCACGCCGGGTTTGATCGTGTCATTGGCCCAGTTGGAAAAGCGCCCGTCGGCCACTCGCTTGATACCCACCCTGAGCTCGCCCGTGCGCTCGTAATGCTGGACCGGAACGCAGATCGAATACGACCGGCGCAGTTCTTCGCCGCCCACCTGGGCCTTGAGGGTGACGAACTGGCCTTCGCGAAACCGGTAGGTCTCGCGCAGCGCAGCCGGCACTTCAAATGCCACCGAAATGGCATCGGCGGTCTCGGTGCAGACGTCGCGCACGCTCAGGGAATGAAATTGGGGCGTTGCCATGGCGGGATCTCGCTGAGGTCGAGCGCGTCAATGCGCCTCGGTCGTGCCGCTTCAGTAGGGCTTGAAGTAGTCAAAGGGCTCGCGACAGGCCCGGCAGCGCCAGAGCGCCTTGCAGGGCGTGGAGCTGTGGGCGGAGAGCTGTTCGGTATCACTCGAACCGCATTGGGGGCAACCCACCGATTCCAGCCCAGCGGTCGCGGTGGGCGGTCTTGGCATGAAGCGCAGGACCTGGCTCGGGCTCTGGCCCCGAGCCGTGGAGGATTCGGCATTGCCAGCATCCATTGACGCCATCGAAGCCATGGATCCTGGCGCCCCCACCAGACAGGCGGGCGGTGCGATGCCGTAGTCCAGCAGGCGCTGACGGCCCCGCGCACTGATCCAGTCGCTGCTCCAGGGCGGGCTCAGCACGATGCGAACCTCGGCCTTCACATGACCGGCCTGCTCGAGGGTGCGTTCGACCTGATCGCGGATGGCCTCAGTGGCCGGGCATCCGGTATAGGTCGGCGTGAGATGCACCACGACCCGGCCGTTTTCGTCGAATACCTCGCGCAGGATGCCCAGATCTTCCAGGGTCAGCACCGGAATCTCCGGGTCGGGCAGTTCGGCCACCAGGGCCCTGGCCTGCTGGACCTGCGTGCTCAAAACCTGAATGCCCGGGGTTTCAGGATCCATGAGATCGTCCGATGCGGCCGCAGCCGATGCCGCAGCCGATTCGGCGCCTGGCGCTCTGAGCAGGCCGGGAGTCACCAGGTTGCCCCCGGATGCTTGCGGGCGAGCGACTGCATCTCGGCCAAAAGATAGCCCAGATGCTCTGAATGCTCGCCCTGTTTGCCGGTGCTGATGAATCCGCTCGCGGCGGGCTCCTGCAGGGTGGCCTCTTCAAGCAGCGCCTGCATGCGTGCCATCCAGTGTGGCTTGAGACTGGCCAGGGTCGGTGCAATGCCGGCCTGCGCGGCCTGCTGCTCCAGTGCATCGGCCTGCCACCACTCATTGGTGTAGGGCCACAGCCGTTCCAGGGCTGCCTGCGCGCGGGCATGGGATTGCTCCGTGCCATCGCCCATGCGGATCAGCCACTCGCTGGCATGGCGCCAGTGCGCGCGGGCTTCCTTGACGGATTTGGCGGCGATGGCCGCAAGCTGCTGATCCGTGGATGCCGCGAGTGCCTCCCAGAGTGGAATCAGCAGGGCCGACACCATGGCATTGCGGGCGATGGTGAGGGCGTAATCATCGTGGGGCCCGCTGCCGTTGGGCAGCTCGACCAGCGTCCAGTTGAGGAACTCGGCTTCGTCGCGAAAGTAGGCGAGGTCGTCTTCGGTGCGACCCCGGCCTTCGATGGCGCCCGCATGGCTGAGCAGCAACCGGGCCTGGCCCAGCAGATCGAGGGACACATTGGTGAGCGCGATGTCTTCCTCGAGCATGGGGCCATGTCCGCACCATTGCGACAGCCGCTGAGCCAGCACCAGGCAGCTGTCGCCCAGTCGCATCAGAATGGCCTGATGGGCCTGGCCGTCGATGTCGATCGGACTGGCCGTTGAAGCTGCGTTCACATATGCCTCACTTCGTCGGGCAGTTCATAGAAGGTCGGATGCCGATAGATCTTGTCGGCCATCGGATCGAAGTCGGTGGCCTGATCCTCGGGCAGCGAGGCGGTGATCGCGCTGGAGGGCACGACCCAGATGCTCACGCCCTCCTGGCGACGGGTGTACACATCGCGGGCCATGCGCAGGGCCATCTGGGCATCAGCCGCATGCAGGCTGCCACAGTGCTTGTGATCGAGGCCCTGCTTGCTGCGCACGAAGACCTCCCACAGCGGCATGGGTGGGGTGGGCGTGGATGCGGTGTCGGTCATGGCGGGCCTCGGGCCGGTTCGCGGCGCAGAGAAAACGTGTTTGAAGAAACGCAAGCCTGTTGCGCAAGGCCCCCCGGGGGCGGCCTTGGCGCGAATCAGGCCGCCTGTTTTTCAGCCTGGCGCGCAGCCTTGCGCGCGGCATGGGCAAGTGCGGCCTCGCGCACCCAGGCACCGTTGTCGTGGGCAGCCACTCTCGCGGCCACCCGCTCGCGATTGCAGGGGCCATCGCCATCGAGCACGCGCTTGAATTCAGACCAGTCGATGGGCCCGTGGTCATAGTGCCCACGGGCTGCATTCCAGTGCAGTTCAGGGTCGGGCATCTCCAGACCCAGCAACTCGATCTGCGGCACGGTGGCGTCGATGAACTTCTGGCGCAGCTCGTCATTGCCAATGCGCTTGATGCCCCAGGCCGTGCTCTGCGCCGAGTGCACCGACTCGGTATCGCTCGGGCCGAACATCAT
>Ga0256311_1000210_pt1 | contig 10675 bp, 6 predicted proteins | sample ColtaT_5_FD_183680 | JGI IMG/M metagenome (GOLD analysis project Ga0256311, IMG submission 183680) | Metatranscriptome of freshwater microbial communities from Columbia River, Oregon, United States - Colum_Colum_RepC_8d (Metagenome... | ecosystem: Environmental > Aquatic > Freshwater > River... | reverse complement strand
GAACTTTCCGTCGGCGTTTGTGCCGACATGCTTGAGTCGGTGAACAACCGGCTTTTTTGTTACCCCGGTTTCCGGGATTGGCTGACGACTATGAACGCGGAGATTTTGGCGGTTGTTGAGTTCTGGGAAAAAGAGAAGGGCATCCCCAAGGATGTCCTGCTCGGTGCCATTCAGGAATCCCTGATGCAGGCCGCCAAGAAGGCGGTGGGGCCCGCCCGTGAACTGCGTGTTTCCATCGATGGGCGCTCGGGTGATATCAAAGCCTGGGCCAAACTGGTGGTTGCCGAAAAGGTTTTGTCCAAACACGACCAGATCACCGTGTTTGACGCCCGCCGTGCCGGTCATCCGGAGGCGAAGGTGGGTGAAGAAATCGAAGTCGAGGTCACCCCGGCCGGTTTTGGTCGTATCGCCGCCCAGTTCGCCAAGCAGGCCATGATGGCCCAACTCCGTCGTGCGGAGAAGGCCATGGTCTACGACGAGTTCAAGGACCGGGTGGGTGAATTGGTCAACGGCACTGTCCGACGCTTCGAGCGCTCGGATGTCGTTCTGGATCTGGGCAAATTCGAGGCCATCATGCCCAATCGGGAGCGTGTTCCGACCGAAGAATACCAGATTGGCGAACGCATCCGTTGTTACGTCAGGGCCGTCGAGCAAACCCCGAGGGGACCTGAGATCGTTCTGTCCCGCGCCGATCCCAATTTCGTCATCAAGCTTTTCAAGGTGGAAGTCTCCGAGATCGGGGATGGTACCATTGAGATCAAGGGTATTGCCCGTGAACCGGGTTTCCGGACCAAGTTGGCGGTGTTTTCTCGCGATCCGAAGGTCGATCCCGTGGGGGCCTGCGTGGGTCTGAGGGGGCAGCGGGTGAAGAACATTGTTCGCGAGTTGAACAATGAAAAGGTGGATATCATCCCTTGGTCTCCCGACATCAAAAAATATGTCGAGAATGCGCTGGCACCTGCCAAGCTCAAGTCCTTCGAGGTGGATGAAAACCGCAAGCGTGTGCTGGTGCACACCACTGCTGATCAGTTGTCGTTGGCCATCGGAAAGCGCGGGCAGAATGCCCGGCTGACCTCCCGGCTCACCGGTTGGAGCATCGATATTGAGGCTGAAGCCTCCGTCTTGCCGGGCTTCGATCAGAAGGTGGCCGATGCCGTGAGGGATTTTGCATCCGTTCCGGGTATCACTGAAGCGCAGGCGCGGATTCTGGTGACCACCGGATTCCACAGTCTGGAGGACGTGATCCAACAGATCGGTATCGAAGATTTGCAAGGGATGGAAGGGATTGGCTCAGATGCTGAGTCCATTCTGGAAGCGATTCGGGGTGAACTGATCCGACGCGCTGCCGGTGGTGCTGGCCCCGAAGCCCACTGATCCCGTCCTAGGTTTGGTTTCAATGTCTGGATCACCGATGGTCCAGATGGTCGCGCACGGCGCGGTTCGGGGAACGTCGGTGGTGAAATAAAAAGCAGTATGCCCGTTCGCATTTACGAGATCGCCAAGAAGCTGAACCTTGAGAGCAAGTTTGTGCTCAACAAGGCGAAGGAACTGGGCATTGCCGCAGCCAAGGTCCCGTCGAGCACCCTCGACAAGATCACCGCCGAGTTTCTGGAGGAACAGTTGGCCCCCTTGGCCAAGCCCTTCGAGCCATCCAAGCCGGTGGAGGTCACCCCGGTGACGATCATCCACGCCCCGCCGCCACCTCCTCCGCCCGCCGAGCCGGAACCCGCCCCCGAGCCGGTTGCTCAGGTGGTTCCGAGCTTTCCGGCACCCGTTGCGAAGGCGGCATCGACCGCACCGTCGCCTGCCTCTGCGCCCGTCGAATCGTTCCAGGCGCCGAAGGAAGAGTTTTCTGTGGCGCCCGTCAGTGAGGTTCATCACGCCGCCGCTGAGGTGATCGAATCACAGCCCCCTGAGACCAAAATGCCGGCCCCTCCGATTGTCGCCGAAGATCGCCCTGCCGTGGTCGAGGAGGTTGTGATTGCGGAACCTGCAGGACATGCCGCTCCGCCTCAGGTTCCGGTGGCTGAGTCGGTCGCTCAGCCGCTGAATCCGACGCCGAGTACCGAGACTGGGCCTGTGTCTGCAGCCCAGCCAGAAACTCCTGTTCCGTCGGCAACGCCTACTCCGCCCGCAACACCACCGGCGGTCCAAACCGGGCAATTGGTGGGTCGCATTGATCTCAGTCAGTTTGGCTATGGAGGTCGGACCACCCGAGGCGTCAGCACGCCGCCTCCTGCGCGTCCGGCAACTCCGCCGCCCCGCGACGACCGCCGCGGTCCGCCGCCTCCCCAGCAGGGGCGTCCGGGGCCGTCCTCATATCAGGGTTCTCGTCCAGGCCAACCCCAGCGACCCGGTCAGTACGGCCGTCCGGGTCAGATGGGTGGGCGTCCGGGTGTTGCGGCGGGACCGGGTCCACGGCCGGCACCGGCGGCACAGCGGCCTCAATTCGCTGCTGATGCACCCACCATCATCATGCGTCCGCCCATCGTGGTGCGGGAGTTGGCTGAGCAGATGGGCAAAAAGCCCTTCCAGATCATCGGCGACCTCATGCAAATGGGGGTCTTCGCCACGGTCACCCAGACCATTGATGCCGAGGCGGCGGTCAAAATTTGCGCCAAGCACGGCATCCGCTTCGAAACCGAGAAGCGCGACAAGGCGGCCCACTCCGTCAACGTCCCCAAGGAGGAAAAGCTCGAACTCGACAGCGAGGACAAGCCCGAGACGCTGAAGGCACGGCCTCCAGTGATCACCATCATGGGTCACGTCGACCACGGCAAGACCTCGCTCCTCGACGTCATCCGCAAGGCCAATGTCGCCTCAGGCGAAGCCGGTGGCATCACCCAGCACATCGGTGCCTACACCATCCAGTACCCGCACCCCAATACCGGCAAGCTGGAGAGCCTCACTTTCCTCGACACTCCGGGTCATGCCGCCTTCTCGGCGATGCGCGCCCGCGGTGCCAATGTGACCGACATCGTCGTTCTGGTCGTGGCGGCCAACGATGGTGTGATGCCCCAGACTCTGGAAGCGTTGGCACACGCCAAGGCCGCCAAGGTTCCCATCATTGTGGCGGTCAACAAGTGCGACCACCCCAACTCCAATCCCATGAAGGTGCGTCAGCAGCTCCAAGACAAGGGGTTGGTGCCCGACGATTGGGGTGGCGATACCCTGTTCGTGGAATGCTCCGCGATCACCAAGAAGGGAATCGACACCCTCATCGATTCCATCTTGCTGCAGGCCGAGTTGCTCGAACTCAAGGCCAATCCGGATCGCAATGCCAAGGGCAACGTGATCGAGTCGGGCGTCGAGGCGGGTGGTTCCGTGGCCACGGTCTTGGTCCGTAAGGGCACCTTACGCATCGGTGATGTGATTATTTGCGGTGAGCACTACGGCAAGGTGCGCGCCATGATGAACGAAGAGGGAGTCCGCCTGAAGGAGGCCACTCCGTCCGTAGCGGTTCGCGTGCTGGGCCTCAATGGCGTGCCGGATGCCGGCTCCGAGTTCAGTGCCGTCGAGAACGAGCGGGCTGCCCGCGATCTCGCTGAGGAGCGTTCCGACGCCCGCCGGAAGTCCGAGATGGATGGCGATCGTCGCAAGACCCGCGCCTCATTGTCCGACTTGTTCGGCCGCATCGGCGACCTGACGGCCAAGGTGCTCAAGGTCATCGTCAAGGCCGACACCCAAGGCTCGGTGGAAGCCATCGTTGGAGCCCTTCGCGAGATCAAGTCCCAGAAGGTTTCTCTCGAGGTCGTCCACAGTGCCGTCGGTGCCATCAATGTCTCAGACGTCAATTTGGCCCGCGGTTCCAAGGCTGTCATCCTCGCCTTCCACACTCGCGTCGATAACAACGCCGCTGAGGAAGCCAAGCATCACGCCGTCGAAATCCGCCTCTACGCGATCATCTACGAGTTGATCGATCAGGTGAAGGAAGCCATGGCGGGTCTGCTCGATCCCCTCCTCAAGGATGTGGTGGTCGGTCAGGCCGAAGTTCGCAAGATTTTCGATCTTTCCAAGGGTGGTCGGGTTGCGGGTTGCGCCGTCACCACGGGCCGTCTGGTCCGCGGCAAGATGCGTCTGCGTCGCCGGGGTAACCTGGTGTACGAAGGTGTTTCGCTCACCCTCAAGCGCTTCCAAGACGAGGTGAACGAAGTTCGCTCGGGCATGGAGTGCGGTGTGCGCCTCGATGGTTTCGATGACTATCAGGAAGGCGACCTCATCGAGTGCTACTCGGTGGAGAAGATCGCCGCCAAACTCGAATAATCGCAAGCCGTGCCCTCCCATGTTCCACCGGCCCCGAGTCGGCGTTTGCAGCGTGTCACCGAGCTTCTGAAGCGGGAAGTCAGCGAGTTGCTGCGACGTGAACTGAATGTCCAAGAAGTGGGGTTGCTGTCGGTCAATGAGGTCAAGGTTGCCCCTGATCTGAAGACGGCCACCGTGTTCGTTGGCTTCGTGGGCAACCGCCAGCAGCGGTCGGCAGCCTCTGACAAGCTCGGCCAACGCGCCAAGCACATCCAGATGATGCTCGGCTCCCAGTTGAGCATGAAGTGGACTCCGGTCCTCAACTTCTTGCTCGATGAGTCCGTCGAGAAAGGGAATCGGGTGTTGGCCATTCTCGAGAGTCTTGATCAAGGTCAGAAGCCCGGTGCCTGAGCCCTGGTAAACCCTGTCCCCGAGCCATGCCTTCCTCTGAAATGCCCAAGGCGGTGGAGAATATCCTGGCCGCCATTGATGCTGCGCAATCCATCCTCGTGGTCGGTCATATCCGGCCGGATGGCGACTGCATCGGCAGTCAGGTGGGGTTGGCCATGGCGCTGGAAGGGGCTGGCAAAGAGGTCACGGTTTGGAATCAGGATCCGGTTCCCGACAAGCTTCGTTTTCTCGATCCGGACAAGCGGGTCCGTAAGCCCTGTGCGGGCCGTCAATTTGATCTGGTGATCGCCACCGACTGTGCGGCTCTCGATCGCATGGGCCGGATCACTGATTTCCTCGCGGAGGATGTCACGTTGGTCAACATCGACCACCACGCCTCCAACACCCGCTACGGCAAGCTCAATTGGGTTTCCCCGCGGGAACCGAGCACTGGCGAATTGATCTTCGACCTCTGCAAGTGGGCCGGTTGGAAGGTGACGCAGCCGATGGCGGATTGTCTGTTCACCGCGGTCAGCACCGATACGGGCAGCTTCCAGTACCCCAGCACCACTCCGGATACCCTTCGCACAGCCGCCGAGCTGGTGGAACGCGGAGCAGGTTTGGGTCGTATTTGCCAGGAGGTCTACCAGAGCTACCCCATGACACGGGTTCGCCTCCTGCGTCACGTCTACACCCAGTTCCGGCTGTCGGATGGCGGTCAGACAGCCTACTTCTGGCTGAAAAAGCGGGACTATGCCCGCGCTGGAGCTTCCACCGAAGAAAGCGAAGGCCTCATTGATCATATCCGGGCCATCGATGGCGTGGTGGTGGCCATGGTCTTCGAGGAAGTGAGCGACGAAGTGACCCGGGTGAGTTGGCGTTCCAAGTCGGCCCGCGTCGATGTGGCTGCCATTGCCCAACGATTCGGTGGCGGCGGACACAAGGCGGCGGCGGGTGCTCGCATCGAGGGTCGGCCCTTGGGGGTTCAGAGGCGGGTCCTCAATGAGGTCCGCAAATCCCTCAAGGCTTCGGCCTGAGCGAGGGTTGCCGCGTAGAGATCGTCGCCTGAGCGCATTCTTCCGTCCTGATTTTCAAGTTTCCGATGGCCATTCCCACTCTCTCGCCCCTCGATGGGGCTCTATTGGTCGACAAGCCTGCGACATGGACTTCCCATGACGTGGTCGCCAAATTGCGCAACCACTTCCGCCTGCCCAAGGTGGGTCACTGTGGAACGCTGGATCCAATGGCCACGGGCCTGCTCATTCTGGTGCTGGGCAAGGCGACCAAATATTCGGAGCGCCTGATGTCTTCGGACAAGGTGTACGAGGGCGTCATGCGGTTGGGTGAAACAACCGATTCCTACGACGCCGACGGAGAACTGGTGGACTCCATGCCGGTGCCTCCGCTGTCGTTGAACGATTTGAATGAAGCGGCGGTAGCCTTCACCGGAGACATCCTTCAGACCCCGCCCATGGTCAGTGCGGTCAAGATCGGTGGCACCCCTCTTTACAAGTTGGCCCGCAAGGGACAAGAGGTCGCCCGCGTGCCTCGACCCATCCATGTGTACACCTATCGGTTCGACGACTACGAAGAACCGTTTGCGTATTTCCGGGTGAGTTGCACCAAGGGGACCTACATCCGGAGCTTGGCTCATGATCTTGGTCAGAAGTTGGCCTGCGGAGCCCACCTCACTCGGTTGCGCCGCGTCACCAGTGGTCGCTTCGATGTGGCCGATGCCGCGCCGCTTTCGGAAATCCTGCAGTGGGATTTGCCCATGCTCGAAAAGCGCATCGTCCCTTTCCTGAAGCTCAAATCCTACGAGTAGGCTTGCAGCCGGAGGGGTGGCTCCAGAATCCTCTGAGGCCATGCCCTCCGATGGTTCTCCAGCTTCCGTGGAAACCCGCGCCGCTCTGGATTCCCGGCGGCTCTGGATCTTCCGTGGATTGGCCGTTTTGGCGCCGGTGCTGGCGTTGTTAGGTGCCGAAATGACGTTGAGGGCTCTGGGACATTACAGGCCCACCGCCTTCTGGTTGGAGGCCGGTGAGGGGATGCTCCGGGCCAATCCGGCTTTTGGTGCTCCGTATGTCGGCGAGACTTTGGCGCGAATGCCCCGGCCGCTGAAGATCCGTGAGAAGAAGGAAACGGGTACGCTGCGGGTCCTGGTCTTGGGTGAATCCGCGGCCTTGGGGGATCCCGAACCGGGATTTGGCATGCCGCGCTTTCTCCAGGCGCAATTGGAGTCGCGATTTCCGGGGCGCAAGGTCGAGGTTCTCAACGCGGCGATCACGGCCTTGAATTCCCATGCGCTGCGCCGTATTGCCGCGGATTCTGCACGGTTGGGAGCCGACGTTTGGGTGGTTTATCCCGGCAACAACGAGGTTCACGGCCCCTTTGGTCCGGCGAGCAATCCCCTGGGCAAGGCCCCGTCGCTGGCCGTGGTTCGCGCCGGGTTGCTGCTGCGCAGCACGGCTTTGGGTCAGTGGATTTTCCGGATCCAAGAGGGGCAGGGCGACGGCATGTCGTTGGCTCCACGTTGGGCCGGACTCGAAACTTTTTCCAAGAATCACATCGCCGCCGATGACCCGCGTTTGGAAGCCGTGCGTGAGGCTTACCGACGCAACCTGACCGACTTGGTGCGCTTCGGTTTTGAGTCCGGGGCGCAGGTGCTGCTGGGAACCATGGCCGTGAACCTCCCGGATTGTCCGCCGTTCGGGTCCGTTCCCATCGAGGGTTCAGGTGCTTTGCTCAACGACTGGAAAGCCTTGTCGGACCATGCCCGCTCTCAGGATGCGGCCGGTGACTGGGCTGGAGCGGTCGAAAACTGGAGCAAGGCTGTGGCCCTCGTGCCGCGCCATGCGGAGAGCCGTTTCCAATTGGGTTTGGCGCGACTCAACGCCGGGGACATGGCTCGAGGAACCGCCGATCTCGAGGCGGCCCGCGATCTGGACACGCTGCGGTTTCGTGCCGATTCCCGCATCGTGGCCATCACCCGTGAGGTGGCGGCCGCGGCGGCTTCGACTCAGGTGCTGCTGGTGGATGCGGCAGCCCAACTCAAAGGGGAAGATCCGCAACGTCCTCCGGGTGCGGACCTCTTCTTCGAGCACGTCCACTTGAGGCCCGAAGGCAATGATCGGTTGGCCCGTTTGTTCACCCAGGCCTTGGTGGGGCGGTTGCCCGAACCTGGCGCTGCAAAGCCCCCGGTTGTGGCTGCTGAGGGATTGTGCCGCACGCGTCTGGGTTGGAATCCGCATGCCGAGGTTCGTTTGTGGACGCAAATCCGGTCGTTGTGCCAGAAGCCGCCGTTTTCGCTGCAAAGCCACCGGGAGGCGCGGGACCGATTCTTGGACGACCGGTTGGCCGAGGCCAATGGTGGAGCCCGAAAAGTGGGTTTGGGTGCATCCATTCAGGGAGTCGAGGCCGTATTGACGAAGCATCCCAATGATTGGCAACTGGCCGAACAGTCGGCCCGGCTGCTGCGTCAGGGCCGACGTTGGACCAATGCGGTTGAGGCCTGGAATCGAGTCGTTGAGGGGGCTCCGGATCATGTGGTGGCCTGGCATTTCCTCGGCGAGGCTCAGGCTCAAGTGGGTGCTCGTAGCGCGGCGGTCGAATCCCAGTCGCGCGCCTTGGCGCTGCGTCCGGATTTTGTCGAGGCAGCTTTGGCGCTGGGGCAGTTGTATGGCGAATTGGGTCGGTTCCCGGAGTCGATCGCGGTCTTCGACCAAAGCCTCAAACGGGATCCGAAAAATTTGGAGGCGCTCATCAACAAGGCAGTGACGCTGGAAGCCATGGGTCGTCGGAATGAATCGGTGCCCTTGTTGTCGCGGGCCATGACCGAGCATTCCCAGTCGACACTGCCGTGCGTCCGATTGGGCGAATTGCTATCGAGTCGCAAGGAATACCCCGCGGCCGTTGCGGCCTTCGAAGAAGCCGTTCGTCGTGAGCCTTCCAATCTGGTGATCTTGCAGCGATTGGCCGGAGAACTGGGGCGGGCCGATCGCCCGACTCAGGCTGAGGCGGTCCTGCGTCGAGCCGCTCAGTTGGATCCTTTGAATGCGTCCGTTCGCACGGATCTGGGTGTGGCCTTGGCTCGGCAGACTCGCTTCGCCGATGCCATCGTGGAGTTCGAGGCGGCCTTGCGCGCTCAACCGGGCAATGCCTCGGCTCGAACTTATTTGGAGCGAGCCCGCAGCATGCTTTCCACCGCACCGCAAACTTCCAACACCCGCAAACGCTGATGTGGTCCCTCCTTCGAGATTTTGCCCGATTCCTCGGTCGGGAGAAAAAATGGTGGCTCGCGCCTCTGATCCTGATCCTGCTGTTGATTGGGGCGGTGGTGGTCTTTTCGTCCAGCTCGGCGGTCGCGCCCTTTTTGTACCCCTTCCTCTGAACCGCGGATCCACGGCCCACCATGCGATACGTCCTCGGCATCTCGGGCTTGTACCACGACTCGGCCGCAGCCCTCTTGGGTGATGGACGGATTCTGGCGGCGGTGCAGGAGGAACGGCTCTCGCGTCGCAAGAATGATGCGCGGTTTCCAGAACGTTCCATCCGGTCCTGTCTGGATCAGGCGGGCATCACCGCCGTTGATTTGGAAGCCGTGGCCTTTTACGAGAAACCCATCCTGAAGTTCAGCCGGACTTTGGAGGTGTTTTTGGGTTGGGCCCCTCGGGGAGGTCGCGCTTTTGCCCGGGCCATTCCGGATTGGTTGGGCGGACGCTTGGACCTTCGTGGACGCATCCGATCCGCGCTGCCCGGGCTGCGGTCTGAGTGCCCAATCCTCTTCACCACCCATCATGAGGCGCATGCGGCCAGTGCGTTCCTTGCGTCGCCCTTTCCTGAGGCGGCCATCTTGACGGTGGATGGCGTCGGAGAATGGGCCACCACCGCCATCGCCCGAGGATCCGGTGCCCAAATTGAGCCCTTGGAGGAGATCCATTTTCCCCATTCGCTGGGGCTTTTGTACTCGGCGTTCACCGCCTACTGCGGATTCCGCGTCAACTCCGGCGAGTACAAGCTCATGGGCCTGGCACCGTATGGCGAGCCATGCTGGGTGGAGACCCTTTTGGAAGAGGTGATTTCCCTGCATGAGGACGGTTCCTTCCGGCTCAATTTGGAGTACTTGGATCCACTGGCCGAGGATCACCTGACGAATGCGCGTTTTCATGACCGGTTCGGTGGGCCGCCCCGTCGTCCGGATGAGCCTCTGGAAAAACGCCATCTCGACTTGGCGCGATCCATCCAAGGGGTGACCGAACGGGCCCTTTTGGGACTGGCCCGACGCGCCCACAAACAAACCGGCTCGGCCCACTTGTGTCTGGCCGGTGGGGTGGCCCTGAACTGCGTGGCCAATGGTCGGATTCTGCGGGAGGGGCCGTTTGAGAAACTTTGGATCCAGCCCGCTGCCGGCGACGCCGGGGCTGCCCTGGGTGCCGCCTTGGCAGCCTGGTATGGGCCGCTGGAACGCGGTGGCTTGGCCGCTCCGCGAACCCCGACCGCCTCCGACTCCATGGGCGGGGGATTCCTGGGGCCAGAAGAATCTCCGGAAGCGGTGGAGGCTTCCTTGAAACGTTTGGACGCGGTCTGGGAACGACTGGACGCGGAGGCGTTGCTGGAGCGCGTTGTTGACGCGTTGATCGCCGGCAAGGTGGTGGGATGGGTTCAAGGGCGCATGGAATTTGGTCCGCGCGCGCTGGGGCACCGCTCCATCTTGGGTGATCCGCGCAGCCCCGACATGCAGTCACGCATGAATCTGAAGGTGAAGTTCCGCGAATCGTTTCGCCCCTTCGCTCCGGCCGTGCTGGCCGAGCGGTCGGCGGAATTCTTCGGACTCTCAGGCGAGTCGCCTTACATGCTGTTGGTGGCTCCGGTGGCCGATGCTCAACGCATTCCCGTGGCCCGCGAGGCCGAGGGCTTGGATCGTCTGAAGCAGGTGCGTTCGACGCTGCCGGCGGTGACCCATGTGGACGGATCGGCCAGGGTCCAGACGGTGGATGCGGAGCGCAACCCGCAGTTCCATGCCTTGCTGAAGCGGTTCGAGGCG
>Ga0256311_1000199_pt1 | contig 10954 bp, 9 predicted proteins | sample ColtaT_5_FD_183680 | JGI IMG/M metagenome (GOLD analysis project Ga0256311, IMG submission 183680) | Metatranscriptome of freshwater microbial communities from Columbia River, Oregon, United States - Colum_Colum_RepC_8d (Metagenome... | ecosystem: Environmental > Aquatic > Freshwater > River... | reverse complement strand
GACCTGCACCTACCAGCGCGTGCTGACCGACGAGGCCAGCGCGCTCATGGGTGAGGTCTGTTCGCGCCTGTGCCACATGGAAAACTTCGCCGGTCATGGCGAGCAGGCCAACCTGCGGGTGCGTCGCTATGGCACGCGGGGCGAGGTGCCCTGGTACCAGCCCGTGCCTGCGAAGTGATCAATCCGTTTTCTGCCCGGGATACCACGCCGCCTCGCGCTTTTCCCTGAATGAGGCGAGCCCTTCAGCCGCCTCGCGCGACTGTCGTTTGAGGGCATGTTCGCGCACCAGCTGCTCCTGATCTGCGGCAGTCTGCATCGACCAGCAGGAGCGCAGGGCCGTGGCTTTGGTGAGTGCAGTGGCTTGCGGCCCGTTGTGCAGGATGGCATCAATCACCCGCTCTCCTGCCGCTGCAAGATCTGATGCGGCCACCACCTCATGCACGAGTCCGATGCGCAGGGCCTGCTCGGCACCGAAGCGCTCACCCGTGAGGGCATAGCGGCGCACCTGGCGTACGCTCATGGCATCGTTGAGTTGGGGGATGATAATGCCGGCCACCATGCCCCAGCGTGACTCGGCAATGGAGAACTGGGCCTCGTCGCTTGCGATCACGATATCGCAGGAGGCGATCAGACCCGTGCCGCCCCCGAAGCAGCCGCCCTGAACCAGCGCGATCACCGGAATGGGCAGCGCGGTGATGCGATGCATCAGGCCGGCAGTGGCTTGAGAGGCCTCGAGATTGGCTTGCTCGGATTGCCGGCTCACCTCATGTAGCCAGGCCAGATCGGCTCCGGCCTGAAAGTGCCGGCCTGCCCCCTGAATGACAAGGATGCGGGGTTCGGCACGCTCAGGTACGTTGCGCGAAGGGCCCTCGTGCTTGTCGGTCGACGGGTTTTGCTCGAGAGACCGCTCGAGCGTATTCAATGCGGCATGAGCGGCCTCGAGCAGGCCGCTATCGTAGGCATTGTTGCGCTCGGGGCGATTGAGCGTGAGGGTCACGACTCCCCTTGAGTCCTGGTGGGTCAGCACTCGGTCGGGGTGCACGGACGCGCGATCTTCAGAACGGTTCATGGTGATGAGTCTCCGGTCTGCCGGTACCATGGGCAGATCACTTCAGGCTGCAGCGCGACTTCGCGTCGCGATGCTCGTTGCCCATCATCCCACGCAGGAGACACTCATGGATTTCGATCAAGTCGTTCGCGAGCGACGCAGCATTCGCGGTTATCTCAAAAAGCCTGTCCCCAAGGCGCTGGTGCGCGAGGTGATTGAACTTGCCATGCGCGCACCCACTTCACTCAACACCCAGCCCTGGAACTTCTATGTGGTGGCTGGCGAGGTGCTGGACCGCATCCGCAAGGGCAATGTCGAGCGCAACCTCGCCGGGGTTCCCGATTCACGCGAATTTCGCATGGGGCCAGGCTATGACGGGGTGCATCGCGAGCGGCAGATCGGGATTGCCAAGCAGCTCTTCGCAGCCATGGGCATTGAGCGCGACAACAAGGAAAAGCGCCAGGACTGGGTCCTGCGGGGATTCCGGCAATTTGATGCGCCGGTCTCGATCGTGGTGACCTACGACCGCTCGATTCAGGGCAGCGACATCGCTCCGTTTGACTGCGGCGGCGTGGTGAACTGCCTGGTCAATGCGGCCTGGGCGAGAGGCCTCGGATGCGTCATCAACAGCCAGGGCATCATGCAGTCGCCCGTGGTGCGCGCAGAAGCCGGCATTCCCGATGACCAGGTCATTCAGACCTGTGTGGCCATGGGCTGGCCCGACGACAGCTTTCCGGCCAATGCGGTGGTCTCGACCCGCAAGTCGGTGGACGAGGCGGCCGTGTTCCGGGGATTTGAGGACTGAGCTGAGTGCACGCTTGGCTGAGCGCACGCTTGGCTGCTCAGCGACTGAACCGGCGGATCACATTGTCGAGAATGCGCGAGATGTCGTTGTCAAAGCCATTCACAGGCAGTGAGCCGCAAAAGGTGATGGAGCCCACCGAGAACACCTCACCACCGCCGGGCAGATCAAAGTAGGTCATGTCGGCCCGGATCAGCGCCTGGTGCGACTCGCCGGGCAGGGTGGTGATGTGGGTGAGCTGCTCCTCGGGCACCAGCACCCAGGGCGCCTCGGGCGGATGGTTCTCGGAGGTGGCGATCACCACGGCGTTGGCGGGTGAGCCCAGCCGCACGTCCACGCGGTCCAGCTCGAAGCCTGCCGCACCATGGCCTGAGAATCCCTCGCCGCCCACGTTTTGGGCCTGCACGCCCTCCAGAATCCAGCTGACTTTCGGGTTGCTGCGGGCCGCCTCATGGATGCGGTAGTGCGAGCCCACAAAGTTGCCCTGCGCACTGAAACCCACACCCACCAGCTGCTGGGGCGGCCGCGCATTGCGGCGCCACAGGCCACCGTACTGGCCATCGAGCTGGTGGTAGTACTCGCCGGGTTCGGCCGCCCAGGCCCGGATGCCGCCCTCGGCCCGGCGCACCTCGATGAGGCCCTCGCGACTGGCATCGAGCGCAACGCGCCAGTAAAACCCATTGCCGCCCAGATACACCAGGCGTCCGCCCTGATCGCGGTAGCGCTGCAGGGCATCAAGCATCTGCGCGGTGTGGTATTCCGGATGCGAGCCGGTGACGATCACCTTGTAAGGGGCCAGCAGGGCCTCTCCTTCGGCATGCAGTTCCGCATCGGTGATCAGATCAACCTCATGGCCTCGATGCGCCATCCACATCAGCAGATGGCCATCGGCCGGATAGTGCCGAAGACCCGAGCCGCGGATCTCGGGATAGGGATAGGTGAAGTAGCCCGCCCGCAGGTTGAGCATGGGCCTGCGCCAGCTGACCAGCCCAATGCCTGAACCATCGGTATGAACGTTGTAGGTTGAGAGCCCGTAATCGCGATGCTCGCCCGGATTGTAGGGATAGGCCTTCCAGGCCTGGGTCTGCTCGATATGGGCCTGGCGCCAGCGCTCATCGTGGATCCACTCCGGACGCGCATGGTTGCCATAGATCGTGTACGTGAAGGTCGACACCAGCACGGCAACGCGTGCCCGGGCCTGCCCGCAGTGAGGCACGACAAAGAAGGGAATGTTCTCCTGCGCCGAACCCGCGTCGAGCAGCAGGGCGTAGGCGTCGGAGCGCAGGTCCGAAGGAATGGTGATCTCGTGCGTGGCGGGCCAGCGGCAGTCGTCGAGATCATCATCATGAAAATGGATCGCGCCATAGTGCTGCGGCGCATGCCGAAAGCAGTGCTCGCTGCCGTTCCAGCGCACGCCGCGCACGGCCCGGGTGGGCGTGTTGATCAGCCGGCCGTGCTGCGCCCGCAAACTGGTGTCGATGACCGCCTGGGTATGCATCTGCTGGGAGAAGTCCCAGGTGGCCAGGCATGTTGCATCCGTCTGCTTCGGATCGGCCCAGAGGCTCAGGCCTTCAAGGCGGCCATTGAAAGTGTCGATGGCCGCCTGATCGCCGGCACTGGCCAGGCTGATCAGTCGACCCTGGGGGACCAGCTGGGCCGGGCCCGGCAGCCCGCACGACACCGGTTCCTGCCCGGCGATCGACAGCTGAAGTGACTGGTCTTCGGCACTGACCTGAATCTGGATGAAGGCCCAGGACTGCAGGGCGAGTGGCCGAGCACTGCTCAGCCAGATCCCGCCGCCGGCGGTACCCAGTTCGACCCGCACCCGCTGGTCGGCCTGCATGGACAGCTGCAGCCCACGACCCGCCGCGTCCATCCACGACACCAGCACCTGTTGACGGCTCAGGGCCAGGGTCGGCAGAGCCCACAGCGTCAGGGTAAGGCTGTGCGTGTCGTTGCAGGGCGCAAGCACTTGCTCGTCACCCAGCACGCCGTAGGAGCCGCTGGGCACCGACTGGGGCTGCGCTGCTGCAAGGTCACGCACCGGTAGCGGTACCGGCTCGAATTGCACGCCGCCAATGGCTGGATTGGGGTCGGCGCACAGCACCCGGACCACCCGAGCCTGCACCGCATGGCCTGTGGCATTGGCGACATGAAAGCGCAGCGTCTGCCCCGGGCGGACCGAGAGGCGTTCGGCATATCCAGTCAGGGGCAACATCCGGGTCTCCAACGGTGTAGGCAATCAGGTCGGGGCGACTGTAATGCAAGGCCCGTTCTGCTGTCGAATGGATCGTGGTGTTCCATCTTTCGGCAAGATCCTGCCAATTCGCCCGCCAGCCCAGGCCTGCTGTTCCAGGTGCAATGGTGTTGCGAATTGCATGGCCCCGGGTCGCGGCCTAGACTGCCCACTTTCAAGCCCACAGGAAATCTCTCATGAACGCGCCTGCCATCATGATCACGCGCCCCGTGCGCGAACTCGTCAGCCCTCAGGAGTGGCAGGCCCGCGTTGATCTGGCTGCCTGCTATCGGCTGATCGCGCTCGAAGGATTGACCGAGATGGTCGCCAATCACATCTCGGTGCGGGTCCCGGGCTCGCACAATGAATTTCTGATCAACCCCTACGGCCTGCTTTATGAGGAGATGACGGCCTCATCGATGATTCGGATCGATCTGGAAGGCAATGTGCTCTTCAATGCAACCGAATTCGGCATCAACAAGGCTGGGTTCGTGATCCACAGTGCCATCCATGCAGCCCGCCATGATGTGGATTGCATCATCCACACACACTCGCTCGCCGGCATGGCGGTTTCGGCCATGAAGTGCGGCATCCTGCCGATCGCTCAGTCCTCCATGCGGTTCACCGACATCGGGTATCACGATTTCGAGGGCATCGCGGTTCGCCTCGACGAACGAGAGCGGCTGGTGCAAAGCCTGGGCCAGCGCGAAGCCCTGGTGCTGCGCAACCATGGACTGCTCACTGTGGGTCGCAGCGTGCCCGAGTGCTTCAACAACATGTATCGCCTGGAGCGGGCCTGTCAGCTGCAAGTCATGACCCTGTCTTGCAATACCGAGCTCAGCATGCCCAGCGCCGAATCGGTGCGATACACCAACGATCTCTTTACCGGCAAAGGTAGTCGCCGCTACGGGCTGCTGGAATGGCCCTCTCTGCTGCGACGGCTCGACAAGGTCGATCCGTCGTATGCGAGCTGAGGCACTGGTCATCGCACCACCGACGGCACTCCTTGGGCGCCGGCTTTCAAACGTGTCTTGATTGCTGGCTTCGTGAACGACGCGGGGCAGGCCGAGCGACCTCAGGGTTTTTCGGCTGGCGGCTTGCGTTTACGGTTGGCCAGGGTGCCAAGCCCCAGCACGAGCACGATCGCCACGACATGCACACCGTACTTGGCTAGCCCCAGGGGCTCGATCCAGGGCTTGAGCAGTTGCTCGCCAATCACCATCTGCGCTGCGGTGTAGGCCAGCACGGCCGCACCGGCCTGGATGATGATGGGAAAGCGTTCGACCAGTTTGAGAACGATCGAGCTGCCGAACACCACGATCGGAACGCTGATCAGAAGACCCAGCACCACGAGGTCCATGGAGCCGTGGGCTGCGCCGGCCACACCCAGCACATTGTCGATACCCATGAGCGCATCGGCCACCACGATGGTTTTCATGGCACCCCAGAAGGTGCTCGCCGAAGGCCCGTCATGACCGTCCCCGTCTTCGGACACCAGCAGCTTGTAGGCAATCCAGAGCAGACCCAGTCCGCCCACCAGCATCAGTCCGGGGACCTTGAGCAGCCACACCACGCCGAGCGTCATCAGGCTGCGCACGGCAATGGCACCGACCGTTCCCCAGATGATGGCCTTGCGCTGCAGATCGGGTGGCAGGCTGCGAGCCGCCAGCGCGATCACGATGGCGTTATCGCCAGCGAGGACGAGGTCGATCAGGATGATCGCGAGCAGTGCCGACCACCAGGCAGGCGACAGGAATTCCATGGAGCGCTCCAGACAATTTCAATCGGTGCAGACCCGCCGCAGGGCTGTCTGCAGGGACTGAAGGTCTTGCTCGGCCATCCGGATGGAACGGCCCGACTCACCGGAAACCGAGGCCGCTGGGCAACAGGTTTCGTCCTGACGATGAGTCCGCGTTGCGTCGCAGCTTGCGGCGCGGTGGGAGCTACTCCCCTTCAACTCGCGAACTATACCTTTACGGAACCAAGGGGCTTTCAATAGCCCCATGCGCAGCGGGTTCAGATCGCCACAAGGTTGCGAATCTGCTTGCTCTGCATCTCATGCCCAGGGCCGTGGGCGATGACCGCACCGCGCTCCATCACCAGGTAGTCATCGGCCAGCGCCTGAGCAAAATCGTAGTACTGCTCACACAGCAGTACGGCCATTCGCTGGCCATTGAGGCCCTCATCGGCCAGTCGGCGGATGACCCGACCGATGTCCTTGATGATGTTGGGCTGAATGCCTTCGGTGGGTTCATCCAGAATCAGCACCTTGGGCCGGGCGGCCAGCGCTCGGGCGATGGCGAGTTGCTGTTGCTGACCACCCGACAGATCACCCCCGCGCCGATGCAGCATCTGGCTCAGGACCGGAAAGAGTTCGAACAGTTCCGGCGGAATGGGGGTGCGGCCCGGGCAGACCGCCAGCCCCATGCGCAGGTTTTCTTCCACAGTCAGGCGCGCGAAGATCTCTCGACCCTGGGGGACGTAGCCGATGCCGGCTTGCGCCCGGGTGTAGGGTCGGGCCTGGGTCAGGTCAGTCTGGGCGAGCTGCACACGCCCGCTTCGGATCGGCACCACGCCCATCAGGCTCTTGAGCAGCGTGGTCTTGCCCACGCCATTGCGACCGAGCAGGACGGTGACCTTGCCTGGGGTGGTCGACAGGCTGACGTTGCGCAGGATGTGAGAGCCGCCGTAGTACTGCTCAATGTGAGTGGCGCTAAGCATGAGGAAAGTTCGATGAACGGGGAAGGGGGCGATGAGAGGGCGGGTAGGGGGCAATGAGTCCCCCTGGGTTCGAGGCCAGACAGGCAGGCAGGGCAGGCAGAGGACTGCGGGATCAGGACCGGTTGGGCTGACGTTCAGCGCCCGAGATAGACCTCCACGACGCGCTCGTCGGCCTGCACCTGGTCGAGCGTGCCCTGCGCGAGGACCGAGCCTTCGCAGAGCACTGTCACGATGTCGGAGATGGCCCGAATGAAGCTCATATCGTGCTCAACCACCATGAGCGAGTGCTTGCCCTTCAGACTCAGAAAAAGCTCGGCCGTTCGTTCGGTCTCGTGGTCGGTCATTCCGGCCACGGGTTCATCGAGCAGCAGCAGCAGGGGCTCTTGCATCAGCAGCATGCCGATCTCAAGCCACTGCTTCTGACCATGACTGAGCGTGCCGGCCACGGTCGAGACTGCATCGGTCAGGTGGATGGTGTGCAGCACCTCGAGCAGACGGTCTGATTGTGCCGAGTCGAGGCGAAAGCGCATCGAGGCGCCAATGCGCTTGTCGGTCTTGAGGGCCAGTTCGAGATTCTCGAACACCGTCAGATGCTCGAACACGGTGGGCTTCTGGAATTTTCGGCCAATGCCCAGTTGCGCAATCTCGGGTTCGTTGTGACGCAGCAGGTCGATGGTGCTGCCAAAGTACACGCGACCCGCGTCGGGCCGGGTCTTGCCGGTGATGATGTCCATCATCGTGGTCTTGCCGGCTCCATTCGGGCCGATGATGCACCGAAGCTCGCCGGGCGCGATATCGAGCGACAGACCATTGATGGCGCGAAACCCATCGAAGCTCACGCTGACCTCTTCAAGGTAGAGAATCCGCCCGTGCGTGAGATCGACCGCACTGCGATCGGTGATGCGTCGGCTGTAACCGGCGCTGCGTCCACCCGAGCCGCCTTGTTCCTGCAGGGCTTGCCGCTCGGCATGGCGGGCAACGCGTGCATCGCCCGCCTGCATGAGTTCAGGGGTCATTTGAATCTCCGGCTCAGGGTCTGTACCAGACCGATCACGCCCCGAGGCAGATAGAGCGTGACCGCAATGAACAGGGCCCCCAGGAAGTAGAGCCAGAACTCGGGCGCAGTTACGGTCAGCCAGCTCTTGGCCCCGTTGACCAGAAAGGCGCCCACGATCGGACCGATCAGGGTGCCTCGCCCGCCCACCGCAGCCCACACGGCGATTTCAATCGAGTTGGCTGCACTCATCTCGCCCGGGTTGATGATGCCCACCTGCGGAACATAGAGCGCGCCGGCCACCGCGCACATCACTGCGGAGATCACCCAGATGCTGAGCTTGTAGGGCAGTGGCGAGTAGCCGCAGAACATCAACCGGCTTTCTGCATCGCGAATCGCCTGCAGGATCCGCCCGTACTTGCTGGTCACGAGCCACCGGGCGAACAGGAAGAATCCGAGCAGAGTCAGGCCGGTCAGCACGAACAGCACCATGCGCGTTTGCGCGGTGGCGATCGGGTAATCGAGGATTCGTTTGAAATCCGTAAAGCCATTGTTGCCGCCAAAGCCGGTCTCGTTACGGAAGAAGAGCAGCATGGCCGCAAACGTGAGGGCTTGCGTGATGATCGAGAAGTAAACCCCCTTGATTCTCGAACGAAAGGCAAACCAGCCAAAGACCAGCGCGATCAGGCCGGGCACCAGCACGATCAGCAGCAGCGTGGCTGCGAAGCTGTCGGACAGCGCCCAGTGCCAGGGCAACTCCTTCCAGTCCAGAAACACCATGAAATCCGGCAGATCGCTCTTGTAGTTGCCGTCACGCCCAATCTGTCGCATGAGGTACATGCCCATGACATAGCCGCCGAGCGCAAAGAACAGCCCATGACCGAGTGACAGGATTCCGGTGTAGCCCCAGATCAGATCCATGGCGAGTGCGCAGATCGCGTAGCACATGATCTTGCCGATCAAGGCCACGGCGTAGTCGCTCAGGTGAAACAGACTCTCCTTGGGCACCATCAGGTTAAACACGGGCGCGAGCGCCGCGATCACGATCAGGGCGACCAGAAAGGACGTCCAGGCGCGCCTGCCCATCAGGGCAGGGCGGGCAGGCAGGCTCAGCGTGCGAGAGGGTGTGCTCATCTCAGGCCTCCGCCGAGCGACCCTTCATCGCGAACAACCCCTGCGGGCGTTTCTGGATGAAGACGATGATGAAGATCAGCACGGCGATCTTGGCGAGTACGGCTCCGGTCCAGCCTTCGAGGAGCTTGTTGACCATCCCCAGCCCGAGGGCCGCATAGACCGTCCCGGCCAGCTGTCCCACGCCGCCCAGCACCACCACCATGAAGGCATCGACGATGTAGTTCTGGCCCAGGTCGGGTCCCACATTGCCGATCTGGCTCAGCGCGCAACCGGCCAGTCCCGCAATTCCGGATCCCAGCGCAAAGGCCCAGGTGTCGATCTGTGCGGTATTGATTCCGACGCAGGACGCCATCTGTCGGTTCTGGGTCACCCCGCGCACGAACAGGCCCAGACGCGTTCGTGCCAGCAGAAGGGCAACTGCAGCCAGAACCACGAGCGCGAACCCGATGATGATCATGCGGTTCCAGGGCAGTTGAAGATTGGGCAGCACCTGGATGGAGCCACTCATCCAGCTGGGGTTTTCGACACCGACGTTCTGGGCGCCAAACAGGCTGCGCACGGTCTGCATCAGCACGAGGCTGATGCCCCAGGTGGCCAGCAGCGTCTCGAGGGGGCGGCCATACAGATGCCTGAGCACCAGGCGCTCCATGAGGGCGCCGACGGTTGCCGCGCAAAGAAACGATGCGGGCAGCGCGGCGAGCAGATAGGCATCGAAGGCCGTGGGGAGGAACTCGCGAAACAGCGCCTGCACGCCCCAGGTGGCATAGGCGCCGATCATCATGAGCTCCCCATGCGCCATGTTGATCACGCCCATCAGCCCGTAGGTGATCGCAAGCCCGAGGGCGACCAGCAACAGGATGGACCCGAGGCTGGCTCCAGTGAACAGGGTGCCAGCGATCTCGCCCCAGCGCAGACGATCTTCCACCTGTCGCACGGCGCCTGTAAGGGCCTGCTTGACCTGTGCATCGGACTCATTGGGCAGTCGCTGGTTGAGCAGCAACAGGACCTCGGGCTGACGACTCGAAGCCAGCGTTTGAATGGCTTGCAGGCGTGTTGCTGAAGCTGGGTCTGACAACTGCATTGCGGCTCGGACCTCAGTGAGGATCGAACGGACCGAATCATTTCGCTCTGCAGCGAGCGCCCTTTCGATCAGGGCGATGCGATCGGCGTCAGGGTCCTTGAGCATCGAGACTGCCGCTGCTCGCCGTTGAGCGGGTTGGTCCGCAAAGAGCTTGAGCGCTGCCAGCGCCACATCGATTTCGCCCCGCAGCCGGTTGTTGAGCATGACCTCTTCTGCATCGGCTGGCAGTGACCGTGAAGACCCGCTGGTGGCATCGAGCGCCTGATCCCCCTTGACGATGATCACGCCCTCCTTACTCACACGAACCTGCTCGTCCGCAAGCGCCTGCAGGAATGCAGCAGTCCGGGGATCAGGCGTCTCGATCGCCTCGCCGATTGCTGCGATTCGCTCGTCGGTTTCCCCGCGCACGATGCGCTGTGCAAGCTCGGGGGTGAGGGCCTGCGCCGGTACAGAGGCAACCGCCAGGAGTCCGATCAATGCGAGGCTACGCAGACGGCTCAGTGGCGAACCGAAGGCCCGCATGTAGAGGGTCTGCGCATCCTGTCCTGGTCTGCTCTCAGACCGGTGATCGGCCCACCTCACAATCCATCGTCTCATCAGGTTTCATCCCGCCAATCTTCATCCGGCAAAACCACTGCGGCGCCCGAGTCGTTCGGGCGCCGCAGTGCCCCGACACCATCCGTTCACGGCGTCAGGTCCCCTGGTTTCAATTCAATCCGGGAACCAGGGACTTTCAAGCGTCCAGCTTGCGTGCTTACTTCTTCTCCGGTTCGTCAGGCTTCTTGTCGTTGCCGGGGATGTAGGGGCTCCACGGGCGGGCCTTGACCGGGCCGGGCGTCTTCCAGACCACGTTGAACTGACCGTCTGCGCGGATCTCGCCAATGAAGACCGACTTGTGCAGATGGTGGTTCTTTTCGTCCATCTTCGAGGTGATGCCG
>Ga0256311_1000192_pt1 | contig 11038 bp, 9 predicted proteins | sample ColtaT_5_FD_183680 | JGI IMG/M metagenome (GOLD analysis project Ga0256311, IMG submission 183680) | Metatranscriptome of freshwater microbial communities from Columbia River, Oregon, United States - Colum_Colum_RepC_8d (Metagenome... | ecosystem: Environmental > Aquatic > Freshwater > River... | reverse complement strand
GCCGGTCGCACGCTCACGGCACAAGTCAAGGTTTCGACTCCGCTCGACGATCTGGTTCGCCTCTACTTGAAGAAGGCTCTGGGTTCGTCCGAGAAGGTCGATAAGGCGATGGCTGCCAAGCAGTTCCCCGTCGACCCCAAGGCCTTCGCCGCCGACAAGGACGGAAAGGTCGAGCCGCTCTCGAACTTCGTCAAGGGTGATGAGATCGAACTGGCCCACACTGAGAAGGACGGCAAGTTCTCTCCTGAAGAGTGGGAACGCCAGAAGCTGATCTACGTCGGTCGCAAGACTTTGAGCCGGTATGGTTGCTACGGCTGCCACGACATCCCAGGCTTCGAAGATGCTGGCCCAATCGGGATGGCTCTGCAGGACTGGGGACGCAAGGACACCTCCAAACTGGCTCCCGAGCATATTGCCGAGTACCTGCACCACCACGGCGAAGTCGACGGTTCCAGCACGCTGGCTCGCGTCGAAGAAGCGATCGACCGTCAGAAGAACGACGGCAACGCCAGCCCAGCTGATCTGTCGGCAGCATTCTTCGTCGACAGCCTGCTGCACCATGGCCGCCCTGGCTTCGTGTGGCAGAAGCTCCGCGATCCCCGCAGCTACGACTACAAGAAGATCGAGACCAAGGGCTGGGATGAACGGCTCCGCATGCCGAAGTTCCCATTCACCGAACAGCAGATCGAGTCGGTCGCAACGTTCGTGGTGGGTCTGGTCGCCGATCCTCCGGCTCCGGCCTATCAGTTCAAGCCGAGTGGAGCCAAGGCAGCTCGCCTCGAAGGGGAACGCCTGCTGTCCAAGTACAACTGCGGCGGCTGTCACATTCTGGAGATGCCCGAATTCAAGTTCGCAGCTTCTCTGGATGACCTGACACCTCCGGGGCTCGGTACGAAGAACTTCGCGTCAGCCTTGCCGCTTCTCAGCAAGCTCATCCCGCCGACAGTGCTGGACCCGGAGAAGCTCTCCAAGACCAAGTCCGGCGATCTGTTGCTGTCGATGCACGGGCTCGTGAAAGCTGAGCCCGATCCGGAAGAGTTGCCTGAGGATCAGATCCTCGTCGTCAACAACTGGGATCACCTGCAGATCGGCGACAAGACCTACTTCCCGGGTGACTCGATCACGATCCCTGCAACCAAGGTGGTCTCGCGGTCGATGGGACGTGGCGGCGATCTGGCCCACTGGCTGGCACCCCAACTCAAGGCCAAGGAAACCGCAGGGGATAACGACCGCGCCTGGCAGGCCTCACCGCCTCCGCTCGTTCGCGAAGGGGTCAAGGTCCAGACTCCGTGGCTGTATCAGTTCCTCAAAGAGCCGCACCAGATCCGTCACACCACGGTTCTACGAATGCCCAAGTTCAACATGGACGACAAAGAAGCGATGGCTCTGGCCAACTACTTTGCCGCCGTGGATAACGCCGAGTTCCCGTACCAGGAGAACACCCGGCAGAACCCGGACTATCTGCAGGCTGCGGAAGAAGCTCACGCGAAGGCATTCGCGGGTGTCCCGCATGATCGTTTGACCGCGGGTTGGAAGCTGGTGACGACCGGACAGTGCACGAAGTGCCATCAGGTGGGTGGTCTGCAGTACGTGTCGCTTGATCCGGCCAAGGATATCCGTGGGCCCAATCTCGATCAGGTCGAGAAGCGACTGCGGTCCGACTGGGTCCAGCTGTGGGTGACCAACCCGAAGTGGGTCACGCCCTACACCTCGATGCCTCAGGTCTATGCGGCCGATGCGTCGATCATGCCGGAGTACATCGGCGGTCAGCCTGCGGGCCAGATCGACGCGACAGTGGATGCCCTGCTGAACTACCTCAAGCTGCTCGAACGGCACGGCAAGGCACCGCCTCCGCCTGCAGCCGCACCGGCCCCAGCTCCCGCTCAGTAATCGGCATACGGACTCGACACTCATGACCAAGACGACTTTCACGTTCGGTTCTCTTGCACTGGCTCTCCTGCCCTTGGTGGGCTGTGGGCTGAGTGAAGGTCCGATTCAAGGCCTGGGCGGCGGAGCTTACACTCCGTCGGAAGTGACCTTGATCGTGTCGAACACCGCTGGGGGAGCTGCTGAGTCTGAAGGGACTGGCGGCGACAGCGGTGCCGCTCCAGCAGTCGCTGGATTCGGCACCTTGAAGGGCAAGGTCGTGATCGACGGAGCTGCTCCCACTCTGAACATGCTGCTCGCCAAGGGAGCTGCGACGAAGGATGCGGTCTGCTCGATCAACGGTGTCCCGGATGAGTCGGTCGTCAGTGCCGGCGGCGGGCTGGGCAACGTGTTTGTCTATCTGAAGAAGGTCCCCAAGGGGGTGACGGTTCCACCGCCGCCGACCGAGAAGATCATCTTCGACCAAAAGGGCTGCTTCTTCATTCCGCACGCCTTCGTCGCTCAGGTTGGGCAGCCAATCAACATCACGAACAACGACCCGGTTGCTCACAACGTTCACACGTTCTCGAACAACCGAGCTCTGAACTCTGCGATTCAGGGGAACGACACCAAGGGAATGGACCTGACCTACGACAAGGCGGAAGGACTCCCGATCAAGACGGTCTGCGACTTCCACGCCTGGATGGACAGCTACCACCTCGTCGTGGATCACCCGTGGGCCACGTTGACCGCTCCGGACGGGACCTTTGAGATTCAAGGTGTTCCCGCTGGCAAGATGGAGTTCGTTGTCTGGCACGAACGCGTCGGCTACGTCGAGCGTTCTCTGAAGGTCGACATCGTGCCGGATCAGCCCACATCGACCGAGCTCAAGGTGGCTGCAGACAAGCTGGTCAAGAAGTAGCATGGCACGAAACGGGTGAGTGACCTCATCCGTGAGAATGTGCTCGACACGAGCACGCAGATCGTGGTTTCGGGGGCATCGCAGTGAACAATCAGGTGGGATGGGCAAGTCTGCTGCTGGTCATCAGCTTGGTGGGCTGCGCTCCGCAGACCGGACCTCGAGCCGCAACCTCCGTGCTGCTCGAAGACCAGACCAAAGTCAAAGTGGACGATCAGGGAAACAGCCAGGTCAGCGGCGCACCCGCTCCCCAGGCCCCGGTCGGAGAAGCCAAGTAGCTGCGTTCGCAAGAGCCAGCTGAGGTGCAGTGATCGGCAGACTCCGTCTGCCAGGGTTCAAGTCGGGGCGGACCGTACGGTCTGCCCGGTCGTTTCAGGACGGGAGAGGATCCGTGAGATCCAGATTGCCGGCCCTTGTGGTTGTGACATGTGCGGCGTTCGTCAGCGGTTGCGGACGATCCGAGCTGGAATTCAGCTATCGAGAGGGCCTGGCCCCCTCGATGAAGGATTACGTCCGGACCACCGTGGACCAGAAGTTCGGGGCACCGCACCAGATCCGCGTCTGGGACAAGCTGCCGCTCAAGCCGCACGCGGCTGTGGCGACGGTCGGCGAAGGCTCGAAAGATGCCACGCTGAGCGTCCAAGTCAGCGAGTCCAATCGCGACATTGTCGAAGGCCAGGAAGTTGCCTGGATCGGCGGTACAACGATGCCGGCAGGTTCGGCTCCCGTCACCGTCAGCAGCTTCGACAAAGAAGCCAACCTGCTGCAGCTGGTCTCCGCTCCTGCGACAGCCGCCAAGCCGGGCGACAAGATCGTCATCGGGCCGGGTGAAGTCCTGACTCATGGTCGCATGCTGTATGCAGAGCACTGCCAGCACTGCCACGGCACTGCTGGAGACGGGAAGGGGCCGACGGCTCAGTACCTGAATCCGCGACCTCGTGACTACCGCAAGGGAATCTTCAAGTTCACCTCGACGAAGGAGAACATCCGGGCTCATCGCGGCGACCTGGGCCGGATTATTGAAGAGGGAATCCCCGGAACCTACATGCCGTCTTTCAAGCTGCTTAAGCCCGCTGAGTCGGCAGCCATCGTCGAGTACGTGCTGTTCCTCGCGATGCGGGGCGAGACCGAATACCAGCTGCATCGTCTGCTGGAGTCGGACTACTCGGAAGCTGCGATTGCAACCCGCGTCGAAGGCGGCGAGACTCGCGACAAGATTCTGGCGGAGTTCGTCACTCGCGTGAAAGAAGGCGAGATCGACGAAGAAGCGACCGCCCGCACAGACAAGATGATCGGGGACTGGACCACAGCTCAGGATCCCGAATCGGCCATCGTTCCGAGGGAGAAGCGCTACGCCAGCGACGAAGCTTCGATCGCACGCGGACGCGAGCTCTACCTGTCGAACAACCTGAACTGCGTGGCCTGCCACGGAGAGGCGGGACTCGGTGACGGGATTCAGACCTACTCGATCACGGTCGATGGGGAGACCCAGAAGCCGAACCTGGAGCCCGGTCTGTACGACACGTGGGGCAACAAGCTCAAGCCGCGAAACCTGCGTCTGGGGATGTTCCGCGGCGGTCGCCGTCCGATCGACATCTATGCCCGCATCGAGGCGGGGATCAAGGGGACTCCGATGCCCGCCTTCGGAGCCAAGCTGACCGAACAGCAGAAGTGGGACATCGTCAACTACGTCCTCTATCTGCCGCATGAGCCGCGGACTCCGGGAACCGGGATTGCTCCCGCCCCGGCGACCCCCGCTCCCAAGACCACAGCCAGCAAGTAACTTTCTGTCTGTCGACCAGTGAGACCAACCGGACCGCAACGAACCTCAACTGAGGTTCCAGCACCGCAAGGACTGTGAACGTGAAACGATTCTGGTGTGCCTTCTTCATGTTCTGGCCGATCCTGGCCTTCTATCTCTGCTGGATTGCCCCAGAGATGAACTGGTGGTTTCCGTCCAACGGTCCCACCGGGATGAAGGCTGCCAGCCCGATCGGCGCGCGAATCGATGACCTGTTCTACATGATTCTGTACATCACGACGGCCACGTTCGTCGGGACACAGATTGCCTTGGGTTATGTGCTGTTCAAGGGGGCTGCCATGACTGACGAAGGGAACGAAGAGAAGGTCTGGTACTCGCACGGCAGTCACAGCCTGGAAGTAATCTGGACGATCGTCCCGGCCTGTATCCTGCTGTTCATCGCTCTGTATCAGATGGACGTGGTCAAAGAAGTCCGCGTCAAGACGGCCTTCCCGGAAGCGACCAAGCAGGGAACCGTGATCCTGGCCGAAGTCACCGCCAGGCAGTTCGAATGGCGAATCCGCTATCCCGGCATCGGCCCCGATGGGAAGCAGCTGCCCTACAGCCCGCAGCCCCAGCCGACGGACATCTACACGGTGAACGAGCTGGTCTGCCCGACCAACATTCCGGTCACGATCATCCTGCAGAGCGGTGACGTGCAACACGCATTCTTCCTGCCCGAGCTGCGGGTCAAGCAAGACGCAGTGCCCGGCCTCGATATCCCGGTCTGGTTCCAGGCGAGCAAGAGCGGCGAGTACACGCTGCTGTGTGCTGAGCTGTGCGGCTGGGGTCACTACAAGATGAAGGCCAAACTGGTCGCAAGACCCGAAGCCGAGCACCTGGCCTACCTGCAGGAACTGGCCAGGAGGCAGAACTATGACGGAGTGCCTGAAGCCCCTGCTGAAGTGGCGAAAGGCGAGTAGCGGAGTTCTCCGGAATCCCGCAGTCCGAGTGAATCGAACTCTGAGTTCGATAGCGAGTGGAGTGAGTCGATGAGTACCGTCAATCCCGCCATCGGAACCGAAGCCGGTCATGGTCATGCTGAAGAGCATGGACATGGCGACGGCCACGGCCATGGACATCATGGGTCGTTCATCTCGACCTATGTCTTCTCCACTGACCACAAGATGATCGGGAAGCAGTTCCTGATCACCACGCTGCTGTGCCTGATGGTCGGCGGGGCGCTGGCCCTGGGCGTTCGCTGGCAGCTGGCGTTCCGCTGGGAAGCGATGCCGTTCTTCGGTCAGCTCTTCTCGGCACAGGGCGGCCAGATTTCGCCCGAGTTCTACACGATGCTCGTGACGATGCACGCATCGGTCATGATCTTCCTGGTGATCATCCCGATTCTGGCGGGAGCGTTCGGGAACTTCCTGATCCCGCTGATGATCGGGGCGGACGATATGGCGTTCCCGATCCTGAACATGCTCAGCTACTGGTTCATGTGGCCGGCGATCTTCTGCTTCGGAGCCAGCTTCTTCTGTGCAGGCAATGGAGCGGCGAGTGGTTGGACCTCGTACCCGGCTCTGTCAGCACTCCAGGAAGCGGCCCCGGGCTCCGGAATGGCACAAACCTGGTGGCTGTTCGGTCTGACCTTCGTCGGTTTCTCGTCGATGATGGGTTCGATCAACTACATGACGACGATCATCAACATGCGGGCTCCGGGGATGACCCTGTTCCGCATGCCGCTGACGATCTGGGCGATGTTCATCACCGCGATTCTGCAGTCGTTCGCTCTGCCGGTGTTGACCGCAGCTGGTTTCATGATGGTCGCTGACCGTATGCTCGGGACGACGTTCTTCATCCCCGGCGGCATCGTGGTCAACGATGGTGACCCGACCGTGGGTGGTGGCCAGACGCTGCTGTGGCAGCACCTGTTCTGGTTCTACTCGCACCCCGCTGTGTACATCATGCTGCTGCCTGCCATGGGGATGGTCAGTGACATGCTCGCCTGCATGAGCCGTAAGCCGATCTTCGGTTACAAGCCGATGGTCTACTCGATGGCAGCCATCGCTGGGCTGGGATTCATCGTGTGGGGCCACCACATGTTCACCTCGGGAATGAACCCCGCTCTGGGAATGACGTTCATGGTTTCGACCGTGATGATCGCCCTCCCCTCTGCGGTGAAGGTATTCAACTGGATCGGAACGATGTGGGGCGGTCGACTGGTGTTCAACACGGTCATGCTCAACAGCGTGGCGTTCGTGTCGATGTTCATCGTCGGCGGACTGTCGGGAATCTTCATGGCTGCGGTGCCCGTGGATATCTACATCCACGACACCTACTTCATCGTGGCCCACTTCCACTATGTGCTGTTCGGAGCGACTCTATTCGGCTGCTTCGGAGCGATCCAGTTCTGGTTCCCGAAGATGTATGGTCGGATGATGAGCGAGCGGCTGGGCAAGCTGCACTTCTTCCTGACCTTCATCGGGTTCAACGGGACGTTTTTCCCGATGCACCTGCTGGGAGTTTCGGGTATGCCGCGTCGGTACGCCGACCCGTACCTGCACCCGTATCTGGAGCACCTGCTCCCGATGAACCAGTTCATGACGATCTGTGCGATCCTGATGGGCTGTGCCCAGTTCATCCTGCTGTTCAACTTCTTCTACAGCCGTCGCTGTGGCGAGGAGTGCGGTCGGAACCCCTGGAATGCGAACGGTCTGGAATGGACTGCTCCATCGCCTCCAGGACACGGCAACTTCGAGTCGGTGCCGAACGTGTATCGCGGACCTTACGAGTACTCTGATCCGAATCATTCGGAAGACTTCTGGCTCCAGACCGATCCGGCGAAGAGCAAGACTCCGAAGACAGCCCACTAATCGATTGATTGACGTCAGAGTTCTTTCGAATTCTGCGACGACGAGGTTCCATGTCTGAAGTTCGTGTCCATCCCTGGCTCACTCGTTACGCAGCGGCGACGCTGGGCGTGGCGCTGGTGACTGTCGTGGTGGGGACACTGGTCACGTCGATGAAGGCCGGAATGGCTTTCCGCGACTGGCCGACTTCGGACGGATACCTGATGGTGACTTATCCCTGGTTCCGCGACTTTGCCAGTGACTGGGACAAGTTCCTCGAGCACGGGCATCGGCTGGCGGGGATGGCGATTGGGCTGTTCGCCATCGGACTCGTCGCTGTCGTGCATCGCTGGGAGTCCCGCAAGTCCGTTCGCTGGCTCTCGATCGCCGTGCTGCTGGGAGTGATCTGCCAGGGACTGCTCGGAGGCTTCCGCGTTCGCCTCGAAGACTTCGGCCTGGCGCAGCTACACGGAGCATTCGCAGCTGTCGTCTGCTCGGCCATCGCGATTGTGATTACGATGCTGGGCCGAAACTGGATCGATGCCCAGAAGGACTCACCCACAGCGGATGTCGAACATCTGCGACCGATGGCGCTGCTTTGCATCGCGGCTCTGGGCTTCCAGTATTTTCTGGGTGGCCTGATCCGGCATCATGGCACCGGGCTGCATGAGCATCTGGCGATGGGGCTGGTATCGCTGCTACTGCTGCTGGCGAATGCTTGGCTAGCTCGATCCAGCGGTGTCGCCTGGATTCGAAGCGGTGGCAGCCTGCTCGCCTGCGTCGTGACAGCTCAAGTCATTCTCGGTCTCGCCTCGTGGGTCGTGAAGTACGGCCACGGCAGTTACGTCGCGGTGGCCGACTCCATCGAACACGTTTCCGTCCGCACGGCTCACGCGGTCGTCGGGATCATCACCTTCATGGTGTCCGTGGTCTACGCGGCTCGGGTCTGCCGAGTTTATTCCGTGGCCCAGCCTCCTCAGTTCGAGCCGGTCGCTCCCAACAAGCTGGCAGGAGGTGCGGCATGAGTTCCGTCCCTGATCTTGCTGCTCCTCTGAATGGGACCGTCGATCTGGCGTCGCCCGCGATTGCCAATCGCGTGCGGGCTTACATCGAGCTCAGCAAGCCCAAGATTGCAGTCATGGGGCTCTTCACCGTGGCGGTCGGCTTCTTCGTCGGCAGCCAGGGGCTTTGGAATTCCGGGCTGCTACTCAGCTCGCTGTTCGGCGTGGGACTGGTCGCGGTCGCGTGCAGCGTTCTCAATCAGCTGATCGAGCGTGACACGGATGCTCTGATGATCCGGACGGCCCGCCGCCCGTTGCCATCGGCCCGCATCAGTTCTGCAGAGGCTCTGGCCTTCGGTCTGATCTGCGGGGTGAGCGGTTTGCTGTGGCTCGCGACTCAGGTCAATCCCCTGACTGCCACGCTCGGAGCAGCCACGCTGGTCAGCTACGTCGGCATCTACACCCCTCTCAAACGTTACTCAGGACTGAGCACGGTCATCGGGGCGATCCCTGGGGCATTGCCGCCTGTCTTGGGCTGGACAGCGGCTGGCGGAACCCTCGACGAAGGGGCTCTGGCTCTGTTTGCACTGTTGTTCCTGTGGCAGTTTCCGCACTTCCTGGCGATTGCCTGGCTGCTGCGGGCTCAGTATGCAGGAGCGGGTTTGAAGATGATGCCGCGACTCTCGGGGCGCGGGATTGGTCTGCTGGCTGTCGGTTACGCGGCAGTTCTGATTCCGGCGAGTCTGATGCTGCGAAGCAGCGGGCTGGCTGGCACGTTCTATTCTCTGACTGCAATCGGTCTGGGGGTCGGTTATCTGTGGAGCTCGATTCAGTTCGCGCGACACGGTGACGATGCCTCCGCTCGAAGAGTGCTGTGGGCTTCGTTCCTGTATCTGCCCACGCTGCTGGCGGTTCTCACACTGGATCATTGGAGGCTGTTGAGCTAGTTGCCACGTTCCGCGAACGTGGGTCCGCTCAGTCGAGCGGGACAACCAGTTTCAGGCCGAAGGGTTCGATCAAGCATGTCACATTCTCCTGCCACCACCTCTGTGAAAATGGGAATTCCCATCTCGCGCGCGAAGCTCGGGATGTGGCTGTTCCTCGGCACCGAGATCATGTTCTTCACGGCGTTCATCGGAACGTACATCGTCTGCTTCTTCGGTTCGCCGGGGTGGCCGACCGATACCGACCAGACGCACATTAAGATCGCCGCCGGGGGAATCAACACCTTCGTGCTGATCCTGTCGAGCTACTTCGTCGTGGTGGCTCACGAAGCGATGGGGCTGCGAAACTTTGCGAGGGCACGGCAGTTCCTGACCTACACGATGGTCCTGGCGTTTGTGTTCCTGGGGATCAAGTCCTACGAGTACAAGGGCAAGTTCGACCACTACATCCTGCCGGGCAAGATCGCTGAGGATGACTTCCAGGCACTTAACAACACCGTCAAGGCGATGAAGTCCGCAGTCGAAGGTTCGCTCGACACGCTGATCCCTGGTGACGGAAAACCTCATGAGAAACAGGCTCTGCTGACTGAAGAACTGGGTAAGGCGAAGCCTGGCGAAGAAACTCCTCGCGAGAAGGAACTGCGGGCTTGGATGGGCTGGAATGAAGAATTCAGCCGTCTCCGCAGCGAAGTCTCAGGCAACAAGCTGACCCTCGAACAGCTGCATCACCGTCTGGAACACGACTTCGACAACACGGTTGTCGTCGACACCAAGACTCCCGTCATGAAGCACGCCGACGGTCGCGATCTGACCCACATCTCCGGTGTGATCGACAACGTCGAGGCGTTCAAGAACAAGCAGAAGTTCACGCTGACGGTGCCCACTGGCGAGAAGATCGAGATCTCTCCCGACAACATCGTGAACGCGTCGCTGCCCGCCGGGGTGATCGACATCGGCCACAAGATTCACCATCCGTTCGTGATGCCTTACGGGAATCTGTTCGCCAGCTGCTACTTCCTGATGACCGGATTCCATGCGATCCACGTGCTGGTCGGGATGACACTGTTTGCGGTCCTGTTGATGCAGGGCAGCGGATTGGATGAGAAGTGGACCGACTTCATGGAGAACGCCGGTCTGTACTGGCACTTCGTGGACCTCGTGTGGATCTTCCTGTTCCCGCTGCTGTACATCCTGCCCGGCCTGATGGTGGCCACGTAGCGAGCTGTCAGCCATCCGCTTTCAGCGTTCAGCCAGAGTTCCCCGATCACAGTCAGAGTTCGCATCATGTCCCACGAAGCTGCTGCACACGACTCCCACGGTCATGGCGATCATGGTTCGCATCCGCATGTGAACTACTTCTCGATCTTCATCGCGCTGTGTGTCTGCACTCTGCTGTCGATCGTGTTCGACCTGTTCAAGAGCCCGTCGCTCAAGTGGGTCATCATCTCTCTGGTGATGGCGGTGGCCTGTGCCAAGGCGATGTTCGTGCTGCGGTACTTCATGCACCTGAAGTTCGAGGGGAACTGGAAGTTCATCGTCCTGCTGCCGACGACCATCCTGGCGATCGGGCTGATCTTCGCCCTCGCTCCGGATATCGGGCTGCACTACTACCAGCCGGACGTGCCGCAGAATCGTGAGCAGGTTCCGGCGGCAGCTCCAGCCGCCGAGCACAAGGACGATCACGGGCACGGGCACTGATTGCTGTTCATCCGCTC
>Ga0256311_1000173_pt1 | contig 11484 bp, 21 predicted proteins | sample ColtaT_5_FD_183680 | JGI IMG/M metagenome (GOLD analysis project Ga0256311, IMG submission 183680) | Metatranscriptome of freshwater microbial communities from Columbia River, Oregon, United States - Colum_Colum_RepC_8d (Metagenome... | ecosystem: Environmental > Aquatic > Freshwater > River... | reverse complement strand
GCTCGCTCACCTTCATTCGCATCTATTCGGGCACGCTCGCCGCCGGTTCCTACGTCGTGAACACGGTGAAGGATTCGCGCGAGCGCGTTGGCCGCATGCTTCTCATGCATGCCAACAACCGCGAAGACATCAAGGAAGCACGCTCGGGCGACATCATCGCACTCGCCGGCCTCAAGGATACAACGACCGGCGATACGCTGAGCGATCCCGATAACCGCGTCATCCTAGAGCGTATGGAATTCCCCGATCCGGTCATCGAGATCGCGGTGGAGCCGAAGACGAAAGCCGACCAGGAAAAGATGGGCATGGCGCTGGCCCGTCTCGCCGCCGAAGATCCCTCTTTCCGCGTGTCGACCGATCACGAAAGCGGACAGACGATCATCAAAGGTATGGGCGAACTCCATCTCGAAATCATCGTCGATCGCATGAAGCGGGAATTTAAGGTCGAGGCGAACGTCGGTGCCCCGCAGGTCGCGTATCGCGAAACCATCACCGCGCCTTACGACGTCGATTATACGCTTAAGAAGCAGTCGGGCGGTTCGGGGCAGTATGCCCGCGTCAAGATCCGGTTCGCGCCGACTGAACCGGGCACAGGTTTCGCGTTCGAAAATTCGGTCGTCGGCGGCAACGTGCCGAAGGAATACATCCCGGGCGTCGAAAAGGGCCTAAAAGGTTCGATCGATTCCGGCCCGCTGGCTGGCTTTCCGGTCACGGACTTCAAGTGCGAGCTGTATGACGGCGCTTACCATGACGTTGACTCGAGCGCGTTGGCGTTCGAAATCGCGGCCCGCGCGGCGTTCCGCGAGGGCATCATGAAGGCCAAGCCGGTTCTGCTTGAACCGATGATGCGGGTCGAAGTGGTGACGCCGGAAGAATATATGGGCGATATCATCGGCGATCTGTCGAGCCGTCGCGGCAACATCAACGCGATGGATCAGCGCGGCAATGCCCGTGTCGTCTCGGCGATGGTCCCGCTGGCCAACATGTTCGGTTATGTGAACACGCTGCGGTCCATGAGCCAGGGACGTGCGCAGTTCACGATGCACTTCGATCACTATTCGCAGCTGCCCTCGGCAGTTCAGGCGGAAGTTCGCGAGCGTCTGGCCGGCTGATCCCGTCACGGGAATCCGACAGACATTTTGAGTTGAGTTGAGACAGGTACCGCGGAGAAGAACGATATGGCGAAGGCTAAATTTGAGCGGAACAAGCCGCATTGCAACGTTGGGACGATTGGCCACGTTGACCATGGCAAGACGACGCTGACGGCGGCGATCACGAAGGTCCTGGCTGAGAAGGGCCTGTCGGAAGCATTGGCGTTCGACCAGATCGACAAGGCTCCGGAAGAGAAGGCGCGCGGCATCACGATCGCGACGTCTCACGTTGAGTATTCGACGGAGAAGCGTCACTACGCGCACGTCGATTGCCCGGGCCACGCGGACTATGTGAAGAACATGATCACGGGAGCCGCGCAGATGGACGGCGCGATCCTGGTGGTGAGTGCGGCCGACGGCCCGATGCCTCAGACTCGCGAGCACATCTTGCTGGCCCGCCAGGTCGGCGTTCCGTCGCTGGTTGTGTTCATGAACAAGGTGGACATGGTCGACGACGAAGAGCTGCTGGAGCTGGTCGAGATGGAAGTGCGCGAGCTTCTGTCGTCCTACGACTTCCCGGGCGACGACATCCCGATCATCAAGGGCTCGGCTTTGGCCGCTCTCGAAGGCCGCGATCCGGCGATCGGCGCGGACAAGATCATGGAACTGATGAATGCGGTGGACAGCTACATTCCGCAGCCTGAGCGTCCGAAGGATCTTCCGTTCCTGATGCCGATCGAAGACGTGTTCTCGATCTCTGGCCGCGGCACGGTTGTGACGGGTCGCGTTGAGCGCGGCATCGTGAAGGTTGGCGAGGAAGTTGAGATCGTCGGTATCAAGGCGACGATCAAGACGACCTGCACGGGCGTCGAGATGTTCCGCAAGCTGCTCGATCAGGGCGAAGCTGGCGACAACATCGGCGTTCTGCTGCGCGGCACGAAGCGCGAGGAAGTTGAGCGCGGTCAGGTTCTGGCGAAGCCGGGCTCGATCACGCCGCACACGAAGTTCAACGCGGAAGCCTACATCCTGACGAAGGAAGAGGGTGGGCGTCATACGCCGTTCTTCACGAACTACCGCCCGCAATTTTACTTCCGTACGACGGACGTTACGGGGACGGTTGAGCTTCCTGCCGGCACGGAAATGGTTATGCCGGGCGACAACATTGCGATGGTTGTGAACCTGCTGACCCCGATCGCGATGGATCAGGGCCTGCGCTTCGCAATCCGCGAAGGCGGACGTACCGTCGGCGCCGGCGTCGTCGCCAGCATCATCGAGTAAAGACTATTCAAAATCTGGCGCCGGCCCTTCGGGTCGGCGCCGAGTTTTTGATCCAATAATTTTTGAGTGACGATATGGTGGACAGTCAAAACATTCGCATCCGACTCAAGGCGTTCGATCATCGAGTGCTCGATCAATCGACGCAGGAAATCGTGAATACCGCGAAGCGGACGGGTGCGCAGGTTCGCGGTCCTATCCCGCTGCCCACGCGTATCGAACGCTTCACGGTGAACCGCTCGCCGCACGTCGACAAGAAGTCGCGCGAGCAATTTGAAATCCGCACCCATAAACGGGTGCTCGATATCCTCGATCCGACTCCGGAAACGGTGGACGCGCTGATGAAGCTCGACCTCGCCTCCGGCGTGGACGTGGAAATCAAACTGTAGGCATGGCGCAATGAGAACTGGCCTCATAGCACAGAAGCTCGGCATGAGCGCCGTCTTCCAGGAAGACGGTACCCAGGTTCCGGTGACGGTCCTGAAGGTCGATGATTGCCGCGTTGTTTCGCAGCGCACGCAGGAGAAGGACGGCTACACGGCTCTCCAACTCGGCGTGGGCAAGGCGAAGGTGAAGAACGTTTCCAAGCAGATGCGGGGCCACTTCGCCAAGGCGAAGGTCGAACCGACCCGCAAGCTGGTGGAATTCGTGGTCGATGCCGACGGTCTGGTCGATGTGGGCGCCCAGCTCACGGTCGATCATTTCGTCGCCGGCCAATTCGTCGATGTTGTCGGCACCTCCAAGGGTAAAGGCTTCGCCGGCGTCATGAAGCGTTGGAATTTCGGTGGCTTGCGCGCGTCTCACGGCGTGTCGATCAGCCATCGTAGCCATGGTTCGACCGGTCAGCATCAAGATCCGGGCCGCGTGTTCAAAGGCAAGAAGATGGCCGGCCATATGGGCGACCGTCGCGTGACCAAGCAGAACCTGCAGGTCATATCGACCGATATGGATGCCGGCCTGATCTACGTTAAAGGCGCGGTTCCGGGCGCTAAGGGCGGATATCTGCTGGTCAAGGACGCGGTTAAGCGCAAGGCCGCTGCCGTGAAGAAGGAAGGCTAAGCGATGAAAGCCCCCATCATCAGTTTCGACAATAAATCGGTCGGCGATATCGAGCTCGACGACGATGTGTTCGGGATGCCGTTGCGCCGCGATTTGCTGTCGCGCGCCGTCAATTGGCAGCTCGCCAAGCGTCAGGCCGGTACACACGCCGCGAAAGAACGCTGGGAAGTGAGTGGCACCAAAAAGAAGCCGTTCAAGCAGAAGGGCACCGGTGGCGCCCGTCAGGGTACGCTGCGCGCTCCGCAGATGCGCGGCGGCGGCATCGTGTTTGGCCCGCGTCCGCATTCGCATGCCTTCAGCCTGCCGAAGAAAGTCCGCAAACTCGCGCTCCGCACGGCTCTGTCGGCGAAGCAGGCCGACGGTCGTCTGATTGTGGTCGATAGTGCGGAATTGGCATCGGCCAAGACCGGCGCGCTCGCGAAGCAGATGAACAAACTCGGCTGGGGCACGACCCTTGTGATCGACGGCGCGCAGGTGAACGAGAATTTCGCCCGCGCCGCGCGCAACATTTTCGGTCTCGACGTCCTGCCGCAGATCGGCGCCAACGTGTACGACATCATGCGTCGCAACACCCTCGTGCTGACCAAAGACGCGGTCCAACAACTTCAGGAGCGCCTGAAATGACGGCTCCCCTCAAGCTCCCCAAAGAGCGGATGTATTCGATCATTCGGTCGCCGATCATTACTGAAAAGGCGACCATCCTCAGCGAGAACAATCAGGTGAGCTTCCGCGTTCCGCTGGATGCCACGAAGCCTGAGATCAAGGCCGCCGTCGAAGGCCTGTTCAAGGTGAAGGTCACAGGCGTCAATACGCTCGTGAATAAAGGCAAGATGAAGAGCTTCCGTGGCCGTCGCGGCCGCCGGGGCGATGTGAAGAAAGCGATCGTGACGTTGAAAGACGGCGACTCGATCGATATTACGACGGGAGTCTGACGAGATGGCGCTTAAAACCTACAAGCCGACCTCGCCCGGACGCCGCGGGCTTGTTCTGGTCGATCGCTCCGCCCTGTGGAAGGGCAAGCCGGAGAAGAGCCTTGTCGAAGGCTTGATCGGCAACAAATCTGGCCGCAACAACAACGGCCGCATCACGATGCGTCGCCGCGGCGGCGGTCACAAGAAGCGTTACCGCGTCATCGACTTCAAGCGTCAGAAGCATGACATGGCGGCGAAGGTCGAGCGTTTGGAATACGATCCGAACCGCTCCGCGTTCATTGCGCTCATCAAGTACGAGGACGGCGATCTCGCCTACATTCTCGCGCCTCAGCGTTTGCAGGTCGGCGATAGCGTGATCTCGGGCCAGCGCGTCGATATCAAGCCGGGCAATGCATTGCCCATGGGCAACATCCCCGTCGGCACCATCATCCACAATGTGGAACTCAAAGTGGGTGGCGGCGGTCAGATCGCCCGTTCGGCCGGCACGTATGTTCAGCTGATCGGCAAGGATCAGGGTTACGCCCAGCTCCGTCTCGCGTCCGGTGAAGTCCGCCTCGTGCGCGCCGAATGCATGGCAACGATCGGTGCGGTTTCGAATCCGGACCAGGCGAACAAAAAGATCGGCAAGGCCGGTCGCTCGCGTTGGATGGGCATCCGCCCGTCGGTGCGCGGCGTGGCCATGAACCCGGTCGACCATCCGCACGGCGGCGGCGAAGGCCGTACCTCGGGCGGCCGTCACCCGGTTACTCCGTGGGGCAAGTCCACGAAGGGCAAGAAGACGCGTAGCAACAAGAAAACCGACCGGCTGATCGTTCGCCGGCGGAAGAAGTAAGAGAGGAAGATCCGTGGCACGCTCTGTTTGGAAAGGCCCGTTCGTCGACGAGTATCTGCTGAGGAAAGCAGAGAAGGTCCGCGCGTCCGGCCGTAACGAAGTGGTCAAGATCTGGTCGCGCCGGTCCACCATTTTGCCGCAGTTCGTCGGCATCACGTTCGGCGTCTACAACGGCCAGAAGTACATCCCGGTCATGGTGACTGAGAACATGGTGGGGCATAAGTTCGGCGAGTTTTCGCCGACCCGCACGTTCCATGGTCACGCAGCCGACCGCAAGGCAGCGAGGAGCTAATCATGGGCAAGAAAGCAGCCCCCCGTCGCCTGGCCGACAACGAAGCAGCCGCGTACGGCAAGATGATCCGCACGAGCCAGCAGAAGTTAAACTTGGTGGCCGAGACGATCCGTGGCCGCAGCGCGCAGGAAGCGCTGTCGATGCTGACTTTCTCTCGCCGGCGCATCGCGTTGACGGTGAAGAAGGTTCTGCAGTCCGCGATCGCGAACGCCGAGAACAACCAGCAGCTCGATATCGACCGCCTGTACGTTGCCGAGGCATCTACGGGCAAGCAGATGGTCATGAAGCGCTGGATGCCCCGCGCACGCGGTCGCGTCGGCCGGATCGTCAAGCCATTCAGTAACTTGACCATCGTGGTCCGGGAACGCGAGGAGAAAGCGTAATATGGGTCAGAAGGTCAATCCGATCGGGTTTCGGCTCGGTATCAATCGGACGTGGGATTCGCGCTGGTACGCCAATAAGCGCGACTATGCGGGTCTGCTGCACGAAGATCTCGAACTGCGCAAAATGCTGCGCACGCGTCTTCAGCAGGCAGGCCTCAGCAAAGTCGTGATCGAGCGCCCGGCTAAGCGCGCCCGCATCACCATCCACACCGCGCGTCCCGGCGTCGTCATCGGCAAGAAGGGCGCGGACATCGAAGGTCTGCGCGCGGAACTCGCCAAAAGGACCGGCGGTGACGTCAGCCTCAACATCGTCGAAATCCGTAAGCCGGAACTCGATGCCACGTTGATCGCCGACAATATCGCGCAGCAGCTGATGCGTCGCATCGCCTTCCGCCGCGCCATGAAGCGCGCGGTTCAGTCGGCCATGCGTCTTGGCGCCGAAGGCATCAAGATCACCTGCTCGGGTCGTCTGGGCGGCGCGGAAATCGCGCGCACGGAATGGTACCGCGAAGGTCAGGTGCCGCTGCATACGCTGCGCGCCGACATCGATTACGGAACAGCAACGGCGATGACCACGTACGGTGCATGCGGCGTCAAGGTTTGGGTCTATCGGGGCGAGATTCTCGCGCACGATCCGATGGCCGTTGACAAGCGCGCGCTCGAACAACAGCCGCAGCGTTAAGCGAGTAGGATCATGCTGCAACCAAAACGCACAAAATATCGTAAGGCTCACAAGGGCCGCATTCATGGCCATGCCACGTCGGGCACCACGCTCAACTTCGGCACCTATGGCCTGAAGGCTGTCGAGCCGGCTCGTATCACCGCGCGCCAGATCGAAGCGGCACGCCGCACCATTACCCGCGCCATGAAGCGCGCGGGCCGTGTGTGGATCCGCATCTTCCCGGACGTGCCGGTGTCGCAGAAGCCTGCCGAAGTCCGTCAGGGCAAGGGTAAGGGCAATCCGGAATTCTGGGTGGTCCGTGTGAAACCGGGTCGCGTGATGTTCGAGCTGGACGGCGTGCCGCCGGCGGTCGCGCGCGAAGCCTTCACGCTCGCTGCGGCGAAATTGCCGATCAAGACGCGCTTCATCGCGCGCCTGGGGGCGGAGGTTTGATCATGAAAGCCGAAGACATTCGCACGAAGACGCTCGATCAGCTGAACGAAGAGCTCGAGAACCTGTGCAAAGAAGCCTTCAACCTGCGTTTCCAGCGGGTGTCGGGCCAGCTTGAGAATACGGCGCGCGTACGCGCGGTGCGGCGCGACATTGCGCGCATCAAGACCATCCTGGGCGAGAAGACCGCCCAGGCTGCGGGTTAGGAGTAGGACATGCCGAAGCGAGTGATGCAGGGCGTCGTCGTCAGCGACAAGATGGACAAGACGATCGTGGTGAAGGTCGAGCGCCGTTACCAGCACCCGATCTACAAGAAGTACATCCGTCGTTCGAAGAAGTACCACGCCCACGACGAAAACAATCAGTGCAAGATCGGCGAGACGGTGAGCATCCGTGAATGCCGTCCATTGTCGAAATTGAAGCGTTGGGAAGTTGTGGTCGGCGAATAAGCCGATACCTCGCATCCCCAAGTAAAGGATAGAAGAACCATGATCCAGGTCGAGAGCAATTTGGACGTCGCCGATAATTCCGGTGCGCGACGGGTCCAATGCATCAAGGTTCTCGGCGGTTCGAAGCGTCGGTTTGCCTCTGTCGGCGACGTCATTGTCGTCTCGATCAAAGAAGCCATTCCGCGCGGCCGCGTGAAAAAGGGTGAAGTTCATAAGGCGGTCATCGTGCGTACGGCGAAGGAAATTCGCCGCCGCGACGGAACCGCGATCCGCTTCGACCGCAATGCGGCCGTGCTGATCAACAACGCGCAGGAGCCGATCGGTACCCGTATCTTCGGGCCGGTGACCCGCGAGTTGCGCGCCAAGAACTTCATGAAGATCGTTTCGCTGGCTCCCGAGGTGCTTTAATGGCTGCGAAAATCAAAAAAGGCGACCGGGTCATCGTTTTGGCCGGACGCGACAAGGGTAAGACGGGCGAAGTGCTCAAGATGCTGCCGTCTGAGAACCGCGCGGTGGTGCAGGGCGTCAATATGGTGAAGCGCCATACCCGTCCGTCGCAGGCCGGTGCCGGCGGCATCGTCGAAAAGGAAGCCTCGATCAACGTGTCGAATGTTTCGCACATCGATCCCAAGGACAATAAGGCGACCCGTATCGGGTTCCGCATGGAGAACGGCCGCAAGATCCGCTTCGCCAAGCGGTCCGGCGAGCCGATCGATCGTTAAGGATTTTTGATATGTCCCGCCTTCGCGAGCATTACAATTCAAGCGTCCGCCAGTCTCTGGTGGAGAAGTTCCAATACCGGAACGGCATGCAGGTGCCGCGCCTTGAGAAGATCGTCATCAACATGGGTGTTGGCGAAGCTTCCCAGGACCGCAAGAAGATCGACGCGCCGGTCAAGGAGATGACGCAGATCTCCGGCCAGAAGCCGATCATCACGCGCGCGCGCAAATCGATCGCCAGCTTCAAGCTGCGCGAAGAGATGATCGTCGGCTGCAAGGTCACCTTGCGCGGCGAACGCATGTACGAATTCCTGGATCGCTTCATCAACATCGCGCTGCCGCGCGTGCGCGACTTTCGCGGCGTCAACCCGAAGAGCTTTGACGGTCGCGGCAATTTCGCGATCGGCGTGAAGGAACAGATCATTTTCCCTGAAATCAACTACGACCAGATCGAAAAGATCAGGGGAATGGACATCATCATTTGCACGACGGCGAAGACGAACGATGAGGCGCGCGAGCTGCTTCGTCAGTTCAACATGCCGTTCGCAAGCTGAATTCGACTGGAGTCCGATAGAAATGGCAAAGACCAGCATCGTCGAGCGGAACAAGAAGCGCGAGCGGATGGCCGAGCGCTACCGTGCGAAACGTGCGCGTCTCAAAGAGATGACGAGCAATCAGAAGTTGTCGCCCGAGGAGCGTTTCGCCGCGCAGCTCAAGCTCGCGCAGCTTCCGCGCAATTCTTCGCCGAATCGCGTTCGTCTGCGCTGCGAGCTGACGGGCCGTTCGCGCGGCAACTACCGCAAATTCAAATTGTGCCGCATGCAACTTCGCGACTTGGCCTCGCTCGGACAGATTCCGGGCATGGTAAAGTCGAGCTGGTAAGCGGAGGAGATCGAACAAGATGTCCATGACCGATCCCATCGCCGATCTGCTGACGCGGATTCGCAACGGCCAGGAAGCCAACAAGTCGAGCATCGCTGCGCCCGCTTCCGCGTTCCGCGAATCCGTGCTGTCGGTGCTCAAGCGCGAAGGCTATATCCGCGATTTTTCGCGGATAAACATTCGCCCCGGAATCGATGAGCTGAAGATTGAGCTCAAATATTTCGACGGCGAACCGGTGATCAAGGAGATCAGCCGTGTGTCGCGTCCGGGCCGCCGCGTCTATTCCAAGATCAAGGAATTGCCGCGCGTTTATAACGGCCTTGGCATCGCCATCCTTTCGACCCCGCGTGGTGTCATGTCAGACGCCGAAGCGCGCGAGGCGAATGTCGGCGGCGAAGTCCTGTGTCACGTATTCTGATGCCGGCGGAGAAGGAGACCAAATCATGTCACGCGTAGGACAAGCACCGGTCCAGATCCCGTCAGGCGTCACCATTGAGTTCGCCGGCAAGGTCATGACCACGAAGGGCAAGCTCGGTACGCTCAGCTTGGCGCTCTCGGACGATGTGGAGACCAAGATTGAAGACGGCGAACTGACGTTCTCGCTCGTTGGCGACACCATTCGCGCCCGCAAGCTTTGGGGCACATATCGCGCACTCGCCCAGAACATGGTGAAGGGTGTCAGCGAAGGTTATAAGCGCGAGCTTCAGATCAACGGCGTTGGTTATCGCGCTGCGATGCAGGGTAAGGAGTTGGTGCTTCAGCTGGGCTACAGCCACGAAGTGCGCTATCCGGTTCCCGAAGGCATCAAGATCGAAACGCCGACGCAGACCGAAGTCAACATTTCGGGCGCAGACAAGCAGAAGGTCGGCGCAGTCGCCGCGGTGATCCGTTCGTTCCGTGGGCCGGAGCCTTATAAAGGCAAAGGCATCAAGTACAAGGACGAGCAGATCGTGCGCAAAGAAGGAAAGAAGAAGTAGGCCATGAAGTCGAGCAAGGAACTCTTTGTAAGACGCCGCAACCGCACGCGCGGCCGGATCAAGGACAACAATCCGGGGCATGTGCGCCTGTCGATCTTCCGGTCGGGCAAGCACATCTACGCCCAGGTGATCGACGACGTGAGCGGCAGCACGCTCGCGTCAGCCTCTAGCGTCGAAAAGGACGCAGGGTTGAAGTCGGGCGCCAACGTCGAAGCCGCTTCCGCGGTCGGTAAGATGATTGCCGAGCGCGCCGTTAAGGCTGGTGTCGAGCAGGTCGTGTTCGATCGCGGCGGTTATCTCTATCACGGGCGCATTAAGGCGCTGGCGGAAGGGGCGCGCGAAGGCGGCCTCAAGTTCTAGGAGTTTCGGGTATATGGCACAGGCACCTTCAGGTCGCGGCGGCGAGCGGCAACCCGGCGCGGGTCGCGGTCGCAACAATCGCGGTGGCGGCGAACGCAGCGAACGGGGACCGCGCGAACCACGCGGCGGTGGCGGCGGTGAACGCGGCTCGCGTGAAGATAATGAATTGGTTGATAAGCTGGTCAGCATCAACCGCGTCGCCAAAGTGGTGAAGGGCGGCCGCCGCTTCGGTTTCGCAGCCCTCGTTGTTGTCGGCGACGGCAAAGGCCGCGTCGGTTACGGCTCCGGCAAGGCGCGCGAAGTGCCGGAAGCCATCCGCAAGGCGACCGAGTCCGCGAAGCAAAAGCTCATCCGTGTTCCGTTGCGCGAAGGCCGTACGCTTCATCATGACGTCAAAGGTCATTTCGGCGCCGGTTTCGTGACGCTGCGCGCGGCTCCTCCGGGAACCGGCGTCATCGCGGGCGGTCCGATGCGCGCCGTGTTTGAAACCCTGGGTATTCAGGATGTTGTCGCAAAATCGACCGGCAGCCAGAATCCGCATAACATGGTGAAGGCGACCTTCGAGGCCCTCAAGGGGCTGACGTCGCCGCGCAACATTGCGACCAAGCGCGGCAAGAAGGTTGGCGACATCCTTGGTCGTGGTGCACGCGGTGCCGCCGCTGCAGCGACCGCTGAATAAGGTGTGTCATGGCTGAAAAGAAAAAAACTATCAAAGTGACCCAAACGGGCAGCGCGAACAGCCGTCCGGCTTATCAGCGCGAAAACCTGATCGGGCTCGGCCTCAATAAAATCGGCCGTTCCCGGATGCTGGAAGATACTCCGGCGATCCGCGGCATGATCGCGCAGGTTCATCACCTGGTGAAGGTCGAAGACTGACGCATTTCGCGCGCCGCGGATTTTCAGGCCGGCGCGCCGAGGGAAGGACTTAGTTATGCAACTGAACGACATTCGCGACAACAAGGGCGCGCGCAAACCCGGCAAGCGTCTGGGCCGTGGCCATTCGTCCGGCAAGGGCAAGACCTCCGGTCGCGGCGTGAAGGGCCAGACGGCGCGTTCGGGCGTGGCGATCGGCGGGTTCGAAGGCGGCCAGATGCCGCTTTATCGCCGGATGCCGAAGCGCGG
>Ga0256311_1000171_pt1 | contig 11537 bp, 9 predicted proteins | sample ColtaT_5_FD_183680 | JGI IMG/M metagenome (GOLD analysis project Ga0256311, IMG submission 183680) | Metatranscriptome of freshwater microbial communities from Columbia River, Oregon, United States - Colum_Colum_RepC_8d (Metagenome... | ecosystem: Environmental > Aquatic > Freshwater > River... | reverse complement strand
CAGCCCTGCGCCATCACTGGTCGGTCAGCAGCCCCCTTGTGACCTATCCCTTCAGGCCGTTGACGTGACCTCATCCTCCTCGCAGCACGATACCCAGACACTTGATGCACTGACCGGCGGCGCCTTTTCTGCGCCCACTTCCGGTGAGCGCTCCGCCCGCTTGCGTGAGTGGCTGGCCACAGACCCCTCCGTGGAGTCCATGCAGGAGGTGTTTCGCGAAATGAGCACCCGCGACAAGGGGGCAGCCAAGGCCTTGCGCGAAAAGCTCGACGAATTGCGACGTGCAAAGGCCCAGGAAGCCCTGGCCCAGGAATGGGCCCACAAAGGTGAAGCCCTGCGCGATGCTCCTCGCATCAACCTTGCCGACGCCATGGCCTGGCAGCGCGATGCAGCCAAGGCTGGGGCGCCCTTGTCTCGCGAGCCCTTGTCCACGCTGAAAATCCAACTGGCTGAGCGCGTCAAGGGCATTGAAGACCTGCAGCACCGTGCTCAGGTTCAGCGCGAAGCCAGCATGATGATGGCGCAGCGCATCGAGATGCTGTCGACCAAACCCTGGGCAGAGGCCCAGAGCCAGCGCGACACCCTGGCGGCCGATTTGCAGCGCCTGCAGGCCGACGCCCAGACGCTCACCAGCGACACCAACTGGGCCTGCGTGGATGCACGCTTCCCGCCCATGTTGCAGGCCAGTGGCCAGCAACTCACGGCGGTGTGGGAGGCCTTTGATGCTGCGCTGAAACACACCGTCCAGGCAGCGAGCGACCCGGCCCTCGACTTGCCGGCGGTGCCGGCCTGGGCCGACCAATTGCGTGCCGCCCGCACGGGCATCACGGCGGCACCGGCACCGGTGAAGCCTCGCATTGACCCGGCCCAACGCGCCCAGGCGCAAGCCTCTGTGCAGGCTGTACTCACGGTGCTTGAGCAAGAGTTGGCCCAAGGCCACGGCAAGGCCAGCGCCGGTGCGGCAGCAGCAGTGCGTCGGGCCTTGCGTGAACAGGGTCGCTGGCTGGACGAAAAATTCGAGCACCATGCCCAGGGCGTGTTGGCTGCGGCCAGCGAACTCGAGGGCTGGCAACGCTGGCGTGCCGACCAGATCCGCCAGGACTTGGTGACCCGCGCCGAGGCCTTGTTCAAGAAGGTGGTGGAGAAAGTGCCTGCCACGGGCCCGGCGAAGCCGGGGGGTGACAAGACCCCATCGCAGGACACAGCGGTTTCTGAGGCTTCAGTGGTTTCTGATTCTGCCGAGGCCACTGCACCCGCAGCCCAAACGCCCACCGAACCCACCAAGGAGCGCATCACCTGGGTGCCCGCCATGGGCGGTCGCAAGATGCAGGAGGCCTTGCGGCAACTGCGGGAGGAGTGGAAACAAACCGACCAGGGTGGCCTACCCAACCATGGCTTGTGGAAGCGCTTTGACCAGGCGTGCAACCGCGCGCACAAGGTGGTGGAAAGCTGGCTCGACAAAGTGCGTGCCGAAAGCGCCGAGCACCGTGCGCAACGTCTGGCCCTGATTGAAGAGCTCAAGGCCTGGACCGTTGCGCACGCGGCGGGCCCCGACTGGAAGGCCGTCAACCGTGCCCTGTACCAGTTCTCGGACCGGTGGCGTGATGCCGGTCATGTCAGCGAGAAAGTGTTCAACGAAGTACAGCCCCTGTGGAAGGCCGCCTTCCATGAGGCTCAAGCCCCCCTGGCTGCCGTGCAAAAGGCCAGCCTGGCGCAGCGACACGCCTTGATCGAAGAGGCCCAAGCCCTGTCCGCCGAACCCCACCTGCGTATCGATGCCGTGAAAACGCTGCAACAACGTTGGCAACAAGAGTCGCAGGTGGTGGCGTTGGATCGCCGCCAAGAGCAAAAGCTGTGGGACGCTTTCCGCAAGCCCATTGACGAGGCTTTCCAGCGCAAGACCCAGCAGCGCGAACAAGCTGCCGCCGCGCTCTCCGCGCTGGATCAGGCGGTCATTCAAGCGGCGAAGGCGCTTGAAACTGCCACCCAACGCGGCGACGCTGCCCAGATCCGTGCCGCCATGCAGGCGCTGGAGCAAGCCACCCGTGGTCAGGCGGCCGCTGCGGCGGCGGCCTCGTCGGCGCAGGCAGCGGCTGTGAGCCGCGCACCGGCTCCCGCCGCCACCGAGGCTGCCGGTGAGTCCGCGTTGCCACCTGCCGCAAGCGATGCACAGGCCAACACGCCGGCCGAGCCGACATCTTCAGAAACTGCCTTGGCTCCAGACGCCGAAAACCCTGACACCCACGCTCACACCGATGGTGCAAGCCCTGGTGGCGAACCTGAGGCAGCAACAGGGACAGCGGCTGATGCAGAGACCTCAGCAACCACCGCCCCTGAGACCACAGCCGTTGCAGCAACGCAGCCCACCGTGGCCAAGAAACCCGTGGTCGCTGTGCGTGGCGATGACCGACCGGGCCAGAAACGAACCGAACCGGTCACCGGCCGTGATGGGCGAGGCGCACGTCCCGGCGACCGCGGCCGCCCTGGTGGTCCTGGCGGTCCTGGCGGTCGCGACAGCCGTGATGCACGCGGCCCGCGCGATGGCGCCCGTGGTTTTGATCGCCGTGACGGGCGTGAGGGCCGAGACGGTGTTGATGCCCGCGGTCCACGCCTGGGCGATACTGCCTTTCGCGCCCAGCGGAACGCTTTGGAACAAGCCCAGCAAACTTTGCGCAAGCTTGCCGCCCAAGCCCACGGCGAGGCGCTCACCCAATTGCTCACCGCTTGGGAACAACGCCAGGCCGATCAGGTGCCCCCGTTGAAGGAACTGGGTAGCCGTTTGCAGGCACCCCAGCGTCAGGCCTGGGTGCAGGCAGTGTCGCAAGCCCCGAGCGGCGACGCCACCGAGGCGTTGCTGCGCTTGGAAATTGCCGCTGATGTTCCCACCCCGGCGGCCCACGTGCCTGCTCGCCGTGCCTTGCAGTTGCAGATGCTCACCCGTCGCAACGAGCCGGCGCCGGCGCAGACGTGGGCACAGGACGCGGCGCGTGTGCTCAGTGCCAACTACGACACCGACCAGGCGCGTCGTTTGCAGTCGGCACTCAAGGGCTTGCTCAAGACCCCTTGAGGACGCCTATCACCGCTGAGGCCGGTGCCGCTCTAACCCGGCGAGCGGGACGTGTCATCGAGTGTTGTGACCGTGAAATGGCAGATCCCTGCGCTGCCACTCGCCTTGCCAGCGCAGCACCTGCAGTCGAACCGGCGTGACGTCTGCATCCCAGTCGCTCAGCACCCACCGCGTCATGCCCGAGGGCAGGGGGTGTGTGGCCGGGCGGTGGGTGTGGCCATGCACCAGCACTTGTGACTCGCAGGCCGTCAACCATTGCGACGCCAGCGCTTCGTCCACATCGGCGTAGACCGCGTGGCTGCGTTTACGCGACTCGCTCGCGCTGCGCATCTCGCGCGCCAGAGCCATGCGCTCGGGCAGGGGACGGGCCAGAAAGGCCTGCTGCCACGCCGGGCTGCGCACCTCGGCACGAAAAGCCAGGTAGTCGTGATCGCCCAGGCACCAGGCATCCCCGTGACTGAGCAGCACGCGTTGGCTGTTCAGTTGCAGCACGGTGGGGTCGTCCAGGGCTTGCATGCCGCTGCGTTGCATCAGCGTCTGACCGGCCAGGAAGTCACGGTTACCGCACATGAAGTGCACGGCCATGCGTTCACTGGCGCGTCGCAGAGCGTCCACACAAGTGCGCTCAAATGCGCTCGCGGGATCATCCAGCACATCGTCGCCCACCCACACTTCAAAGAGGTCGCCCAAAATGAAGAGCGCCTGCGCCGGCGTGGTGTCAAGGTAGTGTCGCCACGCCTCAACGGTGTGCGATTGCTGTTCGCACAAATGCAGGTCTGAAATGAAATCGATGCACGACCAGGCCCGTGCATCCACAGCCGAGGCGGCGGTGAGTGTCGATGCAGGTTGGGGCAGAGACGGCAATGGGGTCATGTGGGTTGGCGACGTGGCCCCCTCATCCAGTGTTCAGCCACCGTGCAGCCAGCCTTGCCCCGCGCCAGTCACAGTGCGACAGCTTTCTCGATGACCACATCCTCTTTCGGGACGTCATCATGGAAACCGCGACGACCGGTCTTGACCGCAGCCAGCTGGTCGACCACCTCGGTGCCTGCCACCACTTTGCCAAACACGGCATAGCCCCAGCCTTGGCGTGACGGTGCGGTGTGGTTGAGAAAATCGTTGTTCGCCACGTTGATGAAAAACTGCGCCGTGGCCGAGTGGGGTTCGCCGGTGCGCGCCATGGCCACGGTGTAGTGGTCGTTGCGCAAGCCGTTGTTGGCTTCGTTCTCAATCGGCTCGTCGGTGGGCTTTTGCGTCATGCCTGGCTCAAAGCCACCGCCCTGGATCATGAAGCCAGGGATCACACGGTGAAAAATGGTTTTGTCGAAGTGCCCTTTGTTGACGTACGCCAAAAAATTGGCGACCGACTTGGGTGCTTTCTCGGCATCGAGTTCCAGGGTGATCACGCCGTGGTCGAGGATGTGCAGTTCAACGCGGGGTTGGCTCATGAAATACTCACTTCAGTAAGGTTGCGGATTGAATGACAACTGGCGTGCGGGGCACGTCGGTCTGGAAAGGGCCGCCCGATCCGGTGGGGACGGACTTGATACGGTCCACCACCTCCATGCCCGACACCACCCGGCCAAACACGGTGTAGCCGAACAATTGTGGAGCGTTCTCGAGTTGCGCTCGCGCGATGTTGGTGTAGGTGCGACCGCCGTACTCGAAGCGTGGCACCGGGTCACCCGGCGGAATCAGCGTGGGGTTCAGAAAGTCGTTGTCTTTCACGTTGATGAAGAACTGCGAGGTGGCCGAATGCGGGTCGTTGGTGCGTGCCATGGCCAGCGTGCCCACCACATTGCGCGGGCCGCCTTTTTCCAGGGCTTCACGGCCTTCATGGCGCACCGGCGCGCGGGTGGTCTTTTCCATGTAGCGGGTGTCGTAGCCGCCACCCTGCACCATGAAGTTGTTGATGACGCGGTGAAAGATGGTGCCGTCGTAGTGCTTGTCCTGCACATATTGCAGAAAATTGGCCACGGTTTTCGGGGCTTTGTCGGGCAAAACCTCCACCACAAATTCGCCCATCGAGGTGGTGAATTTCACGCGCGGTGCGGCGTCGGTTTGTGCGCTCACGCGGACACTGGACAGCAGGGTGATCATCAGCGCCAACAGGGCGGTGGTGAGCAGTGCGCCCAGCGAACGCAGGAATAAAGGTTGAATGGGTGTCATGGTGTGGGAAGTGCTTGCAACTTGCGCGGCACAGTCTTGCTGGCGGGATTGATTCGAAGCGATGTTTCGTAAGCCACCCGGGCCTGGCGCAACAGCACATCCCCCAGGTTTTCCAGGGCCACATCGTAATTGGGATGATTGCGCAAGGCCATTTCGAATGACTCGCGAGCCAGGTCAAGTTGACCGCGTGACGCCTGGATCACGCCCAGGTTGTTGTACGGCTCGGGCAATTCGGGGAATTGCTGTACCAGTGCGGTGAGTTGATCCAGCGCTTCGTCGGTGCGGCGCAGTTCCATCAGCGATGTGGCGCGCATGAACAGCATCTGGGGATCCCGCGGGTGCTCGGTGAGATAGCGCTCAGTTTGCACCAAGGCTTCTGCGTAGCGGGCCTGCCGCATCAAATGCTGCACACTGTGGTGGTCCACCAAATCGCCCGTGGTGGTGCGCTCCAGCTGAGCCCAGCCGAGTGAGCACACGCTCATCAAGCAACACAGCAACAACTGGCGTGCACGGCGGGTGAGAAGGTGAAGCAACACGGTGTGGGCGGTCATCGGTCGGGGTCGACGTGCACGTTGCACAAGGCTGGTGCGGGCGAGGCGATTTATACTCTGCATTGTAGTTCAGCGCTCTTTCGCAGCCTGCTGGTTCACCCGTGTTGACAGAACGCCTCAACACCTTGCCCAATCCGTCCATGTCCTTACGCATTCACAACACGCTCACGCGTGCGCTGGAGTCTTTTGTTCCTCTCGAACCCGGTCATGTGCGCATGTACGTCTGCGGCATGACGGTCTATGACTTCTGTCACCTGGGTCATGCCCGCTCCATGGTGGCGTTTGATGTGGTGCAGCGCTGGCTGCGTGCCAGCGGCCTTCGGGTGACCTACGTGCGCAACATCACCGACATTGACGACAAGATCATCAAGCGCGCCCTTGACAACGGCGAGACCATTCGGGCCCTGACCGACCGCATGATCGAAGCCCTGCACCAGGACGCGGATGCGCTGGGCATCGAGCGACCCACGCACGAGCCCCGCGCCACCGACTACGTGCCTCAGATGCTGGGCATCATCGGCCAGCTTGAGGAACGTGGCCTGGCTTACCGGGTGCCCAACGGGGACGTCAACTATGCCGTGCGCAAGTTTCCCGGCTACGGCAAGCTCTCGGGCAAATCCCTCGACGAGTTGCATGCGGGAGAACGCGTGGCCGTGCTGGACGGCAAGGACGACCCCCTGGACTTCGTGCTGTGGAAAAGCGCCAAGTCCACCGAGCCTGCTGATGTGAAGTGGGACAGCCCTTTCGGACCCGGTCGACCTGGCTGGCACATCGAGTGCTCGGCCATGAGCTGCGAGATGCTGGGCACCACGTTTGATATTCATAGCGGAGGTGCCGACTTGCAGTTCCCGCACCACGAAAACGAAATTGCACAAAGCGAAGGCGCGACGGGTCAGCCGCTGGCGCAGGTGTGGATGCACAACGGCTTCATCAATGTGGACAACGAAAAGATGTCCAAGAGCCTGGGCAACTTCTTCACCATTCGTGACGTGCTCAAGAGCTTTGACGCCGAGACCGTTCGCTTTTTTGTTGTGCGCAGCCACTACCGCAGTCCGCTGCAGTACAGCGATGCCCACCTCAACGACGCCCGTGCTTCACTCAAGCGCCTGTACACCGCGCTGGCTTCGGTACCGCCTGCACCTATCTCTCTTGATTGGTCCGTTCCAGAAGCCGCCCGCTTCAAGGCCGCGATGGACGAAGACTTTGGCACGCCCGAAGCGGTGGCCGTGCTGTTTGACCTGGCCAGTGAAGTCAACCGCAGCCACTCCTCCGAATTGTCAGGGCTGCTCAAGGCGTTGGGCGGCGTGCTGGGTTTGCTGCAAGCCGACCCCCAGCAGTTTCTTCAGGCGGGGGTGAGCGTGGACGAGGCCACCATCCAGTCTCGCATTGAGGCGCGCGCTGCCGCCAAAAAGGCCAAGGACTTTGCACAAGCTGACGCCATCCGCCAGGAACTGGCCGCGCAGGGCATCGTGCTCAAGGACGGCGCCGGTGGCACCACCTGGGAGCGTGGCTGATGAACGCCACCCGCACTGTCATCACCGTGCCCGAGTACTGGGACGACGCCTGCCGTCACCTCACCAAGAGCGATCGTGTCATGAAGCGCCTGATCCCTCAGTTTGGCGAGGCGCGACTGGAGTCCCGAGGCGACGCCTTTGTCACGCTGGCACGCAGCATCGTCGGCCAGCAAATTTCCGTCAAAGCCGCGCAAACGGTGTGGGACCGCTTTGCCAAACTCTCACGCCGCCTCACCCCTGGGCAAGTGCTCAAACTGAAGGTGGACGACATGCGCGAGGCCGGTTTGTCGGCGCGCAAGGTGGAGTACCTGGTGGACCTGGCCTTGCACTTTGAGCAAGCGCAGGTCTCTGTCAAAGCCTGGACGCACATGTCTGATGAAGACATCATCGCGGAATTGGTCGCCATCCGTGGCATTGGCCGTTGGACGGCCGAGATGTTTCTCATCTTTCACCTCATGCGCCCCAACGTCCTGCCGCTGGACGATGTGGGGCTGATCAACGGCATCAGCCGCAACTATTTTTCGGGCGAAGCGGTGAGCCGCAGTGAGGTCCGAGAGGTGGCCCAGGCCTGGGCGCCCTACTGCAGTGTGGCAACTTGGTATATTTGGAGATCCCTGGACCCCGTGCCAGTGGCGTATTGAATCAGGAGAGCCCGTTGGCCAAAAAATCCTTTCTCGATTTTGAACAGCCGATCGCCGAACTCGAATCCAAGATCGAAGAGTTGCGATATGTGCAAAGCGAATCGGCCGTCGATATCTCGCAAGAAATCGAACAGCTGGCCAAGAAGAGCCAGCAACTCACCAAGGACATCTACAGCGATTTGTCCCCATGGCAAATCACCAAGATCGCGCGCCACATCGAGCGCCCCTACACCCTGGACTACATCGGTCACCTCTTCACCGATTTTGTGGAGATGCACGGCGACCGCCACTTTGCCGACGACTTGAGCATTGTGGGCGGTCTGGCCCGCTTCAATGGCCAGCCTTGCATGGTCTTGGGTCATCAAAAAGGCCGCGACACCAAAGAGCGCGCCCTGCGTAACTTTGGCATGACCCGTCCCGAAGGCTACCGCAAGGCCTTGCGGTTGATGAAAACCGCCGAGAAATTCAAGCTGCCCGTGTTCACCTTCGTGGACACCCCCGGCGCCTATCCCGGCATCGACGCCGAGGAGCGCAGCCAGAGTGAGGCCATCGGACGCAACATCTTCGAGATGGCCCAGCTCGAAGTGCCCATCATCACCACCATCATTGGTGAGGGGGGCTCGGGTGGAGCGCTCGCGATCAGCGTGGCGGACCAGGTGCTGATGCTGCAGTATTCGGTGTACTCCGTGATCAGTCCCGAAGGCTGTGCCTCCATTCTCTGGAAAACCGCCGAACGTGCTGAAGACGCGGCCGAGGCCTTGGGTATCACGGCGCATCGCCTGAAGGCGCTGGGCCTGATCGACAAGATCATCAACGAGCCCCTGGGTGGCGCGCACCGCGATCCAGAGCAAATGGCCTCGGCCCTCAAGCGTGGTCTCAACGATGCCTGGCGCCAGGTGGCGGATCTCAAGCTCAAGGAGCTACTCGACCGTCGCTACGAGCGCCTGCAAAGCTATGGCCGCTTCTCGGACACCAAGGCCGAATCGCGTTGATCCTCTGACGGCTTCAGAGTCCTCTCACCCCGTGGGTAGCGCGCCTGCGGGAGCAGTGCCAGGCCACAAGATCGCGGCGCTGCCGACACCGCCTGCGTTGTCGCTGGACCACTTCACCCCTTCCTTGCCCGTGGCGGTGGCTTTGAGTGGAGGCGCTGACTCCATGGCCTTGCTACTGGCATGCTGTCAGCGTTGGCCCGGTCAAGTGAGGGCTGTTCATATCCACCACGGGCTGCAAGCCGCTGCCGAAGGCTTTGTCCAACACTGCGAACACTGGTGCGAGCGCTGGGGCGTGCCGCTGCAGGTCTGGCGGGTAGACGCGCGCGCTGCACCGGGGCAAAGCCCTGAGGAGGCCGCGCGCACGGCTCGCTACCGGGCAATCGCCCAGGCCGTCCAACAGCACTGGCCGGATGTGAACGACATTGCCCTGGCGCAGCATGCCGACGACCAGGTGGAGACGCTGCTGCTGGCCTTGTCGCGCGGTGCGGGATTGCCGGGTCTGTCCGCCATGCCGGTGCGGCGCCAGCGCCATGGCCTCACCTTCCACCGCCCTTGGTTGGAGGTGCCCGGTGCAGCCTTGCGCGACTGGCTCACGGCCTGCCAAGTCAGTTGGGTAGAGGACCCCACCAACACCGATGTGCGCTTCACCCGCAACCGCATCCGTCGCGAGTTGATGCCCGCGCTGGAAGCCTGCTTTCCCACCATTCGCCACACCCTGGCGCGCAGCGCTCGCCATGCGGCCCAGGCGCAAGAGTTGCTCGGCGAGTTGGCCCAGTTGGATGCGCAGACCACCGGTTTGCCCCCGCGCTTGCAAGCGCTGCAGCAACTCAACCCCGCGCGCATGGCCAACCTGTTGCGGTATTGGTTGGGCACGCTGGACGATCCTGCTGCGCGGCCCAGCACCGCCCAACTCGACCAACTGGTGCACCAGGTGCAGGCGTGCACCACCCGCGGACATCGGATTGAGATGCGGGTGGGGGGCGGGTGCGTCCGACGCGAGGGCGACAGCCTGGGTTGGTACAATCCCTAGGTTTTGCCTGAACTTATTCACACACCATGGCATTGATCGTCCACAAATACGGTGGCACCTCGATGGGGTCTACCGAACGCATCCGCAACGTCGCCAAACGCGTGGCGAAATGGGCGCGCGCCGGCCACCAGTTGGTGGTGGTTCCCTCCGCCATGAGCGGCGAGACCAACCGCTTGCTCGGCCTGGCCAAAGAGCTCCAGACCGGCGTCACCCAGGCTGACACGCTGCGTGAACTCGACATGCTGGCCGCTACTGGCGAGCAGGCCTCGTCGGCGCTGCTGGCCATCGCCTTGCAAGCGGAAGGCATGCCCGCAGTGAGCTACGCCGGCTGGCAAGTGCCCATCAAAACCAACAGCGCCTACACCAAGGCTCGTATCGAATCCATCGATGATGTTCGCGTGCGCGCCGACCTGAACGCCGGCAAGGTGGTCATCATCACCGGCTTTCAGGGCATGGACGACACCGGTCACATCACCACCTTGGGCCGTGGCGGTTCTGACACCTCGGCGGTGGCCGTGGCGGCCGCCTTGAATGCCCATGAGTGCCTGATCTATACCGATGTGGACGGCGTCTACACCACCGACCCGCGCGTCGTGCCTGAGGCACGGCGGTTGCGCACGGTCAGTTTCGAGGAAATGCTCGAAATGGCCTCGCTGGGCAGCAAGGTGCTGCAAATTCGCTCGGTGGAATTCGCCGGCAAATACAAAGTGCCCCTGCGCGTGCTCTCGAGTTTCACGCCCTGGGATATCGACCTACAGGAAGAAGCCGCCTCCGGCACCCTCATCACCTTCGAGGAAGACGAACAAATGGAACAAGCCATCGTATCGGGCATTGCCTTCAACCGTGACGAAGCCAAAATTTCACTCTGTAACGTGCCGGACAAGCCAGGCATTGCCTATCAAATTCTGGGGGCTGTAGCCGAGGCCAACATCGAAGTCGACATGATCATCCAGAACATCAGCAAGGATGGCAAAACCGACTTCAGCTTCACCGTGCACCGCAATGACTATGCGCGCGCCTGCGACCTGCTGAAGTCCGGTGTCATGTCGGCCCTGGGCGCTACCGAGTTGATGGGTGACACCAAGATCTGCAAGGTGTCCATCGTGGGCATTGGCATGCGCAGCCATGTGGGCGTGGCCAGCAAAATGTTCCGCTCGCTCAGCGAAGAGGGCATCAACATCCAGATGATCTCCACCAGCGAAATCAAAACCTCGGTGGTCATCGACGAAAAATACATGGAATTGGCCGTGCGGGCCTTGCACAAGGCCTTTGACTTGGACCAGGTTCAGGCATAATAGAAGCTCCAGGAAACGTGACCGAGAGGCCGAAGGTGCTCCCCTGCTAAGGGAGTATGGGGTGTAGAGCCCCATCGAGGGTTCGAATCCCTCCGTTTCCGCCAGTGACTTCTTTGGCTCTACCCCATTAACGGGGGATGGGCACTCACTAAACAGGCTCTACCCCATTAACGGGGGATGGGCACTCACTAAACACGATTGATTATCCCGTTCCAACCGCATTGCGCCAAGACGCGCATGCGGTAATTTTCAAAATTTCTGAACCCAAACGCTCTTCT
>Ga0256311_1000170_pt1 | contig 11567 bp, 10 predicted proteins | sample ColtaT_5_FD_183680 | JGI IMG/M metagenome (GOLD analysis project Ga0256311, IMG submission 183680) | Metatranscriptome of freshwater microbial communities from Columbia River, Oregon, United States - Colum_Colum_RepC_8d (Metagenome... | ecosystem: Environmental > Aquatic > Freshwater > River... | reverse complement strand
GTCGCACTCTGGCTTTACCCCGTCATCGACATGCTGGTACTAGACCCGATCAAGCCCAGCTTCTCGCCCGTGATCATCATCAGCCTGCTATTCTGGGTGCGATACCTTGCGCATCAAGCAGATACAAACTCGTACTATTCGGCAACACCGATGCGGGTATAGTTTGAAGCATAAAGAGGAATTGCCATGCGTATACCGTTGAGTCACCGCCGCCAGCATCAGCGTGGAGCCACGGCCATCGAGTTTTCGTTGGTCTTCAGCCTACTCTTCGGCATGTTCTGGGCCATCCTCAGCTATGCCCTGCCGTTTTTCCTGCTCATGGTCATGAATCAGGCCGCCAGCGATGCTGCCCGAGCCAGCTTGGCGGCAGATGTCACCACGCAGTCACGCACTGCCTATGAAGCCACCGCCGAAGCCTTGGCCGAAACCAAGCTGACCAGCCGCTTGAGCATCTTGCCCGCGAACTTTCTCAATAAACTATCGACCGTGGCCAATAGCGTCACCATCATTACGGACCCCGCCGACAGTGCCAAGCGCGACTTGCGCGTGCGCGTTGTCTATATCGCCTACCAAAGCAATCCATTGATCCCTGTATTAACGCTACCGGGCCTTGGCCCTATACCCAACATCCCCGGCGATTTGGTGGCTGAAGCCAGTGTCAGGCTGGATTGACCTGCACCTTGCACATGACACACCCACAGGACTCGAAGGACTACGCCATGACACGACACAAACAGGCTCAGCGCGGCGTTGCCGTTATAGAGTTTGCACTTAGCTTCTCGTTGGTCTTTGCCCTGTTCTGGGCCATCGTGAGCTATACATTTCCGCTGATTTTGCTGCAGGTGATGAACAGAGCCGTGGGTGAGAGTGTTCGCGTGGTGAGCTCAGTCCCCACCGATCAAGCGGTAAGCAGCTATACTTCGGCGGCACAAACAGCCATCGTGAACGAATTGGATAGGCAGCTGGCCTGGCTGCCAGCACGCTGGACAACTCCGCTGAAGCCTTACTTGAATGGCATTACGCTCGTGCAAATCAGCAACTCACCAGTGACCTACGAGCTCACGATACGCCTGAACTATGCTAATTACGCCAGCAACCCGATCGTGCCTGCATTGGCACTGCCCGGCGTAGGAAGCATCCCACAGCTACCGACGAACCTAACTGCCCAGGCCAAGTTCCAGCCCTGAGCAATCAATATGTAATTCGGACGCCTGAATCGTCGATCGTCGTGAGAGTGGTATCAACGCTATTGAGATTGATACCCAAGAGATTCAACAAGGGGGTCAGCAAGGTACTGAGCAGGCCGTTGACCAGTGGCAACAATGTGCTGGTGACATTGCCCAACAGACCTGCTGGCAATAGCGGTATGCCTAGCAATGACAAACCAATATTAAGCTGACTGCTACCTACCGAACTGGTCAAGCCCGCCAAACCAGACGATATGTTAACCGCAGGGTTCGTGGGCAGATCGGTAACGCGGTCATTGACACTAATGATGGCATCGCGGCTCGCACCTGTCCCACGCGGGATCACACCCGATATCTTCACGCGCACTGTCGGACCAAGAATTGGCAACGACAATATATCGATATTGGCCGAGTTGCTCTGCATCGTTATCGCCAGTGTGCTGTCAGTCTGATCTTTCCAGGCATCATTATTGGCTAAATAAGTCGGGTTACCAATCGCGGTGGTCAAGGTCGAGGTTGTGCCATTAAGTGTGACACGATACGGATTACCCAAGGTCTGGCATTGCGCCTCCTTAAGCCAGACTCGACCATCCGCGGCATTCACCGCCACTCCCAGCTGCAAATTGGCAAGCAAAGGCACGGTGACTTTTGCGCTGGCTATCAGTTTTATTTGCGCGGTTTTCACAACGGTGCGCGGCACGCCGGGCGAAGACTCACCCGCCTTGCCATATGCAAGTTGAGGAGGCTCAATGACCTTCAGCGTCACACCCAGATTAGCCAGCCCAGAGATAGCCAAACCCGAGGTACTCAAATCCAATCCCAATGCCGAGCCCTTGTTGGCGGCATAAGCACCACCCATGATGAAATCAAGCACATTGACCTGCGAATCCAAGGCATCGCTGGCCGAGACTTGAACAAAGTCAGACAAGCGCACATTCGCAGTTTTAATGCCGGTTTGCAGCGTATTGAGCTGGGCGTTCACCACACCTTTGTCACCCAGCACATCAATAGACGTATTAATCAAATTCGCCAATGTCACATTGGTCGCCAACGCAGCATTAATACCTCCCACCGTGAGATCACTCGTCAACAAATTGAGACCGGATACCCCAAGTAAGTCACGCAGCGTCACATTGGCGTTAGCAATACCGTTGTATGTCAATGCGCTGAGATTAAGATTGGCTGACTTGCCAAACAGCGCCTTGGTCAATGGTCCCAGCAGCGGTGAGGCTGATGAGTTCAAGGCCAGCAAGTTGGAGCCGGCACTGATACCCGCCAGCAATGATCGCTCCGCCACCGCACTACTCTGCAAATTGATGCTCTGCCCGGTCAAGCCTCCCCCGAAATAGCTGGCAGAAACTGTTTTGTTCACCGTAATGCGTACAGCATCAGCGTCCGCAGAGTTAGGCGTGAACACACGAGCACCACTGGCCACGGAGAGCTTGCCAAGCTCGACCTGATTGGCGGCCAGCGTGCCTACATAGCCATTGCGCGTGACACTAGCTTGCGCAATTTGACGCACGGACTCAGCATCGGTCGGGCCGCACAAAACGCCCCTGTTCGCAGCATCCAGTGCGGCAACATCCACAATACGTTGCAACCGCCGTTTTTCGAGATACAGACGCCCGGTATCCATGACCAAGGCCAGACTGCCCAGCGCCAGCAGCATGAACCCCACTGTCATCAGCAAGGTCGCACCGCGTTGATTCAAGCGTTTGGAATAGGCTCGCATCATGTGTCTGCCTGTCTTAATCGCCGGCCTTGAAGCCATTCGAGAAGTACTGCTCGGGAATGGCTTGGTCGTAGGTTTTGAAGAGTCGCTCCATGGATTTTTCACGTGCCAGTGCGGATGCCGCCTGCGGCTGGCTGGATGCCAGAGTCTGATTACGCTGCAGCGTCAGCCACTGCTCCGCAGAAGCACTCGCCACTGCCGGATCGGCCAAGCATAGCGTTGCTGCGGACAGGCCAACAACGAGAGTCGCTATCAACTGGGGTGCTTTCATCAGATGCCTCCAACAATACAAATGTATTCTCGAAGTTTACGCGCCGAATCGGCTTTTTGGACAGCCAATGCAAATTAACCACAAAGTATTACGCAATTACCACAGAGGCTCTTTTCAGTAGCTAATACGCACACCCGAGTCATCCAGCGTGGTGAGATTCACATCCACGCTATTCAAGTTAATGCCGATCAAATTCAGCACCGGAGACAGCAATGTACTCAGCAGACTGCCCAGCAAGGGCAATAGCGTCGTGCTGATACTATTAAGCGTACCCGTCGGCAACGAAGAAATCCCCAACAAGCTGAGGTTGATATCAACTTGCGTGCCGCTAACCGAGCTAGTCAGCCCCGCCAGGCCGGAGGAAATATTGATCGAGGGAATGGTGGGCAACTCGGCTTGACGATCCGCTACCGTAATTTGCGCATCATGGCTGGCCCCAACCCCGCGTGGCACCACGCCGGCAATCTTGACGCGCACCGTCGGGCCCAGAATCGGCAAGGGCAATATATCGATATTGGCCGTATTGGCTTGCATCAAGGTCCGTAACGGGCTGTCGAGCAGGTCTTTCCAACCATCATTGTTCTTCAAGTAATCAGGATTGCCGATCGCCGTCGTCAGCGTCGAAGTGGTGCCATTCAGCGTCACTTTATAGGGGCTGCCCAAGGTCTGGCATTCCGCCTCTTTGAGCCACACTCGACCATCTGCTGCATTGACCGCCACACCAATACTCAAATTGGCAATAGGCGCTAATGTCACCTTGGCTCGCGCCACCAGCTTCAATTGCGCGGTATTAGCCACCGTTCTCGGTACCCCCGGCGATGACTCACCGGCCTTGCCGAAAGCAACCTGCGGAGGCTCGATGACCTTCAGATTCAAACCCAGATCTGTCAGCCCCGGAATACTGATGCTCGGCTTGGCCTTGCTCAAATCGATTTCCAAGGCATTGTTCATGTTGGCGGCATAAGCGCCGGCCATAATGATGTCGAGCACATTAACCTGAGCATCCAGAGAGTCCGAAGCCCCTAGATTAATAATGTCGGAAAGGGCCAGGTTTGCCGACTTCACACCGGTATGCAAACTGTTCAACTGGGCGTAGGTCACCCCCTCAATCTTGAGCACATCAACCGAAGCACGAATCAGCTCGACCAGTGTAATGTCTGTGGCCAAGGCCGTATTCACGGCACCAAGTGATAAATCTGTGCCCAGAAGATCAAGACCGTCGGAACCGAGCAAATCAGCCAGCGTGACGTTGGCATGAGCAATATTGCGGTACGTCAGCGCATCCAGTTTGAGATTAATCGGCTTGCCGAATAAGGCGCGCGTGAGTGGATCGAGCAACGGCGATGTCGCTGAGTCCAGCAAGAGCAGATTGGTGCCAGCACTGATACCCGCCAACAAGGAGCGCTCAGCTACCGCATTGGCAGTCAGGTTGACTTGTTGCCCGAGCAGACCGCCGGCAAAAAAGCTGGCCATGACAGGTTGGGTCGCCGTAATACGCACGGCATCGGGGTCCGCCGTATTTACGGTAAAGCTGCGCGCGCCAGAAACGATACTGAGCTTGCCCAGCTCTACCTGGCCAGCACTTAAACTGCCGCTGTAACCATTTCGTTGCGCGCTGGCTTGAGCAATCGTACGGACAGCCAAAGTATCCGTCGGACCGCAAAGCACCGAGCGATTCGCCACATCTAGCGCCACCACATCCACCAGGCGCTGCAATTTACGCTTTTCGAGGTAGAGCCGGCCGCTATCCATCACAATCGCTAACGACCCTAGGGTGAGTAGCAGAAAGCCCATCACCATGAGCAATGCAGCTCCGCGTTGGGTCTGTCGTGACAAGTTTGCAGGCATGGCCGCCTCGCTGGGGACAAAAAGAGTGCGCCCTCATGGCGCTTACTCGAACTGCTTTCAGCTTAGCGAATGGGGAGTAAAAATAGCGCTAATGTGCAATTTCACTACAAAGAACTACGCATTGTCACAGAGGTCATAATTGCGGATTGATGAGGCACTTCATGACCTCTGGCGGCTTACGCCCCTCGCGATAAACGCTGCGCAAGCGCATCAGATGCTGGCATTGACGGCTCAGATCGGTGCGCTCACGGGCATCCGGTGCAAGGCTTTGACGACCCGCCTGCCATGATGCGTTATCGCCACGCAATAACGCCAGCAACAGGAGATTAACCTGAGGCGTGCGGTCATTACCCGCCAATTCGCTGGCCGTGCGTAGCTCGAACTCAGCACCGCTGTCTTGCCCTACATGCAAATACAAATAGCCCAGATCATTGCGAATACGCGCATCGGCAGGGGCCGCTTTGGCCGCCGCTTGCAAGCGTGTGATGGCGTTCAGATAGTCTCCAGCCTGTGCCGCCAGCAAGCCCAGCCCCTGCTCGGCCTGCGCAGCCTTGCAACTACCCACCAGGGCTCGATACCACGATAGCGCCTCCGGGCGTTGCAAGCGCCGCAAAATATCAGCACGCAAAATGGCTACATCAGCCTGATCGGCGGGCAAGGCCTGAATTTGTGCCAAAGCGGCATAGTTACTACCTGCACGCAGGCGCTCCTCGACGACCGCACGCGAAAGCTCATCATCCTTGCTCAGGCTGGCTCGGCAATTAATGCGCGCCGGTGCCTTGGACAACGCCGGCAGTTCGGGGAGCTGGCGAGCCGAAGAGCCCGCATTAATACCACCATCCGTGACGATGGGACGCGCTAATTGCCGGCTCGATGGCACGCTGTGGCAGGCCATCACACTCAATGCCGCACAAGCGACCAACAGATAGTGCAGCCGTTGCGTCATCACATATTCCCCAGCGAATCGCCAATTGAAATAAAACCGGGGCCCGCCAGCAGAATGACCAATGCCGGGAAGAAAAAAACGATCATCACCACCGTCATTTTTGCCGATAACTTACTGACTTTTTCCTGCATGTCGGTAAGACGCCGGCTTTCCATGACCTCAATCAGTTTGCTCAACGACGCTCGCGCACTACCACCCTGCTTGAGCATTTGCCGAATAATGACGGTTACATCCGTAAAGCCGGCGTGATCCAGCGCAGCAGCAGAAGCGCCTAACTCATTCTCCAGATCCAAGCCCTGCTCGGCACGCCGCAGAATCGGCTCCAGCTCCTTGATCAACTCCGGCAACACATCGCCGGCCTCTCTCGCAAGCACGCGTAAGGCCTGTTCTACCGCCAGACCGGAATCAAACAGAATGCGTAGCATCTGCACAAACAACGACAATTCATCGTCAATCTGCTCCAGCCGGGCCTGTGCTCGCGAGCTGATGACACGCTTGGGCATCAGCACGCTAATGATGACAATGGAGATACCGATCAGCAGCGAGTTCTGCGTATAGCCATTCAGGCCTATCCACAACCCCGTCAGTACCAAAGTGGCCAAAGGCAGAATGACCTGAATGCCATAGAGCGTGGCACGCTCGGCAGGTGAACGATAACCCGCGCGCCACATCGCCAAGGCCAGCTCGCCATCTTTCTCGATATGCTGGCGAATGCGATCCTGATCATCAAACAAGTCGGCAAAACGCATGCTCAGTAGCTTGGCATCCTCGTGGGCATTACCACGGACAGACAAGCGCCGCTCGACCAGGCGTCGCTCAGCCGCAACTCGCGTAATGACCCAACCGCCTAGTGCCAGCGCAAAGACAATGACCAGAAACAGCAAGGAGCCAAAAATAGTTGACATGCTCATACGCTCCGCAACATTTTCCAGATCAGGGCCATGCCCGCGATCTGCATACCAGCGGCACCCATGAGCACCCACTGCCCGCTAGGGTCGTCAATCATTTTGAAAATGTAATCCGGGTTGCTGATGACCATGAAAGACCCAACCAGCAAGGGCAAGCCGGACAACACTACCGCGCTGGTGCGTGTTTCACCGGTCATGGCGCGTAATTGCCGGTTGAGCTGCTCGCGCTGCTGAATCAGCGTGATGATGTTGTTAAGCAAGTCGATGAGACTGCCCCCGAAACGGGCATTCACATTCACGCCCAACGCCAGCACCTGCAACTCTTTCAGCACATACACTTCAGACAAATCCGTGAATGCCTCCGGAATAGTCATGCCCAAAGTGATATTGCGCTGCAATTTCAGCATCACGCTTTTCAGTGGCTCATCAGCCTCTCGCGTTGCAATCAAAAAGCCGTCACCCAAGGTTTTTCCGGTACGCAGCAAGCGCACGACCTGATCGAGCAAGCGCGGCAACTGCGACACAATTTGCAGCTGCCGACGGTGATAAATCGCTTCGATGACCGAGTAGGCAAAGGCAATCAAGCCCAGCATCAAGAGCATCATGAATGCGATGCCGAACTGAAACCCAGCCAGGATGTGAATCGCCAGCAGCGCCAAGGCAATCAAACGGCGCTGCGTCGGCAACAAGATAATACCGGCGCGCTCCAGACGAATAGTCAGCCAGTCCTTACCGGGGAAAACCAATGCCTGCACACCGACTGATGCCAGACGCTTCGACACGGCTTCTTCCTGCGCCTGCTTTTGACCCAGCCAGACTAGATACAAGGCCCCCAGCATCAAGCCGGTAGCCACGAACAAATAGACAAGAAAGGCGATCAACGCTGTGCCTCGGCCTGCTTCATGAGCTCGATCACACGCGGCTTAGCCGGGCCACTGCTGGCCTTGCTATGTTGACCACTAATGCGATCCAGCTTGAACAAGGTATTGGTCACATATTGATCGTCGCGCAATTCCACGACTTCGGTAATTTCGGAGACGCAGCGGCGTCCATTAGGCAAGCGCGTGAGTTGCACCACGATATCCACTGCCGACACGATGATGGCACGCAAAGTGGCTTCCGATATCTTCTGCCCCGACAGGCCTACCAGCGTCTCCATACGCAGCAGCGCATCGGCGGCATTGTTGGCATGCAGCGTCGACATCGAGCCCTCATGGCCGGTATTCATGGCCTGCAACATGTCCATGACTTCGTAGCTACGAACTTCGCCAACGATGATGCGATCCGGGCGCATACGCAGGGCGTTACGGATCAGGTCGCGGGCGCTGACCTCGCCGAAGCCTTCGGCATTGGGTGGGCGTGTTTCGAGCCGCACCACATGATCATTGCTGAGCTGCAACTCGGCGGTATCTTCAATGGTGACAATACGCTCGTGATGATTAATGAAGCTCGATAGCACATTGAGGAAAGTGGTTTTACCCGTGCCCGTGCCACCACTAACGAGAATGTTGGCGCGCTGACCCACGGCTTTTTTCAGGAACTGCAGCATGTCTTCGTTGACCGAACGATAGGTCACGAGATCGTTGGCACGGAGTAAGTCACGGCGAAATTTACGAATGGAAATGCTCGGACCATCCAGCGCAATCGGAGGGATGATGGCATTGACACGGCTGCCATCGGGCATGCGCGCATCGACCATCGGACTGGACTCATCAAGGCGACGACCAATAGGCGCGAGAATGCGCTGAATCACGCGTGACACATGGTTGTCATCGACGAAGCGCAAGTCACTACGCTGGATCACGCCATCGCGCTCGAAGAAGATGCGGTCAGCACCGTTGACCATGATTTCCGTCACCGACGGATCACGCAGCAGCGACTCCAGCGGCCCGAAGCCGACCAGCTCATCCACCAGCTCCTCGGCCAGTCGGTCCGCTTCAAAGCGCGACAACGGCAGCGAGTTGTCATTCACATACAGCGTCAGCTTGGACTGCACATAATCCATGATAGCCTGACGCGTATTTTCTAGGATATTGAAGCGATCATCTTCAACGCGATCAATCAGGTAGCGATGAAAGCGAAACTTGATCTGGGCAATGTCTTGCTCGACTTTCTTTTGCGAAAGCCTGCCGCCTGGAATATAGCCCATGGCCATGTTATGTCCCCTTCAGGCCGGCTTTGAGCTTGTCGAGGAGACCAGGCGTTGCAACCATTTTTTTCTGGCTGCCCACGCCGGCTTTGTCGAGCATATGCGCCCATTCGCGATATTTTTTGGTCAGCGGATCCTGAGGCGCAAGCTCAAACAAAAGCTGGCCAATATTCATAGCTCGCAGACGCACATCAGCAGCAACTGGCAGCTCCACGAACTGATCCATTCCGAATGAACGGGCAATGGCTTTGCTGTCTGGCGAAATACGCGGGTGATAGTGATCTATCAGCACCATCGGGTTGGCAATCGGCACGCCAATGCCCTTCAGGCGCGCGACAAAATCGAGACCGGCGCGACAGGAAGTAATAGATTGATCGACCGTAAAGATGACCTGGTTGGCATTGCCGATGAGCAGCTCGATGACATCCAGCGTGGGCAGGCCGCAGACATTGACCACCATGTGGGTGAACAGGCTGCGCAAGGTGCCGACCAGCAGGAACATCTCCGAGGTCGTGATTTCGCTCAGGTCCATACCCTCGATGGGCGCCGACAATACTCGCACACCGGACTTGTGGCGCGGAAAGGCAGTATCCACCAGCGTCTGGTCAAGGCGGCGTAGGTTGCGCAGGGTATCCATGAAGCTGAATTGGCCTTCGAGGCCGAATATCTGCTGCGCCTCGGCAAAGGGCTGGCCCAGATCCAGCAGCAACACTTTTGCACTCGGATTATCTTTGGCCAGACTGGCTGCCAAATGTAGCGCATGAAAAGCCGACTGCATCACGGGGCGCTCGCTGGCCATGACCATGAGGCTGCCTTGTGCCATGGGCGAATCAATGACGGCTGGCGTACGCTCACTCAAACGCCGCACCAGACCTGCCATTTCGCTGGCGCGGCTGGTGAACGTGACAAAGTCCTTGGCACCAGCGCGCATGGCCGACAACAAACGATCCTGATCCAGACTGTCGGATAGTGCGATACAGGCCAGCGTCGGTCGCGCCGCCATCAAGCCTTCAATGAATTGCACTTCGGCCAGCCAGCCGTCTTTCGCCAAGGGCACAAAAACGATGGAAGCAGCGGCCAGATTGATCAACTGCAAAACATCGTTCAGATCTTTCTGCTGGCACTGCACCACACTCGCCGTACCTTCAAGCAACGATTGTAGCCACTCACTTTGCTCGCGATCAGTACTGATCAGAACTACGGACTGCGTAGAAGTTGTCATGGCGGGTTACCGTGAAAAGCCGATGGAAGGATCGCGATCCGGTGATTCACTACCGCGCCAGAACAGCTGCCTCGGTGTTGGTTGGTAGCTGCGCAAGCCTTCGCCCGGCAACGGCGGCAACTTGGCATCCACCGCAAAAGGACGAACCAGACGCGGCGTGACGATCATGAGCAGTTCGCGGTCGTCCGTCTGAAAACGATTTGAGCGGAAAAATGCACCCAGAATCGGAATATCCGACAAGCCTGGCAGCTTGTCGGCATTGTTTACTGTGCTGCGCGTAATCAGGCCGCTAATGATGAAGCTCTCGCCATCCGCCAGCGAAATCGAGGTATCGGTACGGCGTATACGCAAAGCCGGAACCGTCGAACCCTGAATGGTGATGGCATTGGCAAAGTCAAGATCGCTGACCTCTGGTGCCACTTTCAGGAATATCTGGTCACTGCTGACAATGGTCGGCGTAAGCATCAAGCGAACACCGAACTCTTTGTATTGAATGGTAATGCCACCGCCACCAGCGCCAGTTTGCGGCACGGGAATCGGTACTTCGCCACCCGCCAGAAAGCTCGCAGACTGACCGCTCATGGCGACCAAGGATGGCTGCGACAAGGTATAGGCATAACCCGTCTGTTCGAGCAAGTTGATCGCAGTCAGGAAGCGGCTGCTACCGCCTCCCCAGACAATATTGAAGGCATTGCCATCCAAGGGAAACGTGGGTGCGATCAATGAACCAGCACCTGCAGAAGCATTTACGCCGCTGCCCGTAGGTGATGCAAACAGATTGCCTCGTTGCGTGCCTAAGAGGCGTGCGCCCAGGTCACTCAGGCGTGAGCGACTCAGCTCAACAAAGCGGATATCGACTTGTACCTGCGACGGCAGCTTGGCCAGCATGTCAGGCGTTTGTTTCTGGGTTAGCTGCTGCAACGCAGAGGAAGCAGCTGGCACCTTGATCACAACCTTCATCGGGTTGCGCTCACACTTCGTCCAGACCAACAGACTGGTATCGCCCGCCTTTCTGGCCAGAACCAACAAGCTGCGCGCATCTGTGAGGGTGACATCAGCAATGGTTGGCTCGCCAACGGCAACGCGCGTGACCGGCACCGGCAATGTCAGCGGCTCCTGATAACCCGCATTAATGGTCAGCGTGGCCGGCAAGCTCACGCCAGCCTGGCAAACGTCAAGCAAGTTGGCATCGGCAAACGCGGCCTGGGCGCAGCCGCCCGCCAGAATCGCGCTCAACAGCGCCATGCGTGGCATGCCAAGTCGCTGGCGTGATATGAATTTTTTCTGTTTCATGGTGCCACCTG
>Ga0256311_1000165_pt1 | contig 11659 bp, 11 predicted proteins | sample ColtaT_5_FD_183680 | JGI IMG/M metagenome (GOLD analysis project Ga0256311, IMG submission 183680) | Metatranscriptome of freshwater microbial communities from Columbia River, Oregon, United States - Colum_Colum_RepC_8d (Metagenome... | ecosystem: Environmental > Aquatic > Freshwater > River... | reverse complement strand
TTGCGCCGCAATGGCGCCACCCGCCCCCCCCAAGTTCTCCACGATCACGGGCTGCCCCAAATGCTTGGACAGTGTCACGTTCAAGGTTCGTGCGATCACATCCGACACGCCGCCTGCGGGATAGGGCACCATCAGAGTGACCGGTTTGGCGGGGAATGTTTGGGCAAGGGCTGATCCAGCGAGCAGCAGGCCAACGACCGTGCCGCCAAAGAGTTTCAGAGAGAACTTCATCAATGTCTACTTTGTGGATAGGAAATATCCAGCAGATGGTAAGCGTACTAATTTATGTTGTCCAATGCATTTTTATTCACTTCATGATGATTACAAATGCATGAATGACTGGCTTACCCAGACATCATCTTCATTGACTGCGCCACCTGCGACTGCAAAGCCTGCGCCAAGGCCTGGTCTGTGAATCCCGTGCGCAAGCGGCGGTAAAGAATATCTTCCGCATGGCAGGCTGCCTCCTCTTGCACGGCGCTTTGAACGATTTTTTGAAGCTGGTCTTCGCTCCACTGCCCTTGCGTCAGCCAGGCATTGTCCAGCACGGGATTGGGGCTGAGCCTCAGTTGCGCCGTGCTGCATGGCATGGCCTTGGGCAACATGCCATGTGCGATCGCTGCATCCAGCGCGTCTTGCGCCATGCGGCGATACGTGGTCCATTTGCCGCCCACCACACGCAAGCTGCGAGCCGACAAGCGTTCCACAAGATGCGCCCGGGACAATTGTGAGGAATTCTTGCCAGTTTGGGGCCTGTGTACCAAGGGTCGGTAGCCCACAAAACTGGCGGTAACTTGGTGCGCTTCCAGCGGCTTTTGAAGCACTTGGCTGGCCGTTTTCAGTAACCATGCGATGTCATCTTGCGGTGCCTGGTGACCATAGTCAGGCCGGGACACACTGACATCGGTGGTGCCAATCAAGGTATGCCCCAACCAAGGCAATAGGTAGAGCACACGGCCGTCTGGTGTTTTAGGCAACAAGACACCACTGGCGAGGCCAATGTCTTTCAAGACAATGTGGCTGCCGCGCGAGACAGCCACCCGCTCCCCACTCCAAGCACCGGTTGCAACAATGGTGCAACGGGCACGCAAGGTGTGCTGTGCGCCCGTGTCCTTTCGGGACAGAAGGATCAAGTCAGCCCCATCATCGGCTTGGCCCTTGATCTCGGCACGGCAGTAATTCATCAACACGGCGCCGCGCTCTCTGGCACTGCGCGCAATGGATTGTGCCAATCGGGCATCGTCAAAAAGCCCGTCGTGGTACTGAATGCCGTGAGCGTGGGCTTTCAAGGCGCCCACTTGCGCGCCCATCGCCTTGGATGAAATGTAGTGAGACCGGCCCACATTGCGGCTCCCAGCCAACAGGTCATAAAGCTTGAGCCCGCTGCCGTAAAAAGCCGCATGCGCCAGGCTTTCGCAAGGAATGACAAAGGGCAACACCTGGGCCACATGGGGTGCATTTGCCAGCACTGTGGCACGTTCAGCCAGCGCTTCCTTGACCAACGCAAAATCCATTTGCTGCAAATAGCGCACGCCGCCATGCAACATTTTGGATGAGCGAGAGCTCGCACCGCTGGCAAAGTCTTCCGCTTCTGCCAAAACAACGCTGTAGCCACGCGCAGCGGCGTCCAGCGCTGTTCCCAAACCTGTGGCACCGCCGCCCACAACGCAAACGTCCCACGTCGCTTGGCCTTGCAGGGCTTGCCACGTAGGTTCGCGGCGCCAGCCTTGGGTGCTGGTTGGCGCAGCACGGGTGGTATGGGCAGACATCTTGGGAATTAACGAGCCAATACAGACCGAAAGAAGATAGAAGTGAATTGCTCTATGGGCTCCAAACTGCGCATCAGTTTTGACCGCAAGATAGCGCCTTCCCATCCCACCCAAAAAAACCGCGACAGTGCTTGAGGGTCTTGACCAGGCGCCAACTCACCCAGGTCGATGGCTTCGCGAAGGCAGTCTGCAACTCGTTTTTCCCATGACACCAAGACCCCCTCCAGTCGCTCACGAAACTGTGTATCCAGGGCGGCCAACTCTTGGCCCAAATTGCCGATCAGGCAGCCGCGCTTGAAGTCGAATTTGACCATGCCATTTTTGGCATTCACGGTGAAATTGACCAGTCGCTGAAGCGGTGATTGTGTGGTGTCACCAAAAATACGGTCCATTTTTTTCGCATAGTAGGCTTCATAGTTGTCGATGACAGCATGTCCGAAATGATCTTTGCTTTTGAAGTAATGGTAAAAAGAGCCTTTTGGGACGCCAACACGTTTGAGCACCTCATCGATCCCTGTGATTTGAAAGCCACGTTCGGTCAACAGTTCGGTGCCACACCAAACCAAAGCGTTGCGCGTATCGGTTCTGTTGGCAGCACGATTTCCGCGTGGGATGGCATTCAAGGAAAGAGGACGGGTGTGGTTTTCTGACACGTGAGGTTCTCCTACGGACATAGCAGTGGGGGCCAAGGCTTATTGAGGCCAATAACGTTGTTTGACCAATTTTTTGTAAAGCTTTCCCGTTGGCAAACGAGGGAGTTCCAAGTCGAAATCGATCGAACGTGGACATTTGAAGTCTGCCAATTTTGTGCGGCAAAAAGCCTTCAACTCATCCGCCAAAGCCGGGCTCACATCGCTTGCATGCATGGGTTGGATGACGGCTTTGACTTCCTCACCCCAATCACTGTTGGGGACACCCACCACCGCAGCATCCATCACTTTGGGATGTTGCAGCAAGACGTTTTCAATTTCTTGCGGGTAAATATTGACGCCCCCACTGATGATCATGAAGGCCTTGCGGTCTACCAAATAGAGATAGCCTTCCTCATCCAGGTGGCCGATGTCACCTAATGTCGTCCAACCCAAGGCATTGCGTGTTTGTGCAGTGGCCCCAGGGTCGTTGTGATAGGTGAACTGGGGCCCTTCCGAAAAATAAACAGCGCCAACCTGCCCGACTTCCAGGGGTACACCCTCTTCATCACAAATATGTAATTTCCCTTGTGAGGCGCGGCCCACCGAGCCCTTGTGTGCCAGCCATTCTGTAGGGGTGATGCTGCAAAAGCCATTGTTTTCAGTGCCCGCGTAATACTCGTGCACGATGGGCCCCCACCAGTCCATCATTCTTTCTTTGACATCCACAGGGCAAGGCGCAGCAGCGTGCACAGCCATTTTCATGGAGGAGAGATCGAAGTTCTCGCGCGTCGCGGGGTCAAGCTTGAGCATGCGTACAAACATGGTGGGGACCCATTGGCTGTGGGTGATGCGACACCGCTCAATGGTCTGCAAGGCCAGCAGCGCATCAAATCGCTCCATGACTGTGACCGTCCCGCCCATTTTGATCACCGTCATGCTGTGGCGCAGAGGTGCTGCATGGTAAAGCGGTGCGGTCGACAGGTAATGGCTGTCGGCATCGTACCCAAACAGCGGGGCCAACAATTTCACCAACATGGTCTGTTGGCCTGCAGCTGTCTTGGGTAGCGGCCACAGCACACCTTTGGGTCGTCCCGTGGTTCCCGAAGAGTAAAGCATGTCGCTGCCTTGCAATGCATGGGCTATGGGCGATGTCGGCTTTTGTGCACATTCAAAAACCCAGTTGCCATGCGCGCTTTGTCCATCGCTTGCACCAAGGCTCATGCACTGCAGCGTGCTGGGCAGCTGAGAAAGCAAGCCTAGTTCAACCGCTTCCACAGTTGGCGCGTAGACAAACAAGCGGGCTTCACAATCCCGAACGATGTAATCAATCTCGTCGACAGTCAGGCGGGTGCTGATCAGTGTGTAGTACACGCCGCATCGATCCAAGCCAAAGCAAAGCTCCAGCAACTCACGGCAGTTGTTCATCAGCACGGCCACATGCTGGCCGGGAAGAATGCCCAAGTCGGAGACCAAATGTGCCACTTGATTGGCACGGGCTTCAAGTTGCGCATAGGTGACTTGCTCGCCGCTTTCGCACATCTGAAATGCAATTTTTTCAGGATCAACGCGCAGTGGACGGATAGGAATCAGCATCAAGCCCCCATTGAAAAAACACCCATTTAGCCAGCGCCAGGCCGAAATCTAAGCTCATGTGCCACGCGCTCTAGCAGCATCGCCGTGGAGCCGTCGGTCAAGGAAGCGGCATGCGCTGCCGTGAGATGCCTTAAGAACGCATAGCGATCCAAGAATCCCTCTGCACCCATGGCGTGTAACAGGACCCCCAAATGCGTCTGCGCCATGCTGGTGGCGTACAGTTTGGCTTGAGCCGCTGCAGATTGAACATCCAGGCCCTTGTCAATGCGGTCGCAAGCCTCGCTCACCATCAACTCCGCGGCTTGTAAAGCAGTTGCTGCTTGCGCGACTTGCCATCGCCAACCTTGAAACTGATCCAAAGACTGGCCAAAAGCAGTCCGCGTCTGACCATAGGCTCGGACATCGCTCAAGGCTTGGGACACCATGGCGCAACACATGGCGGCCACATACGCTCGCGCACGATTGATCGCTGCCATGATGTCAACAAATGCCTCGCCGGGCGCATAAACAAGGTGAGATTCATCGCAGTAGACATTGGTCAAGCGAAATCCGCCAAGGCCCATGCTGCTCAATGCCGTATCGGTTGCTAGGGCAACACGTTCGAAGCCCGGCGAGTCCGCAAGCACAAAAAATGCCGCAATCCCTTTCACGCCAGAACCACTTTGGGTTTGGGCGTACACCACCACACCGTCAGCGTGTGCGGCATTGATGATCCAGGTCTTCGCGCCATTCAGCAGCCACCCCTTCCCCTGTCGAATGGCCGTGGTTTGGATTTGTCCTAAATCCGAGCCAGCGCCAGGCTCCGTCAGCGCCGTGCACGCCACGATGCTTCCACGCATCAAACGTTCAGCATAAAGAGGCGCCAGGGTCTGGGGTGAAGCTTGGGCCAACTGTGCCACCACATTGTGAGAATTGACCAAGGCCATGGCTGCGCTGAAGTCAATTTTCGCCAGCTGCTGCAGCACCTTGGCTTTGTCTGCAAAAGACAAACCCAAGCCACCCCATTCACGCGAAACTTGCAGGCCCATCAAACCGGCAACACCCGCTGGCTCAAACAAAGCCTTGCGGTCAAAAAAACCTCTCCCCCAGTGCGCTGCATGAGGCAGCAGGTGCGCCTGAGCAAACAGGTCCGCCGCTTGCATGATGCTGCCTGCACCCTCAGGAAATTGTTCGGTGTTCAGGGCCATTTTTTCACGCCTTGCTGGTAGGCTTGTGCTCCGCGACCATCGGTTGGCTGGCACGCAAGCGCCGCCACAAGGTGGCCATCAAGGGCACCAGACCTTTAGGCAAGAAGATGGTTGCCACCACCAAAATCAAGCCATAGGTGATCAGGCGGAAGCTGTCGGCAAAGCGAAGCAACTCAGGTAAAAATGTGACCGACACCGCGCCCACAATGGGCCCCGACAGTGTGCCGCTACCGCCCAAAATCACCGCCAAAATAATGTTCAAGGATTGGTCAACGCCAAACGGTTCGGGGTTTAAAAAGCCGATGTAATGGGCATAAAGAGAGCCCGCCAAGCCAGCCAGAATGGAGCTCATCACAAACGCAAACAGTTTGTAACGTGATGTCACGACCCCCATGGCCTCGGCAAGATCCTCGTTTTGACGAATTGCCAACATCACCCGCCCGACCCGAGAGTGCAGCACGAAGGCACAGCACGTGGTCGCCAAAACTGCTGCTGACAATGCCAGCGCATAAAAATTGAGATTGCTGCGCCCTTCGAAACTGAAAACATGCCCCCCAATGGTCAACTCACTTGGACGCGGCACATCAGGAATGCCTGCTTCGCCACCGGTGAGCGCGCTGAATGTCATCAACACAATGAAGATGACCATGTTGTAGGCCAAGGTGACGATGGAGAAGTAATGTCCTTTGACGCGCAGGCTGGGATAGCCCGCCACAATGGCCATGACCCCCGTCAGCAAGGGCGCAATCACCAACATGGCCCAGACCGAAACCCCCAGCTTCATGGTCAAGAGCGTGGATATGTAGGCGCCTATCCCCATAAACCCAGCTTGGGCGATCGACACATAACCGACAAATCCTTGCGTTAAATTTTGACCCTGTGCGAGTACCACCCAAATCAGTGCCAAGGTCATCAAATGAATGTAATAGGGAGACTTGAAAAGATGTGGCAATGCCAAAGCAACGGCCACAACAGCAACGCTCAGCATCCAACGATGGCTCATCAGCTGTTTCATTTTTTCCCCATCAAGCCTTGTGGCATGACCAACAAGACCAAGATCATGATCAAGAAGGAGATCACATCCTTGTAGGCAGACGATAAAAAGCCTGCGGCCAAGGACTCACTGACACCCAATACCAGCCCACCCAAAATAGCGCCTGGCAAAGATCCCAGCCCCCCCAATATCAGCACCGCAAAGCCCTTCACCGCAAAACTTTCGCCCACGCCAGGTGCCAGCGCCAGCAAAGCGCCAATCAGGGCGCCTGCTGCAACGCCAAGTGCTGAGGAAATGGCAAACACAACCGATGAGACAAAGTTCACATTGACACCCATGAGCACTGCTGCATGGCGGTTTTGGGCCACAGCACGCACAGACTTTCCTGTTTTCGTTTTCAAGAGAAGCCAAGTGACCGCAGCGACCAAGCTGACCGCTGTCACGATCACCACCAACCGCAACTGTGCGACGAAGATGCCACCAAAATCAAACACCTGCTGATAAGGCGTTTGAATGATCACCTGATCGGCGCCAAACAACAGCAGGTTGCCGCCTTCCAACATCATGGTCAAACCCAGCGCGATGATGAACGCATTGATGTGCGGTGCATCACGCACTGGCCGATAGGCCAAGCGCTCGATGAGCATGCCCATCACAGCCCCCACCGGCATGGCCAATGCAATGCTGGCAAAGAAGGAAAGGCCCATTGACGTTGAAAATACAAAGGTCAAATAGCCCCCAAACATGGCCAAAGAGCCATGCGCGAAATGCGCGATGCCTAAAATTCCAAAAACAACGGTCAAACCTAGCGCAACCAATGTGTACACAGACCCAATGGCCAGCCCATTGAGTATTTGTTGCAGTAATTCATTCATCGCTTTTCACCGTTTGGGGGAGCCTGCTAAAGAGACCGCAACCCTCGCGACTCAGTGGGGGACTGAGTCGCGGGTGCGTGCCAACTTAAGCTCTGTCGTTATTTGCGAATACTGCGCAAAAATTGCGAATATGCCTTGTTATCCGATGGCAACTCGGACACAAAGACCCACTTGCCCTTCTGCCACTGGAACGCGCCGTTGGAGGTATAGGCCTGACCGTTCTGGTCGAACATGGCATTGCCATCGTTGGCGATGTACTTCATCACAGCCTCTTTGGGAATAGGCAGGGTACGGACGGCGTCGGCAACCTTTTTGGCATCGTTGGCGCTGCCTGCGCGCTCGATCGCATTTTTCAGCACATAAACCTGGTCATAGGCATAAGGAGAGCTGGGTGTGGGCGATTGGTTGAATTTTTTTCTGTAATTGGCGTCATAGGCTTTGGCCTGGGGCCCCAAAGCCTCCACGGTCAGTTCTGTGGGTCGCAAATCCCAAACGCCTTCCATTTGCGCACTGGTGACAACCTTCAAAAACTGCTCTTCACTGCCGCTGGTGAAACCGTAGCGCGGCACATTGAGGCCCAACTCCACCGCTTGGCGGTACACAAAGGCAGCAGGTTCTACGTAGCCGACGACCAAAATGGCATCTGGCTTGAGCCCGCGAATTTTCGTCAATTGCGGCGTCATGTCGCGGTCACGAAGTCCAAAGGCTTCTTTGGCGATGATCTTGCCGCCCGCTTTGTTCAACTCTTTTTCGAAGGCATCCACATATTGGGTGTAAAAGCCCACTTCCAAAGCGCCAATCACCGCAACATTGCGGGCACCCTTTTGGGCGACAAACGTTCCGGCAGCAGCGCCCGTGAAGTCTGCTGGCGGACGTGTGCGAAAGACATTGGGAATGCCCTGTGCCGTGATGGCGCGCTCCGCAGCATTGCCCACCAACATGACGGCATCCTCTTTGGCAATAAAGGAAGCCACTGCACTGGTAGAGCCCGAGCAACAGAAACCCAGCAGGTATTTCACGTTGTCACGGTCGATCAGCTTTCGCACGCTGTTGGTCGCCTCTGTGGGGTTGGCTTTGTCGTCCGAGGTGATGACCTTGAGTTTGTAGTTGATGGCACCTGCCTTGATGCCGCCGGCTGCGTTGATCTCATCGGCGGCCATTTGCACTGCGTTGGCCTGAGGCAAGCCGTAGACGGCGCCGCCACCGGTCAGGGCATCGTTCACGCCGATCACCAACACTTCGTCAGCTGCGTGCGCGACAGGCATCAAGGCAGCACTCAAGGCAAGTGCAGCCCAAGTCAAAGGTGTCTTCAGTTTCATTTGTTGTCTCCGGTTGATAAAAATCGTCTTTGCAGCAAGCCCTTGGCAGGCGGCTGCTTTGACCTCAATAGCCTAAATAGGCTTTGCTCACTTGCGGATCGTTTTTCAGTTCCTGGCCCGTGCCATGCAATACCACCTCGCCCGCTTCCAACACATAAGCACGATCGGCCAAGCGCAAGGCCATGGCCGCGTTTTGCTCTACGAGAACGATGGTCGTTCCCATCGCCTTGATGCGCAGTAAGATTTGTTCAACTTCTTCGACAATTTTGGGTGCCAAGCCCAACGAGGGCTCATCAAAAATGCAGAGCTTGGGCCTGGCCATCAATGCCCGCGCGATGGCCAACATTTCTTGTTCGCCGCCAGACAGTGTTCCTGCGCGTTGCTTTGCGCGTTGGCGCAGGACGGGAAACAGGTCAAGCATTCGCTCAATATCGCTGAGTTGTTCGCTATCCCTGCGCGTGTGCGCACCCATTTCGAGGTTTTCCAGAACGGACATTTCCGCAAACACTTGCCGACCTTCGGGACACATGGTGATCCCTTTGCGCACTATGGCATGCCCGCTCAAACCATTGAGCTGTTCCCCCATGAATTCAATGCGACCCGAGCGCACTTCGTTGAGGCCGCAAATACAGCGAAGCGTGGTGCTTTTGCCGGCGCCGTTGGCACCAATCAGCGCCACGCATTCACGCTCGTAGACATCCAGGCTGATCCCGTGCAAGACATTGACTTTTCCATAACCAGCGGTCAGATTCTGAATGTGCAGCATCAATGCACCCCACCCAGATAAGCCTCAATGACGGCCGCGTCGCGCTGAATGTCCGAAGGTCTGCCTTCCGCAATTTTCTCACCGAAGTTCAGCACCACAATGCGATCACAAACCTCCATGATCAGCCCCATGTGGTGCTCGATCACCAAAACAGCCAAGCCTCGGGCTCGAATACGCAGAATCACATCGGCCAATTCTTTTCGTTCTTTGGCCACCATACCTGCGGCGGGTTCATCCAGCAAGATGAGTTTGGGATCGGAAGCCATGGCAGTGGCGATCATCAGCAAACGCTGCTGAGCGGATGAAATCGTGGATGTTGGATCGTTCATCACCTCACCCAAACCAACAAACTCCACCAACTCTTGGGCTTTGGTGAGTTGCTGAGCATCTTGAGATTTGGCGTCCTTCGTTCTTAAAACTGAGCGCCAAGCTGAAACGCGGTAACTGGTGTGGCAGGCCGTCAAAACTTGGTCCAACACACTGAATTCAGCGAGCAAACTTGTGGTTTGAAATGTCCGCGCCAAGCCCAGCGGCACACGCTGGCTGATGGGCAGATGGTTGACATTTTGGTCAAGCCAAACAATATCGCCTGAGCTTGGCGGCACAGCCCCTGAAATCAAATTCACTGAGGTGGATTTGCCAGAGCCATTGGGGCCAATCAATCCCACAATCTCATGTGAGTTCACATCAAAGCTCAAATTCTTGACGGCTTGCACGCCACCGAAATTTTTGCTGACTTGATGCAAAGTTAACAGTCGCTCGTGCTCAGGCATTGGGGCAGGGTCTTTCCTTGGTGGCACTTGAAGTGTCTCTACTAACTTTTTTGTGCAACCGGACTTGAGCCGAGCACAAAACCATGCAAGTCAGTTTAATATTAGACCGGTCGTCTAGTGCTGGGGTATTCCCTGCTAATGGAGCACCGCAGGAGAGCACTGGGTCAGGGCAAGAGATGCCCAGTCTTGACAAAGATGGTGCAACCTTCCCTGCTGAAAGGCTGGTGCAGGCTCATGTGAGGGCTTCGGATCCAGGTCCCCGCTGGATAGCGCCCATGCTCGTCCTCAAAGACGCCCGACACCACAAAAATTTCCTCTCCGCCATAGTGCCTGTGGGGCTTGAAATCACTTCACCCAAGTCATGGGTGTGCGTCTGAAACTTGGCGCCTGGCTGGTAGCGAACCACCGTCGTGGCTTTGGCAATCTCTTCACCGACACGCTCGAGCATGCGCCGCTCAACGCCGGCTTCGGGGCTGGGCGTCCAGGGCAAGTTGGGGTGGTGAATCACGACCCGTTGCGAGAGATCAGCGTGAAGGTTCATGGCTTTGACATTTTGCCGTCACAGGCTCTTTCAAAGTCTCAGGCGCCAACTCCGAAACACTCTGAAAATGACTAAGGTACACCCGACCGCTCAAGTGCGCAAGAAACGCCGTTGCTTGCAGTCGGTCCATGACCGGGCCTTTGACTTCACTCAGGTGCAATCGCATGCCAGCCTCCGCCAATCGCTGGTTGATGGCTTCCAAACTCTCCAATGCGCTGGCGTCGATGTCGTTGATGGCCGAGCACTGAAGCACCAGGTGCTGAAGCTGCGGCCGCTCGGCCACCAATGCATTGACACGATCTTCCAGCACGCGGGCATTGGCAAAGTAAAGGCTCTCGTCCACGCGCAAGCTGGCCAAGCGCGGGCTGACCTGCACCTTATGGCGAAATACGTTTCTGAAATGCTCGGTGCCGGGCACCAATCCGACCTCGGCGATGTGCGGTCGGCTGGTTTTATAGAGGTACAACAAGAGAGAAAGGGCTACCCCTGCGACCAAACCCTCTTCCACGCCGGCAGCCAAAGTCACCAGGAGGGTCACCACCACAGCCGCGAAGTCTGTTCGCGAGTAGGCCCAAGTGCTTCGCAGGATGCTCAGGTCCACCAGCGACAGCACTGCCACCACAATGGTGGCAGAGAGCGTGGCTTGTGGCACAAAATAAAGCGCCGGCGTGAGCAGCAAAGCCGCCACCAAGATGCCCACCGCGGTAAAGACGCCTGCCGCTGGCGTTTGCGCTCCGGCATCGAAGTTCACCACCGAACGGGCAAAACCGCCGGTCACGGGGAATCCGCCCGTGAAGGCCGCGCCCAAGTTGCTCGCCCCAAGCGCCACCAACTCTCGGTCTGGAACAATGCGCTGGCGTCGTTTGGCGGCCAACGTCTGCCCGACCGAAACTGACTCCACAAAGCCGACCACGCTGATCAACAGTGCGGGCATGGCCAGCGACTTCCACAATGGCATGTCCCACTGAGGCCAAGTCAAAGGCGGCAAGCCTGCAGGCACACTGCCCACAATTTTGACGCCAGCCAGATGCCATTCAAAATGCCAAGTGACCAACGCTGTCACGGCAATGCCAGCCACCGGTCCTGCCTTGGCCAACACGTCGGCCAAGCGCACAGGCAAGCCCAAGGACAGCAACAAGGGTTTGAGCCCTCGCCTGGCCCAAAACAAGAACGCTACCGTGCTTAATCCTAGACCCGCCGTGACGGCATG
>Ga0256311_1000161_pt1 | contig 11766 bp, 8 predicted proteins | sample ColtaT_5_FD_183680 | JGI IMG/M metagenome (GOLD analysis project Ga0256311, IMG submission 183680) | Metatranscriptome of freshwater microbial communities from Columbia River, Oregon, United States - Colum_Colum_RepC_8d (Metagenome... | ecosystem: Environmental > Aquatic > Freshwater > River... | reverse complement strand
GCGTTACATAAAGGATTCATAACTGAGATATACTTTCCAACATCGACAGGCCTCGATGCCTGCGCTGGAGCTTTGTCGTACCACGCATGAAACGCAACCTTTTATGGATTCTCGTTCCGCTGTTCGGGGCAAGCGCCTGGGCGCAACCGGGCTTTACTGCGGACATCAAACCGCTGCTGCAGAAGCAGTGCCAGGGGTGTCACAACCCGTCCAGCCCTGCGTCTGACCTGGACGTCACCAGTTACGCGGCCTTTGCCAAAGGCGGCAAGCGCGGGCCGGGTTTTGTGGCGGGCAAGCCGGATGAGAGTTTAACGATTCGCTACATCGCCGGCGCCATGAAGCCGCGGATGCCATTGGGCCAGCCGGAGATGGCGGCGGCCGATATTGATCGTTTCCGTGCGTGGATTAACGCGGGTGCAAAGGACGATTCGCCGGCCGAAGTCTCCGACAATTCCCCGTCTGTCTATTTGCAACCGCCGGTGATCACGGCGTTGCGGTGGTCCCCGGACGGGCAGCGGATTGCGGTGTCGGGCAATCGCGAAGTGCTGGTTCACATGGCGGATGGATCGAAACTGGTACAGCGGTTGGCGGGCAGAGCGGAGCGGATTTTGTCCATTGCCTACTCGACCGATGGCAAGACGCTCATCGCAGGTGGCGGCACGCCGGCGCAGTTCGGCGAAGTGCAGATCTGGGACGCCGGGGCAGGGAACTTGCGGCACACAGCGCGGCTGACGAACGATACGCTGTTCGGCGCCTCCATTGCGCCGGATGGTTCGCGGGTCGCCATCGGGGCTACCGACAACACCGTGCACGTGTTTGAGACGGCCAGCGGCAAGGAGCTTTACAAGATTGGCAACCATGAAAACTGGGTGCTGGGCTCCGTGTTTGCGGTTGATTCCAAGCGGTTTGTCTCGGTGAGTAAAGACCGCGCGGCCAAGGTGATCGATGCCGCGTCCGGCGCATTTTTGGAGAATGTGAACGTGTTGCGAACGGAGTTGACCTCCATTGCGCGCCATCCGAAAAAAGACGTTGTGGTGATCGGCGGCGAGGACCGGTACCCGTACGTGTACAACATGGACCGGCCGAAGAATATGAAGATTGCCGATGACACGACGCTCATCCGCAAGCTGGACCGCCAGGACGGGCCCATCTTCTCGCTCGATTGGTCGTCGGACGCCACGCGCATCGCCGTCGCGGGCATTGCGCCCAGCGTGAACATCTACGATGCCGAGACCGGCAAGCTCTCCGCGCAATGCAAGGGCCACTCGGCCGGCATCTACGCCGCCGCCTTCTCCCCCGACGGGAGGAAGCTGGCGACCGGTGGGTTTGACGGCAAGATCCGCATTTACGACGCGGCCAACTGCGCGTTGTTAACCAGCTTCATCCCCGCGCCGCTTTCGGCCGGGACACCCGCGGGAGGGGCGAAGTGAAGATTTTCATTTATCTGGGAATGGCGCTGGGCCTCGCCGCCGCGCCACCATCGATCACGGAGTTGCAGCCGCGTGGAGCGCAAAAGGGTCGGCCGTTTACGCTTACCATCGCAGGGCAGAACCTGGGAGAAGGGGCGCGGATTGTCTCCGCGATGCCGGCGACGTTCACGCCGATGGCTCCGCCCGCGGGCATGGCCGAAGGTCGCTACGCCACGTTCCTCGTAGAGCCGAAGGGCGACCTGGAAGTCGGCGTCTATCCGCTGCGTGTGCAATCGGGCGATGGGCTATCGAACATCCTGTTGTTCAGCGTGGGCGCGTTTCCGGAGATCAATGAAGAAGAGTCGCAGCCCGGTGGCGTGGCGCACTCCAATGATTCCATTGAAAAAGCGCAGTCTTTGCCGACGACGGCAATCACGCTGAATGGCACATTGCGCGGCGCCGAACGGGATGTGTACCGGCTGCAGGTGAAGGCCGGCGAGCGGCGTGTGTTTGAAGTGGACGCGCGGCGGGCGGGGTCGGCGATTGACCCGGTGATTCGCGTGATGGACGGCACCGGGAAGCAGATCGCGCGCAGCGAAGACGCGCCGTTGTTGAACCTGGATCCGCGGCTGGACATGACGTTCCCGGCGGCCGGCTACTACTATGTGGAGATTCACGACGCGCGTTTCTCCGGACAGGCGCAGAACTTTTACCGGCTGAAAACAGGGGCGTATGCGTATCCCACGGAGGTCTACCCGTTGGGCGGGCAGCGCGGGAAGCAGGTGGAAGTCTCCCTCGGCGCGGCCAAAGTGAAGGCCGATCTGGCCAAGGCGAATGGCCCGCAAACCTTCGTGAACCTGCCGGATTCCCCGGCACTGCCGTTGCCGTTGGCGATTGGCGAATTCCCGGAAGTGAGTGAGCCGGTGGCGGGGGCGCTGTCGTTGCCGTTGACCGTAAACGGGCGGCTGGCCAAGGCGGCGGAAATCGATAAATACACGCTGGCGGTAATCCCCGGCGACGAGTACATTTTCGAGTTGCAAGCGCGCGAATTGGGCACGTCGAAGATCAGCGGCGTCATTACGGTCTATGACGACGCGGGCAAGAAACTGGCGTCGGCGGGGGATACGGCGTTCGCCGTGGACGTGTTCGCGGTGCAGGCATCGAGCCGTACGGCGGGCGACCCGTTCCTGAATTTCAAAGCGCCGGAAGGCGTGCGGCAGGTCACGATCGCGGTGGAAGATTTGGCGCGGCGCGGCGGGCAGCATTACGCCTATCGCCTGCACGCGTCGAAGGCTGCGCAGGACATGCAGGCCACGATTCAGACGGCCGCGGTGAACATCCCCGCTGGCGGCACGGCGCTCGTCAATCTGAGCGTTGACCGGCGCGGCTATGCCGGTCCGTTGTCCATTAAGGCTCTGAATCTGCCGGCTGGCATTCGGATGTCCGGCGGCGTGATTCCGCCCGATCCGCCGGAATCGCTGACGCCGCGCGTGGGTTCCCGACGCGCGATGGTGACGTTGACGGCGGATGCGAACGTGAAATTGAACGTCAACGAACTGGCCTTTGCCGCCGTGGCCACTGGTGGCGATGGCAAGCCGATCGAACGGCGCGCGCGCGGAATCGGGTACACGATCGGCGTTAACGGCGCCACGTCGCAGGGCGTGGTGGATCGGCAGCGGCCTTTGAATGGAGCCTGGATGGGCGCGGAGTTGCCCGTGGCGATCGCGCCCGCGCTGGCCGCCCAACTCGACCTCAAACTCGAAAAGGCAGAGAAAAAGGAAGCCGGTTACGAGTTCCGCTTCCGCTGGACCTGGAAGCCGAAAAACGCCATGCAGGCCGTTCCGCAAACGGTCACCGTCGACGTGCCGAACTTCGCCGACCTCCGCATCATCGGTATGGCCGTGGACGAAAAAGATAAGAAAACCGGGACTTTCCTGGTGACATCGACAAGAAACACGCTGGCGGCGAAATACGACATCGGCATTAACGGCCGATTGATGATCGACGGCCAGCAACAAGAAATCTATTCCGAAATCCAGCAGTTCACGCTGCCCGTATTGGACCCTGAGGAGAAAAGCGCGAATGCGTCCCCTTCTGCTGCTCGCTAGTATCGCCGCGGTTTCCGCGCAGCCCGCCGTCACGTTCCTGCGGGACGTGGCGCCGATCCTGAACAAGACCGGCTGCACCTCCGGCCCCTGCCACGGCGCGGCCAAAGGCAAGAACGGCTTCAAACTGTCGTTGCGCGGGTATGACCCGCAGTTCGACTACGAAGCCCTTCTGTACGATCTCGCCGGCCGCCGGTTCAACCGCGCCGACCCGGGCCGCAGCCTGATGCTAGCCAAGCCCACCCAACAGGTGGCGCACGGCGGCGGGCTGCGTTTTGATAAGAACTCGGACTACTACAAGACGATCTATAACTGGATCGCCCAGGGTGTCACGTTCGGTGACCCGGAGAAGGACAACGTCGCTGCCATCGAAGTGCAGCCAAAAGAGATCGCCATGCCGAAGCCGGGTGAGACGGCCCAGGTGAAGGTGTTGGCGCGTTATAAGGACGGCCAGACGCGCGACGTCACGCGGGAAGCGACCGTCGAATCGAACGTTCCCGACGTCGCCAAAGTGGACGCGCAAGCCAAGGTTTCCGGCGAGCGTATCGGCGAAGCCACCATGCTGGTGCGCTACCAGGGCAAGTACGCCACGGTGCCGCTGACCATCCTGAACCCCAAGCCGGGCTTCGTCTGGAAGGCGTTGCCGCAACACAATTTCATCGACACGCACATCGACGCGAAGCTCCAGAAGCTGCACATTCAACCCAGCGGCCTGGCCGACGACGCTACCTTCCTCCGCCGCGTCACGCTCGACCTCACAGGCCAACTCCCCACACCCGAAGAGGTGCGCGCCTTCGTCGCCGACGCCTCGCCCACCAAGCTGAAGCGCAGCAAGATGATCGACAAGCTGATCGCCCGTCCCGCCTATACCGATTACTGGACCATCAAGTGGGGCGACCTGCTGCAATCCAGCCGCAAATACCTGGGCGAAAAGGGTACTTTTGCCTTCCGCGAATGGATCCGCGATTCGATCGCCACCAACAAGCCCTACGACAAGATGGTGCGCGAACTGCTCACCAGCCGCGGCTCCAGCTACGAGGACCCGGCCGCCAATTTCTACCGCATCACCCGCGAGCCGAAGCCCACCATGGAGAAGACCACGCAGGTCTTCCTGGGCGTCCGCATGGTGTGCGCGCAGTGCCACGATCACCCGTTTGAACGCTGGACGCAGAATCAATACTACGAGATGTCGGCGTTCTTCAGCGCCGTGGGCCTACGGTCCGGCTATGAAATCGGCGAGGAGATCATCTACGATCAACGCACCGATTACGAGATGAAGCATCCGAAGGATAGCCGCATCGTGAAGCCCGAATTCCTGGTGGCGTCCACCGTCCCGGTGCCGATTCCGAAAGACGATCGCCGCCGAGATGCGCTAGCCACCTGGCTCGCCTCCAAGCAGAATCCGTTCTTCGCCAAAGCCATCGCCAACCGCGTCTGGAGCTACTTCTACGGGAAGGGAATCATCGATCCCGTCGACGACATCCGTGCCTCCAATCCACCGGTCAATCCGGCCCTGCTCGACGCCCTGACCAAGGACCTCACCGACCATAACTTTGACCTGCAACACCTGATGCGGACCATCGTCAACTCCCGTTCCTATCAAGCGGCGATCACCCCCAACGAATGGAACGAAAAGGATGCCGATAACTTCTCCCATGCTGCCCCGCGCCGCATGAGCGCCGAAGCGCTGATGGACGCCGTGGCCTCCGCCGCCGGCGCTCGGCCGAACTTCCCCGAAGTTCCCGAAGACACCAGCGCGTCCCAACTCCCCGACCCGCACGTGGGCAGGGACGGGTTCCTGGATCTCTTTGGCCGCCCGTCTCGGGAATCGGCCTGCGAGTGCGAACGGCGCGCCGATCTGTCTCTGCCGCAAGCCCTGAATCTGGTCAATGGCCGGACGATTTCCGACGCCGTGGCCGACCCCAAGGGACGCGTGGCAAAATTGGTTTTGGGCGGCAAGACCGACGCCGCCATTGTCGAAGAGCTCTACCTTTCCGCGCTCTCCCGCCTGCCAAATAAGGCAGAATCGGAACGTGGCCAGAAATACCTAGCCGGCGGCGCCCGTACCGTCCGCGCACAAGACCTGCTGTGGGCCCTGCTGAACAGCAAGGGCTTCCTGTACATTTACTAAGAGGAATCAAGCAATGTTCAACATCCCCGGCCGTCCCGGCCAAACGTGTGAAGGTCCCACGCGCCGCGAGTTGATGCGCATCGGCTCGCTCGGCCTGGCAGGGCTCCACCTGCCCGGCTTCTTCCTCTCGCAGCAGTCGGCGAAGGCGGCGAATCTGGCGGATAAGTTCAAGGGCGCGCGCGGCTTCGGCAACGCGAAAAACGTCATCATGATCTTCCTGCAGGGCGGCCCCAGCCACATCGATATCTGGGATCCGAAGCCCAACGCGCCTTCGAACATTCGCGGCGAATTCAAGCCGATCAAAACGAAAATCCCCGGCACCTGGATCGGTGAACACATGCCGATGATGGCGAACGCCCTCGACAAGGCCACGCTCATCCGTTCGATGAGCTACACGCCCAACGGCCTGTTCAACCATACCGCGGCGATCTATCAGATGCTCACCGGCTATCCGCCGGATAAGGTGTCCCCGTCGGGCCAGTTGGAACCGCCGAATGCGGCCGATTTCCCGACCGCCGGCAGCCACATTTCGAAGATGATCAAGATGCAGGAACCGGTGCTGCCGTTCGTCGAACTGCCACGCCCGCTGCAGGAATCGGGCATCATCGGCAAGGGTGGCGCGGCCGGCTTCCTGGGCAAGGCTTACGATCCGTATCGCATGTATCAGGACCCGGCGGAGGCCATCAAGTTGGAAGACTTGAGCCTGCGCAAGGAGATCCCGGCGGAGCGTTTGAAGGATCGGTTTGAACTGCTGAAGGGCATCAATGAATCGATGCCGGAGCTCGAAAAGGCGCTGAATGCCGCGGCCGTCGATGAATACTACGGCAAGGCGTATGATCTGGTGCTGAGTGGCAAAGCGCGCGACGCCATGGACTTGACCAAAGAGTCCGACAAGATGCGCGAACGCTACGGCTTGCATACGTTCGGTCAATCGACGCTCATGGCTCGCCGCCTCATCGAAGCCGGCACGAAGTTCGTGCAGGTGAACTGGCCCTCGGTGGCGAACGGCGATCCGGAAAAGACGGCCTGGGATACCCACGCGGCCAATTTCGGACCATTGAAGAACCTGCACTGCCCGAAACTCGACCGGTCGCTGTCGGCGCTGCTCGAAGATATGGATCAGCGCGGTTTGCTGAAGGAAACGCTCGTCGTCGCGGTTGGCGAATTCGGCCGCAGCCCGCGTATGGGCGTGTCGACATCTGGCAATTCCAATTCGCCCGACGGACGCGATCACTGGCCGTATTGCTACAGCGCCGTCGTCGCCGGAGCGGGCATCGGCCGCGGTGTGCAGTACGGCGAATCGGACGCTACGGCGTCTTCGCCGAAAGAAAAGCCGGTGCACCCGAACGACCTGCTGGCAACGCTCTACTACGCCCTCGGCATCGATCCGGAGATGGAAATCCGCAACCACCTGAATCAACCGCGCGAACTGGTTAAGGGAAAAGTCGTCACCGACCTGTTCGCATAACGCGTTCAGCCAGCAAATGATGATAGGCTTTCGTGTGATGCGAAAGCTTGTCTTCTTATTTACAGCCGCCCTTTGCGCGTTCTCCCAGGCCAAACTGCCCGATGTGCCGGCAGACGTGCAGGCCGATTTTGACGTCGAATATTCGCGCGTGGGTGAACGCGTGGCCATGGATATCTTCCGGCCCAAGAACGTCACCGGCGCCCAACCCGCCGTGCTCTGCATTCACGGCGGCGGGTTCCGCGCCGGGTCACGCGCGGGCTATCACGCGCTCGCCATCAAGTTGGCGCAGCGCGGCTACATCGCCGCCACCGCCAGCTACCGCCTCGCCCCGCGTCATCAGTTCCCGGCCGCGGTTGAGGATGTGAAGGCCGCCGTCCGCTTCCTCCGCGCCAACGCTAAGAAGTATTCAATCGATGCCGATCACATCGGCGCAACCGGTGGGTCCGCCGGCGGGCATCTGGTGTTGATGCTTGGCCTCACCGGGGACAACAAAGCCTTCGACGGCTACGGCCCGAATCTAGATCAGTCCGCCAAAGTGCAGGCGGTGGTGAACTATTACGGCCCAACGGATTTCACCAAGTCCTATGGCAAGAGCGTCGACGCCCATCTGGTGCTGCCGCTTTGGCTTGGCGGGGACCTGGATCACGAGAAGAAGTACCACCAGATTTCGAGCCCATTCAATTACGCGAATCCGCTCGCGGCGCCGCTATTGTCGGTGCACGGGACCGAAGACAAGTACGTCGAACATGCCCAGTCGGTTTGGTTGACGGACCGCTTGCAGGCCATGGGCGCGCACGCCGAATTGCTGACGCTCCCCGGCGCCGGCCACGGTTTCAAAGGCGCCGACGCCGAAAAGGCCGAAGCCGCGCTGTTCGCCTTCTTCGATAAGCACCTCCGCATTCGCGATCAACGCAAAGTGCTAATTTCCGACCACGGCACCAAGGGCGAAATCGTCCTAATGAACTGGCCGTCGGGCCAGGAGCTTGCCCGCTACCCCAACGGCCGCGGCCACGACGTGCAACCACTGCCGAACGGCCATGTGCTGTTCACTATCGCCCCGGAACATAAGGTGGTGGAAGTGGACGCCACCGGGAAACGCGTGTGGGAATGTTGCGACGGGCTCGATCATCCGCTCGCCGCCCAGCGTCTCGCCAACGGCAACACGCTCATTGGCGACGCCAAAGCGGGCCGGGTCATCGAAGTCGACAAGGCCGGCAAAACGGTATGGCAGTATGCCAGCGAGGACATCGCCAACATGCGCATGCGCAACTCCAAACGGACCGATGCCGGCACCACGTTAATCTGCATCGAAGCCATCGCGAAAGTGATCGAAGTCGACAAGGCCGGCAAGATCATCTGGAGCTGGCAGGCCCCCGGCGACTTGTCGAAGCGGCGTCTCTATCAAGCCTGGCGCCTGCCCAACGGCAACACCCGCATGACCATTTCCGACCCCGGTGAACTCGTCGAAGTGAACCCGAAGGGCGAAGTGGTCCGCTCCATCGCCGGCGCGAAGATGGACATCCAGATGGGTTGGACCAGCGGGCACGATCAGTTCCCGAACGGCAACCTGTTTATCTCCGATTACACCGGTCGCCGGCTCTTGGAAGTGGACCCGCAGGGCAAAGTAGTGAACCAACTCCGCATGGGCCCACGCACCGTTGCCTCCGTCGCGGTCGTGCCCTAAGTCCTGCGCGTATAACAGCAGTACCGATTGTTCGAACTCGCCCAGCTGGCCCAGCGCCCTCTGGGCGAGTTCGTTTGCCACGAGCCGCGGGATTGAAGCAGAAGTGGGACTCCCAAACGGAATCCCGGTTCATGTCCGATTACCAACGCCGCACTAGCCTCCGCAACCGTCGACTCGGTCGTGGGCGGGCCCTAAGCCCCGCGCGGATAACAGCCCAACACGTGCACCGATTGTGCGAATTCGCCCAGATGGCCCAGCGCCTTCCGGGCGTTTTCGTCCTCCACATGCTGCAGGAAATCGACGTAGAAGTGATATTCCCACGGCTTGCCCCGCAACGGGCGGGATTCGATCTTGCTCAGACTGATGTCGCGCAACGCAAACACGCTCATCGCCCGGAACAGCGCGCCCGGAACGTTTTTCAGATTGAAGACGATCGTCGTTTTCCATTCGCCTTTGCGGGCCGCGGGGGAGGGAAGTGCCTTCCGCTGCAGCAGGAAGAAGCGGGTGAAATTCTCGCGGTCGTCTTCAATGGAACGCTTCACGATATGCGCCCCGTAAAACTCCGCCGCCACCGACGAGGCGATCGCCGCCGCGCCAGGCTCCGAGTTCTCCACCAGGTGCTTCACGCTCCCAGCCGTATCGTAAAACTGAACTTTCTCGATCTGCGGGTTCTCGGCGAAGAACTTCAGACACTGGTTCAGCGCCACCGGGTGCGAGTAGACGCGCCGTATGTCCTTAAATTTTGTCTTCGTTGGCGTGATCAGGTTATGCACAATTCGCAAATTGGTTTCGGCGACAATCGGCAACTGAAACCGGAGCAAATGATCGTAATTTTCGTGAATTGAGCCGTGCAGGGTATTCTCGATCGGCACCACGGCCGCGTCCACCTTCTTCGCGGCGACCGCCTGGAAGATCTCCTCAAACCGCTGGCAGGGCACCACGGAAACGTCCGGCCCCAACAACTTCCGCGCCGCTTCTTCGCTAAACGCGCCCCGTTCGCCCTGAAATGCGGCGGTTATCTTCTTCATGCCTCGTCCTTTCGCGTGCCATCCCAACGCCGCGCATCGGCGGGCGGCAGTCCCAACAGGTCCATCACGCGGTCCACGCAGTGGTCCACAATATCCATCACCGTTTCCGGCTTGTTGTAAAACCCCGGTACCGGCGGCGCTACAATGGCGCCCATCTCCGCCAACTGCACCATCGTTCGCAAATGTCCCAGGTGAAACGGCATCTCCCGGACCATCAGAATCAGGCGCCGCCGCTCTTTCAGGGTCACATCGGCGGCCCGCGTGATCAGGTTATCGGTGATCCCGTGCGCGATCGCGGACATGCTGTGAACCGAACACGGAGCCACAACCATGGCGTGCGTCACGAAGCTGCCGGAAGCCAGCCGCGCCCCGATGTCCTCCAACGGATAATTCACATCGGCCATTTCCCGAAACTCCGACGCCTTTTTCCCCATTTCCAGCCAAGCCGTCCGTTCCCCGGACCGGCTCAATACCAGATGCGTCTCCACATGGCCTACATTCCGTAGCTTTTCCAGTAATCTCCACCCCAATATGGACCCCGATGCACCCGTTACCCCAACCACTACTTTCGTTTTTTCCATGTAGTACGAAATCCTGTTCTGAAATCAGAACAAATTCTCCTTTTATTCGTTATCTCTTCGCCGCCACTGGTGCTACACTCGTTGTACTGCTTTCAACAAAGGTAACGGTTGCTTCCGTCTTCGGGCTGTGGTTTTACGGGACTTCCGGGAGAGCATCATATCATGGACGATCCAGGCCAACGCCTGAAACGGGCCCGGGAGAGGTTGAATCTCCGCTACCGGGACGTCGAAGATGCCAGTCTTCGCATAGCTGAACGCCGAGGCAACGATGAATTCATCGTAGCTCTCTCGCGCCTCTCCGACATCGAAAACAAGGGGACCGTCCCTTCGATTTTCCGTATGTACACCCTCTGCGCCATCTATCGGCTGGACCTGTGCGAGGTATTGCAGTGGTATGGGGTCGATGTCACCCAACTCCCCTCGGATTCCGCCCAGGTGGAAGTGGAAAAGACCCATCTCATCGGCTTTCAAGCCCACGATCACGGCGAAGTGCAGTTGCCGCTCCGCCTCGATCCCGGCATCGATCTGGAGAAGACCACCTACCTGAGCCGGATGATCCAACGCTGGGGCCGCCTGCCGCTCATGTTGTTGAACGGATTGGATTTGAAGGCCCATCGCTACGCCTACGTCGGCAGCGAAGACTGGTCCATGTACCCGCTCATTCAGCCCTCGTCGCTCGTGTTGATCGACGAATCCAAGCGACGCATCGCTATGACGGGTTGGTCCAACGAGTTTGAGCGGCCCATCTACTTCTTCGAACATCGCGAAGGATTCGCCTGTGGGTGGTGTCATTTGGAAGAAAATCGGCTCGTCCTCCAGCCTCATCCGGCCTCTATGTGCTCCCCTAGGATCTATAAATATCCCGAAGAGATCGACGTCATCGGCCAGGTCGTCGGCGTGGCTATGCGCTATGACCCTGCGCGGCGGCGCCGAACCGCAGGCACAGGATCTTGATCACCGCGCGCATGTCGCTGACGAAAAGGGACTTCTCCGCCGATAACGCCCCAGCCGGCTGAAAAGAATTCCACGTCTCCGTTCGAGACCAATGGCTCAGAATAGCCCGGGCATCCTCCCCGCTGGTCTTTAGATACTCTTCGAGGTCTTCCACCTTTTCCGCGAGTCCCAGTGCCAACCATTCGTGGAACGCCCGCCGGTGGCTGGCACGAATCGCTTTATCCGACTCCAGGTCCCCGAACAGCAGCGCCAGCCCGTGATGCTCGTACTTCCCGGTTACCGGGCTCCGCAATGCGGAGAGGTAGACTAGACGTCCCGTAAGTACTGGAATCTGCGACAGCGTGTGCCTCCACAGATCTGTGTCCGCACTACGCTCCAGAAGGCTCTTTGGTCGTGCAGTTCGCAT
>Ga0256311_1000153_pt1 | contig 12012 bp, 8 predicted proteins | sample ColtaT_5_FD_183680 | JGI IMG/M metagenome (GOLD analysis project Ga0256311, IMG submission 183680) | Metatranscriptome of freshwater microbial communities from Columbia River, Oregon, United States - Colum_Colum_RepC_8d (Metagenome... | ecosystem: Environmental > Aquatic > Freshwater > River... | reverse complement strand
GCTGATGGTCTCCGTGGGCTTGTTTGGGGTGTCTATCGCGGTGTTTGCGGTGTCAACCGTGTTCTGGCTGTCCATGCTGGCGCTGGTGTTCAGCGGGGCTTTCGACATGGTGAGCGTGGTGGTCCGTCAGACCCTGATGCAGTTGGAAACGCCCGACGAGATGCGTGGGCGGGTCAGTGCGGTCAGCACGATTTTCATCGGGGCCAGCAACCAATTGGGTGAATTCGAGTCGGGCGCCACCGCAGCCTGGATGGGGCCGGTGGCGGCTGCGCTGGTGGGGGGCATCGGCACGGTGGTGGTGGCTGTGCTCTGGACCCGGCTGTTCCCCAGCTTGGCGCGGCGCGACCGCATGAGCCCTTGACCCGGAGCGCACAGCCCGCCCCCTCCGATCTGCTCCCCCCTGAAGAGCCTGCTCTGGCTTGATCAGGCCTGGCCTTGAATCTGTCGCCATAACTGCAACTCGCTCTCGGTCAAGCGGTCCAGTTCCTGGGCAGTCTTTTCAAACTCGCCTGCCGTCATGTGCATTTCGATTTGACGAATTTCGCTGATGCAGGTCTTGAAATACTCAATGGCATGGGCGGGACGCTGCGCAATCATGTGGATCGGAAGCGACTTTAGGTTGTCTTCAATCTCCTTGTCCTTGATCACCTGATCGATCAGGGCGTTGATTTCGGCCACACTCAAATGCAGACGCTTGGCCTCATCGCGGATGAATTGAATTTCTTTCTCTTCAATTTTGCCGTCCTTGAGGATTTTGAATAGATCGGCCTTCAAGCCTTCGCGTTGCTTGATCAATTCATCGCTGAACGCCGAGGCCAGCAAGGCCGCGGGGATGGCAAAAATGCCGATGCCCAACAGGGCCAGTACCGAGGTGACGACTCGCCCCCAGGGGGTCACAGGCGAAATGTCGCCGTAGCCCACCGAGGCCAAAGTGATGACCGCCCAGTAAATGGACTGGGGGATGTTCTCGAATTTCTCGGGCTGCGCGTCGTGCTCGAGCAAATAGCCCAGGCTGGCCGTCAGGATCAGCAACAGGACCATGATGAAAGAGGCCGCACTCATGATGGGCCATTCACGGGCAATTACCCGGAATAGCACGGTGGTGGCTTCGCTATTGCGGGTGAGTTTGAGCAGACGCGCGAGTCGGAAGATCCGCAGAAAACGCAAATCGAACAGGTGATGAACAAAGACTTCCAGGTAAAAGGGCAAGATGGCCAGGAAGTCGATGATGGTGTAGGGCTGCTTGGCCTGGTTGTATCGACCTGCGAATGCGCCCTGGTATTTGGGATCCTCGACACAGCAGTAAAGCCGCATCACATATTCCAGGGTGAAGATGGCCACCGCGATCGAATCGAGTACCACAAATTGCAGATTCAACACGTAGTCGATGCTGTCCACAGATTCCATAATGACCGATACCACTGACAGCAACACCCAGCCGGCAATGAAGATGTCGAACAGCTCATGCAGACCGCCACTGTATTTGCTGGGAAACACCAGGGCGTGCATGCGTTGACGGAAGGTGCGCCCTTCGTTCAGCCGCATGAACTCCCGGTAAGCTGGGATGATGATTCGAAACAGCTTGAGGATCCGCAGCAAGCGCAAAAAACGCAGCACGCGCAAATCGACGGGCAGCAGGGCTTGCAGGTAAAAGGGCGCAATCGCCAGCAAATCGATGATGGCAAACGGACTGGTGACAAAGCCCAGCCGGGCGTTGCGTTTCTTTTTGAACTCTTCGTCCTCTGGTGCGAGGTAAAAGCGAAAGGCGTACTCGATGGAGAAGACTATGACCGAGAAAACATCGAAGTAATGGAAGAATTGCTTGTTGGGCTCAAAAATGGCCGGGACTTGCTCAAACACCAGGGTGAACAGGTTGGCCACAATCAGAATGCCCAGCCATTTGTCAAACTGCTTTTGCTTGTTGCCGGGAATGTTGGGGTCGAGCAGCCAGGAGTAGAGCCACTTGCGCAATGGCAAGTCACGCGAAATCTCGGCCTTTTTTTTCTGATCGAGCAACTCCGCCACATCGAGGTTGGCGATGAACTGGGTTCTCAGCGTCTTTCCGCTAGAGGCTGGGGTTTGATGGGTGTTGTCCATGTCAGTCCTCAGAACTCAAGTTCGCCAATTTTGATGGGATAGCCGCCTTTGTCGCAGACCGTTACACGGATTTGCAACTTGCCGTCGATGGCATCACCTTCTTTCAAGGGGCTTAACACCATGGGGACCGCCGAACCCAGAGGGGTGGACACCAGGTTGCTGAGACTGATGGCACCCCGAGTCGACAGGTCTGACTTGTCGCACTTCTCAACCATATGCAGGGGTTTGTCCAGGAAGGGGTTGATGAGGCCCTTGAGCTCGGAGGCAGATTGAATGTGCGCCAGGCAGGCCCCCCAGGTGCCGGCCGCTTTGCTCTCGGCTTGGGCGCCCTCGGCCTGTTTTTCAGGCTTGACGCCGCCGGCACAGGCGCTGGGCTCATAGCCCGCTTCCATGCGCTTGGTGCCGGTCTCGGTGAGCCACGCCACCCAGGCTTCGCCGTTGCGTTTGGTGTCCTCGAGTTGCAGGCCTTCCTTGAAATTGAACCGCCCCAGCCAGATGACCGCGATCACGACAAAAACCATGAAGATCAGAAAAACCACGTCCTGGGCATTGGGGGCGCCAGAGGCCTTGGGAAGGGCCGAGTCGTTGGAAGTCATGGATATCTTTACCTGAGCAAATGACGAGTCGATCCGGACTTTCGCCGGCATTTCGAGGCCTCAGTATGAGCCAAATCAGGTGCGGGAGATATCTAGCAACTTCCCTCTACATCGATAGTGAAAGAGACTGCCCAAAGAGGTGTTATTAGGTTTTCATTTACCGGCTCAGCCGTTCTGGCTGCTGCGGTGAGCCCAGGCGGTCGTGTGTTTTTCGATGTAGCTGAAGAGTTCGTACATCACCATGGCCATGGCGCCCACCACCACCAGGCCGCCAAAGGCCAAGCCCATCTGCATGGCCGACCCGGCCGAGATGAGGAGGTAGCCGATGCCCTCGTTGGCCGCCGTCATCTCGGACACGGTGGTACCCACAAAAGCCAGCGTGATGGCCACCTTGAGTGAACCGTAGAAATAGGGCATGGAGCGGGGCAGTCCTACCTTGACCAGCACGTCCCAGCGTTTTGCACCCAGCACCCGCAACACGTCTTCGAGTTCGGGCTCGAGTGTAGCCAGACCGGTCGCGATGTTGACCATGATGGGGAAGAAGCTGATCAGAAAGGCGGTGAGAATGGCCGGACCGATGCCGATGCCAAACCACACAACCAGGATGGGCACAAAGGCCGCCTTGGGCAGGGCGTTGAAAGCCGTCATGAGCGGATACACCGCTGCATACGCCAGTCGTGAACTGCCAATCACAAAGCCCAGCAACACACCCACCACGATGGCCAGGCCAAAGCCCGCCATGGTGACCCAGTAGGTGCGCCAGGCGTGCGCGGCAATGACGCCCCGGAACTCAATCAGTTGCTCGCCAATGCGCACCGGGCTGGGGAACACAAACTCGGACACCTGAAACGCACTGCACAGCAACTGCCACAGGAGCAAAGTGGCGACCATGAGCAGCCAAGGGGACCAGCGTTCGATCTGTTTGGAGTTCATGAGGTTCACTGCTGCAAGGGGGTGCCGGAGCGGCGCATGGCGCCGATGTGGCCGCGCAATTCATGGACGATGTCGGTGAACTGCGCGGTGTAAGTAATTTCCAGGTCGCGCGGACGCGGCAGATCGATCTCTCGGCGCACCACAAAGCGGCCCGGGCTCTTGCTCATGACATACACGGTGTCGGCCAGGAATACCGACTCGCGCAGATCGTGGGTGACCAGGATGACGTTGAACCGCTTCTCGGTCCACAGGTCGCGCAGGGTGCACCACAGCTCTTCGCGGGTGAATGCATCGAGCGCGCCAAAGGGCTCGTCAAGCAACAGCATCTTGGGCTCATGGATGAGGGCGCGGCAGATGCTCGCGCGCTGCTGCATGCCACCCGAGAGTTGCCAGGGAAACTTGCGCTCGTAGCCATGCAGGCCCACGCTTTTCAGCAGGTCAATGGCGCGGGCCTCGAACTCTGCCTTGCGCGAGTTGAACTGCGAGCGGTAGGGCTCGACGATTTCCAGCGGCAACAACACGTTGTCCAGGGTAGTGCGCCAGGGCAGCAGCGAGGGCGCCTGAAACGCCATGCCACTGATTTTCAAGGGCCCATTGACGGGTTGGCCGTCCACATGAATGCTGCCTTTGCTCGGACGTTTGAGTCCGGTCGTGAGCTTCATGAAGGTGGATTTGCCGCACCCCGAGGGCCCCACGATGGCGATGAACTCGCCTTGGCGCACTTGCAGCGAAATGTCCTCGACGGCGAACTGCCCTTGTGAGAGCAGTTCGTCGTTGTAGGCCAGCCAGACGTTTTGGAAATCGACGAAAGCGTCTGACATTTATTTCTTAGGCTTGGGCAGGATGTCGAGCTCTTTGGCAGTGGGCAGGAACGAACCGTTCCACACGTTATCCGGGTTGATGCGGGTTTTGGTGTTGAAGGCGTCCGACACCTGGCTTGCCATCAACGACAGGCGGGGGCCGTTGAGTTGACCAAAGCCCTCGGCACGCGCATCAGCGCTGTTGATCACCGTGTCGATGGCCAGCTTCAGGCGGCGGGTTTCCAGTTCGGTGTTGATGATCCCGTCACGCGCTTTCACCGCCTCGATGGCCGCAGCCGGCTCGGTGATCACGTCCTTCACGCCCTTGGTGAAGGCGCTGAGGAAGGCTTTCACGGCCGCCGGGTTTTCCTTCAGGATCTTGGGGGTGGCGATGATCACGTTGCCATACAGCTTCACGCCGTAGTCGGGGTATTGCAGCACGACCACGTCCTCGGCCTTGACACCGCGGGCCTCAATGTTGAGCAACGAGGTGAAGGTGAACCCGGTGATCGCGTCGACATCGCCGCGCACCAGCATGGTTTCGCGCAGCGGCGGGTCCATGGCGGTCCAGGTCACGTTGCTCACGCCGTTGGCTTTGGCGAAGATGGGGAAAGCACGGCGGCCCGCGTCAAACACCGGGGCGCCCATCTTCTTGCCGGCCAGGTCGGCGGGGGTCTTGATACCGGACTTTTTGAGCGCCATGACCGAGGCAGGCGTGTTGTTGTAGACCACCATGATGGCGACGGGCTTGTTGGGCGCGTCCGGGTTATTGGCATGGAATTCCATCAACGCGGCCAGATCGGCAAAGCCCAGGTCGTAGGTGCCGGAGGCGACGCGGGTCACAGCCCCCCCGGAGCCGTTGCCAGCGTCGACCGTCACGTCCAACTTGGCGTCCTTGAAATAGCCCTTGGCCACAGGCAACAAGAACAGCGCGGAGGGACCTTCAAAGCGCCAGTCCAACTGAAACTTGATGGGGGTCATTTGGGCCGAGGCGACGCCGCAGGCCAGGGACAAGGTAGCAGCAACGCCAGCTTGCAAAAAAGAACGCTTGGTCATGAAATAACTCCAGTGTTGACAGGGACAGAATCTAATAAATCCGTGCAAGTTTGGTGCCACGTTACCTGCACCCGATTGGGGCATCGATGAGCCGCAACAGGGCAGTCAGGGGGGCGATCTGGCGAGAACGGAGGTATTATGAGCAGTCGGGTTGGGACGAATCTGTATACAATTTTTGCCAGCCCCGTTTTTACCATAATTTTGTTCATCATGACCCAGGTCACTAACACAGTTCGCTTCGTGCTTGACGGCCACATCGTGGAGGCACGCGGCGAGCGTCGCACGACCACGGTGTTGGACTATCTGCGCGAACAAATGCACCGCACGGGTACCAAAGAGGGGTGTGCCGAAGGCGATTGCGGCGCTTGTGTGGTCATGGTCGGTAGCCTCAACGACACCGCGACTGGCGTGGACTACGTCGCCGTCAACAGCTGTTTGCAATTGCTGCCCACCCTGGATGGCAAGTCGGTGAAAACGGTAGAAAGTCTGCAACGTGCAGACGGTACTCTGCATCCGGTCCAGCAGGCCATGGTGAGCTGCCATGGGTCGCAGTGCGGTTTTTGTACACCTGGCATCGTGATGAGCCTGGTCAACCTGGTGCAACGCAATACCAGCCCGGACCGCCAGACCATCAACGACACGCTGAGTGGCAACCTCTGCCGTTGCACGGGCTACAAGCCCATCGTCGATGCTGCGCAGCAAGCCTGCCAGGCTGGGGCGGCACTCAAGATTGACGACAGCGCCGACATTGCGCTCTTGAAGGAAATTCGTCGTGACACCCAGCCCACGCTGAGCCTCGAGGGCGACATCATCGTGCAGCCCGTGGTACGAACCCGCAAGGGCAATGAGTTTGTATCGCCCGCCACACTGGCCGAGGTGGCGCATTACCTGGTTGAACATCCCCGGGCGACTTTGCTGGCGGGCAGCACCGAGATTGGTTTGCAGGTCAACAAGCAGTTCTCGCGACCTGAGCACATCGTGTACCTCGGCTTGGTGCCCGAATTGCAGCGCATCGATGCAACGGCTCAAGGGTGGCGCATTGGGGCGGCAGTGTCACTGGAGCGTGTGCTGACCCTGGTGGCGCCGGTGTACCCCGACTTTGCCGAGGTGTTGCGCCGCTTTGGCTCACCGCCCATCCGCTCCACGGCCACCTTGGCCGGCAACATCGCCAACGGCTCGCCCATCGGCGACTCGATGCCCTGTCTCATGGCGCTGGGGGCCACGCTCGTGCTGCGCCGCGGCAACAAGACTCGCCAATTGGCGCTCGATCAGTTTTACACCGGGCAAAAAAACCAACCAGTTGCAGCCCGGCGAGTTCATCGAGGCCATCGAGTTGCCCAAGCCGGCCGCGGGGCAGGTGTTTCGCGCGCACAAGGTCAGCAAGCGCTTCGAGCAGGATATTTCAGCCACCTGCTCGGCCATCACCTACCGCCTGCAAGGTGGCAAGTTGTCGGGCGTGAAACTGGCCTACAACGGCCTGGCCCCGGCGCCGTGCCGTGCCCCCAAGCTCGAGGCGGTGCTGGAAGGGAAAACGCCGGCTGATGTGCAGGCGGCCGACCTGGACGCGGCCATTGCGGCCAGCTTCACCGCACGGGATGGATTGCGCGCTACCTGGGCTTACCGCTCGTTGGTGGCTCGCAACCTGGTGCTTGAGTTCATTGAACAGTAAGGGAGACAACCATGAATGCGCCCCTGAATCTGAAAAATCTGCTGCCAGTCTCCCATGTCCAGCAAGGCACCGAGGTGGTGCACGAATCGGCACACCTGCACGTGACCGGTGGTGCCACTTACACCGACGACATCCCTGAGTTGGCAGGAACCCTTTACGCTGCCTTGGTGATGTCACCCGTCGCACACGGTGAGTTGATCGGCGAAGGCATCGACCGTGCCGCCATCCTCCGGGAGCATGGTGTGGTGGCGGTGTTCACCGCGCGCGATATCCCAGGTGAAAACAACTGCGGCCCCATCGTCCACGACGATCCCTTTCTGGCCGATGGCAAGGTGGAGTTTCTGGGTCAAGCGGTGGCCGTGGTGGTGGCGCGTGAGATGCTCTACGCCCGTGAGGCAGCCAGCAAAGCCCAAGTGCAGGTCAAGGAACTCAAGCCCATCCTCACGATTGAAGAGGCCATGGAGGCGGGCAATTTTGTGATGCCGGCCAAGGGCATCACCCGTGGCGACGCGGCGGCGGCCATTGCCAATGCCCCGCACAAGATTCAGGGCACGGTGCGCACCGGTCAACAAGAGCAGTTTTACCTGGAAGGCCAGATCACTTACGCGGTGCCGCGTGAGGACGGCCAACTCACGTTGTACTGTTCCACCCAGCACCCGGATGGCAACCAGCGCGAAGCCGCCGCTGCGCTCAACCTCAGCACCCACGATGTGGAGGTGATCTGCCGTCGCATGGGGGGCGGCTTTGGGGGCAAGGAAGGCAACGCCAGCATCTTCAGCCAGAGCGCAGCCCTGGCAGCGTTCAAGCTGAAAAAGCCTGTGAAGCTGCGTGTGAACCGCGACGACGACATGATGATCACGGGCAAGCGCCACGATTTCCGCATTGACTATGAGGTGGGCTTTGACGACAACGGTCGGGTGCAAGGCGCCAACATCACGCTGATGTCTCGTTGCGGCTACAGCACCGACTACTCCGGGCCGGTCAACGACCGCGCCTGCTTGCATATTGACAACTGCTATCACATCCCTGCGCTCAAACTCATCAGCCACCGCTGCAAGACCAACACCCAAAGCGCCACTGCCTTCCGAGGTTTCGGGGGGCCGCAGGGCATGTTTGGCATCGAGACGGTGATGGATGAAATCGCCGCCACCCTGAAGAAAGATCCGCTGGAGGTGCGCAAGCTCAACCTCTACCAAGACCCTGCACTCAGTGGCACGCCCGACACCATGACCACCCAGTACAACCAGTTGATCGAGGACTGGGTGGGCGACAAGGTGATGTTGCAGGTCGAGTCGCAAGCTCGCTACGCCGAGCGTCGTGCCGCTGTGCAGGCCTTCAACGCCCAGAGCAAGACCCGCAAACGTGGGCTGGCCCTGGTGCCACTCAAGTTCGGCATCAGCTTCACCGCCACCCACCTCAATCAGGGGGGGGCGTTGCTCGTGATCTACATGGACGGATCGGTCAGCGTCAACCATGGTGGCACCGAGATGGGGCAGGGTCTCAACACCAAGATGGCGCAGGTGTGCGCCGATGGTCTGGGCATCAGCGTCGAGCAGGTGCGTGTCACCGCCACCGACTCGCAGAAAGTCCCCAATGCCTCGGCCACGTCGGCCTCCAGCGGTGCCGACATCAACGGCGCTGCCATCATGAACGCCACGGCACAAATGCGCGAGCGTTTGAAGCCGGTGGCCGCTCGTTTGCTGGGCTGTGCGGAGCAGGACGTCACCTTCGCGGGTAACGCCGTGCACGGTGGCGGCCAGTCGGTCCCCTGGGCCCAGCTGACCCACCAAGCCTGGCTGGACCGCGTGGGGCTGTCCGTCACAGGGTTCTACATGACCCCGGAGATCAAGTACGACTTCACCACCCTCAATGGCCGAGCCTTCTACTACTACTGCTATGGCGCTTCGGTGTCCGAGGTCGAGGTGGACACGCGTACCGGTGAATGGTGGCTCAAGGCCGTGGACATCGTCCACGATGTGGGCAAGAGCATCAACCCGGCGATTGACAAGGGACAGATCGAAGGTGCCTATGTGCAGGGCATGGGCTGGCTCACCATGGAAGAGTGCATTTGGGACAAGCAGGGCAAGCTGCTCACCCATGGACCCAGCACCTACAAGATTCCGGTGGCGGGTGATGTGCCCGAGCATTTCAATGTCACGCTCTTTGATGGCTACAACCTCAAGCCCACGCCTTTCCACAGCAAGGCAACCGGCGAGCCGCCGCTGATGTTGGCGCTCTCCAGTTTCTTCGCCCTGAAAGATGCAGTGGCGGCCGTGGGCAACCACCAAACCGTCGCGCACCTGGATGCGCCAGCCACACCGGAGCGTATTTTGCTGGCGTGCGAGCGCGTGCGCGCCCAGGCTCGTGCCTGAACTGGGTTAGGCTGATCTGGCGCGCTGATCTGGCGAGCTGAGACGGCGACCCGATCAACCGCTTCATGCCAAGCCTGTTAGCACAGTTGCAAGAGTCCTTGGGTCAGACGGCCCTCGTGTTGGTGCGGGTGGACCACACGCAGGGCTCTGTTCCCCGTGAGGCCGGGGCCTGGATGGCGGTCACCCCCACCCAGGTCATCAACACCATCGGCGGTGGACACCTGGAATTCCAGGCGATTGAAGAAGCCCGCGCCTTGTTGCGCCAACCCACCCACGAATCCCTGGTGTTGCGCTACCCCCTGGGACCCAGCCTGGGCCAGTGTTGCGGCGGCGTGGTGCACTTGCGGTTTGAGCACTGCGATCGGCTGACGCCCGAACAAGCGGCTCGGCAGGTCGAGCGACTGCAGGCGCACCATCAACCAGTAGCGCTCTTTGGGGGTGGTCACGTGGGCCGGGCCCTGATCCAGGTGCTGTCGGCATTGCCCTTTGACATCACCTGGATCGACAGCCGCGACGAAATCTTTCCCCACCCCTTGCCCGTTCATGTGCATGCCGAACACTCGGACCCGGTGCAATCGGCCGTGGACGATTTGGCCCCTGGCAGTCAGGTGCTGATCATGAGTTTCAGCCACGCCGAAGACCTGGAGGTGGTTGCAGCGTGTCTGCGGCGTCAGCGTCTGCACAACGATCTGGCGTTTGTGGGCTTGATTGGCAGCGCCACCAAATGGGCCACCTTCAAGCATCGGCTGGAGGCAAGAGGATTCGAGGCTGCAGAACTCGATCGGATCACCTGTCCGATTGGCCTGCCCGGCATCGCCGGCAAAGAGCCCGAGGTGATTGCGGTGGCGGTGGCGGCTCAGTTGCTGCAGTCTCGCCCCACACCCGGTCGTGTCACCTGATGCCACATGCGTGGTAGCCCTTGACCCAGTGGTTTGTATCACGGCGCGGGTTACACGCCAGTTGTTGCGGGTTCATGCTTAGCTGACGCCTGCCACCAGTTCGCGAGCCAGTGCATTGTGGCGAGCAATCAGGGGCTCGATCTCGACACGCGTCAAGCGGCCTTCTCGCACCAAGACTTCGCCGTGCACCAGGGTCATGTCGGCCTGCCCACTGCTGCACAACAACAGGGCTCCCACCGGGTCGTGCACCGCACCCCCAGCCAACGCCAGCGTGTCGAGGCGGTACAGCGCAAAGTCCGCACAACAGCCCGGCGTGATCTGGCCAATATCGGACCGTCCCAGCACCTCGGCGCCGCCTCGGGTGGCCAGGCGCAGGGCGTCGCGCGGCGTCATGGCCTGTGGCCCGGTGTCACACCCCATGGGCTCGAGGCTGCGCCGCACGCGGGCCAGCAACATGGCCTGGCGTGCCTCGTTCAAGAGGTGCCCGGCATCGTTGCTGGCACTGCCGTCCACGCCCAAGCCCACCGGCACGCCCAGGTCCAGCATCTCGCGCAAGGGCAGGATGCCACTGGCCAGGCGCATGTTGCTGCAGGGGCAGTGGGCCACCCCGGTGCGGGTGTGGGCGAAGCGCTTCATGCCCGTCGGGTCGATCTTCACACAGTGGGCATGCCACACATCATCACCCAGCCATCCCAGTGACTCGGCATACTCCGCCGGCGTGCAGTTGAAGCGCTCGCGGGTGTAGGCTACGTCGTGGTCGTTTTCTGCCAGGTGCGTGTGCAGGCGAACCCCATACGAACGCGCCAACGCGGCGGACTCACGCATGAGCGAGGGGCTGACCGAGAAAGGCGAGCAGGGCGCCACCGCAATTTGAAGCAGCGCGCCGCGGGAGGGGTCATGCCAGGTTTCAATCAAGCGGCGCGTGTCACGCAGGATGTCCTCCTCCGACTCCACCACATGGTCGGGGGGCAATCCGCCCTCGCGTTGTCCCACACTCATGCTGCCGCGCGTGGCCACAAACCGCAGTCCCACTCGGTGTGCGGCTTCGATGCTGTCGTCCAGGCGGATGCCATTCGGGTAGATGTAGTGATGATCGCTGCTGGTGGTGCAGCCACTGAGCAACAACTCGGCCATGGCCACTTGGTGCGACACCGTCACCATCTCCGGCGTCAGGCCACTCCAGATGGGGTAAAGCCCGCGCAACCAGCTGAACAGCTCGGCGTTTTGCACCGCCGGCACAGCACGGGTGAGACTTTGCACCATGTGGTGGTGGGTGTTGACCAAACCGGGTAGCACCACATGCGAACGCGCATCGATCACCTCGTCGGCTTGTTCGATCCAAGGTATCAGGTCCTCACCCGATGGGAGGATGCGTTCAATGAACCCACCACGACACCACACCGAAGCGCCTCGCCACTCGGAGGATTCATCGTCCTGGGTGGCCAGGCAGGCGGCTTCACGGATGAGCAGGGTACGGGAAGTGGCGGTCATGGTCAGCAAGCAGGCAAAGTTAACAAGGCGGGATTCAGTCAGTCGGGGCCATCCGTCAAGTCTGAACGGGTCTGCCCGCTCAGAGCCCCCCGCGATGCG
>Ga0256311_1000142_pt1 | contig 12146 bp, 9 predicted proteins | sample ColtaT_5_FD_183680 | JGI IMG/M metagenome (GOLD analysis project Ga0256311, IMG submission 183680) | Metatranscriptome of freshwater microbial communities from Columbia River, Oregon, United States - Colum_Colum_RepC_8d (Metagenome... | ecosystem: Environmental > Aquatic > Freshwater > River... | reverse complement strand
GTTGCCGTCTTGCTGGTTGAGCAAAATCTGCCGCTGAGCTTGTCCCTGGCCGACAGGGTGCTGGTCCTGGGTCGCGGGCAAATCGTGTTCGAGGGAACGCCTCAGACTTTCCGAATCCAGCAAAATCTTCATAAAGAATGGCTGGAGCCTTGGTGACAACCCTCGGTCGGCTTCTGTTTTATCGTTCTAAAATGAAAAAAGAACGACCGTTCTTTTTTGTCGTTTGCCATTCTTTTTTCAAGGAATTCTCATGAGTGCTGACTACACCGTTCAGGGCGACGTCGCCGTGATCGCCCTCAACAACCCGCCCGTGAACGGACTGGGTCTCTCGACGCGCCTGGGCATCATGGCCGGGCTGGAGAAAGCCATTGCCGACGACGCCATCAAGGCCATCGTGGTCACCGGTGCTGGCAAGGCATTCTCTGGCGGCGCCGACATCAAGGAATTCGGCTCGCCCAAGGCCATCCAAGACCCCAACCTCTTGAGCCTGATCCTGGCACTCGAAAACAGCCCCAAGCCTGCGGTGGCGGCAGTTCACACCGTGGCCATGGGCGGCGGCCTGGAATTGGCGTTGGGTTGCCACTACCGCGTGGTCGCACCTGGCTGCAGCGTGGCGCTGCCCGAAGTCAAGATTGGCCTCATTCCTGGCGCAGGCGGCACACAGCGCTTGCCGCGCGTGATCGGCGTCGAGCCGGCCCTGAACATGATTGTCAGCGGCGAGCCCATCAAGAGCGAAATGCTGGCGATGCTGCCTGGCCAAAAGTTGTTCGACAAGCTCACGGCCTCGGCCGAGTCCTTGATGGAAGAGGCCATTGCCTTTGCCCGCTCCGTGGCCGATGTGCGCCCCTTGCCCCGCGTGCGCGATTTGCCGTGCAAGCATCCCATGGGCGACGCTTACTTTCAGTTCGCGCGCAACATGGTCAAGGGCATGTCCAAGAATTTCCCGGCGCCTGCCAAATGCGTGGATGCGGTTCAAGCCGCGACCAAGAAAAAATTCGACGACGGCATGGTGTACGAGCGTGAGCTGTTCCTGGGTTTGATGGTCACCCCTGAATGTCGTGCCCTGCGCCATTTGTTCGTGGCACAGCGCGCTGCCTCCAAAATTCCCGATGTGCCGGACACCACCCCCGTTCGTGCCATCAAGTCGGTCGCCGTCATTGGCGCGGGCACCATGGGCGGCGGCATCTCGATGAATTTCTTGAACGCCGGCATCCCCGTCAAAATTCTGGAGATGAAGCAAGACGCCCTGGACCGCGGCATTGCCACCATCAAGAAGAATTACGAAGCCCAAGTGAAAAAGGGCAAGCTCAAGGAAGACAAATACAACGAGCGCATGGCGCTGTTGAGCACCACCCTGAGCTATGACGACATCAAAGACGCCGACATGGTGATCGAAGCGGTGTTCGAAGAAATGGGCGTCAAGGAAACCGTGTTCAAGAAGCTGGACGAAGTGATGAAGCCCGGTGCCATCCTGGCCTCCAACACCTCGACCCTGGATGTCAACAAGATTGCATCCTTCACCCAGCGCCCGCAAGACGTCATTGGCACGCATTTTTTCAGCCCGGCCAACGTCATGAAATTGCTGGAGGTCGTGCGCGGTGAGAAAACCGCCAAAGACGTGCTGGCCACCGTCATGGCGGTGGGCAAGAAGATCAAGAAAACCTGTGTGGTGTCTGGCGTCTGCGATGGCTTCATTGGCAACCGCATGATCGAGCAATACAGCCGTCAAGCTGGCTTCCTGCTGGAAGAAGGCTGCACGCCCCAGCAAGTGGACAAAGCGGTGGAACGCTTTGGCTTCGCCATGGGGCCTTTCCGCATGGGCGACCTGGCGGGCAACGACATTGGCTGGGCCATTCGCAAGCGCCGCTACCAAGAGAAGCCGCACATGAAGTACAGCAAGACCGCTGACCTGTTGTGTGAACTCGGCCGTTACGGCCAAAAAAACCGGCGCGGGCTGGTACGACTACCAGGCCGGCAAGCGCGATGCCATCCCCTCCAAGCTGGTTGAGGACATGATTGCCAAGCATCGCCAGGACCTGGGCATCACGCCACGCAAGGTGTCGGACGAAGAAATCGTTCAGCGCCTGGTGTTCTCCTTGGTGAACGAAGCCGCCCACATCCTGGAAGAAGGCATTGCCTCCAAAGCCAGCGACATCGACATGGTGTACCTGACCGGCTATGGCTTCCCCATGCACCGCGGTGGCCCCATGCTTTATGCCGACCAGGTCGGCTTGTTCAACGTGGCCCAAACCATGAGCCGTTTTGCCAAGAACCCCTTGGACGATGGCGCTTTCTGGCAGCCCGCCCCGTTGCTGGCCCGTCTCGCAGCCGAAGGCAAGTCCTTCAACAACGTCAACTGATTCACACCGAAGGACTCACCATGACCAACGCTGTCATCGTTTCTACCGCACGCACCCCTCTGGCCAAGAGCTGGAAAGGCGCTTTCAACATGACCCACGGCGCCACCCTGGGTGGCCATGCCATCAAGCACGCCATTGCGCGTGCCGGCATCGACGCCGCCGAAATTGAAGACGTCATCATGGGCTGCGCCAACCCCGAAGGCGCCACCGGCTGGAACATCGCGCGCCAATGCGCCCTGGCCGCAGGCATGCCCATCAGCGTGAGCGGCATGACCATCAACCGTTTTTGCTCTTCGGGCCTGCAAACCATTGCCCTGGCCGCCCAACGCATCATTGCGGGCGAGGGCAACGCCTATGTGGCCGGTGGCGTGGAAAGCATTTCCTGCGTGCAGCAAGAAATGAACATGCACATGTTCCAGGACCCGGGCTTGCTGAAAAACAAGCCTGAAATTTACTGGCCCATGTTGCAAACCGCCGAGCAAGTGGCCAAGCGCTACAACATCAGCCGCGACGTCATGGACGAGTACGGCGCTGGCAGCCAGCAAAAAGCCTGTGCCGCCCAAGCCGCTGGCAAGTTCGACGACGAAATTGCGCCCATCACGGTGAAGGCCGGCGTCGTTGACAAAGTCATGGGCCTCATGACCAAGGAAGTGACCGTGAGTCGCGACGAAGGCACGCGCGAAGGCACGACCAAAGAAGGCATCAGCACCATCAAGCCGGCCATGCCGGGGGGCACCGTCAGCGCAGGCAACGCCAGCCAGTTCTCGGACGGCGCAGGCGCTTGCGTGATCATGAGCGAGGACATGGCCAGCCGCAAAGGCCTCAAGCCCTTGGGGCGCTTCCTGGGCTTTGCCGTCGCGGGCTGCGAACCCGACGAAATGGGCATCGGTCCGGTGTTTGCCGTGCCCAAGGTGCTGTCGCGCCTGGGCCTGAGCGTGAACGACATTGACCTGTGGGAATTGAACGAAGCCTTTGCGGTGCAAGTGCTGTATTGCCGTGACAAGCTGGGCATTCCGGCCGACCGCTTGAACGTCAATGGCGGCGCCATCGCGCTGGGCCATCCTTATGGTGTGAGCGGCCAGCGCCTGACGGGCCATGCCCTGATTGAGGGCAAGCGCCGTGGCGCCAAGCGCGTCGCCGTGACCATGTGCATTGGCGGCGGCATGGGCGCTGCCGGCGTGTTCGAGGTTCTGTGACCCCACGCTGAACTCCACGCGTTATCCCTGGCCCAGCAAAGCGCAAGAGTTTTGCTGGGCCCTTTTATTCGGAGTCGTGCATGAGCCTGCGCCCCACCATTGATTTTTTGCTGTACGGCTGGCTGAAGGTCGAGCAACTGCATGAGCGTACGCGTTACGCAGAGCACTCACGCGAAACCTTTGATGCGGTGCTGGACACCTGCGAGCGGATTGCGCGCGAAAAATACGCGCCCTTCAACCGCACGGTGGACACTGAAGAGCCGCGCATGGTGGGCGACAAGGTGATCTTGCCGCAAGCCACGCATGATGCGCACGAGGCTTATGCGGCCTCGGGCATGCTGAGCGCCGCGCAAGACTACGAGATTGGCGGCATGCAGTTGCCTTTCAGCGTGGAATCGGCGGCCAACGCCTTTTTTGCCTGCGCCTCCGTCAGCATTGGGGGTGGCCTGTTGACCGTTGGCAATGCCAATTTGCTGATGGCCCATGGCAGCGCGCTGCAAAAGAAGGTGTTTGCCCTGAATGAATTCTCAGGGCGATGGGCAGGCACCATGTGTTTGAGCGAGCCGCAAGCGGGCTCTTCGCTAAGTGATGTGGCCACCCGCGCCGTCCCAGATGGTGACGATTTTGAGGCAGACCCACTGGGTGCACGCTATCGCCTCAAGGGCAACAAGATGTGGATCTCCACGGGCGAGCATGACCTGACGGAGAACATTGTTCACCTGGTGCTGGCCAAAATTCCTGGGGCCGATGGCAAGACCATTCCCGGCACCAAAGGCATCTCTCTTTTCATTGTGCCCAAGCAACTGGTGAACACCGAAGGCCAGCTGACCGGCGAGCGCAACGATGTGGCCCTGGCAGGCCTGAACCACAAATGCGGCTGGCGCGGCACGGTGAACACCTTGTTGAATTTTGGCGAAGGCAAGTACAAGCTGCGTGGTGGCGGACTGGACGGGCAGGGCAGTGGCGCCATTGGCTACCTGGTGGGGCGCCCTGGCGAAGGCCTGCGCTGCATGTTCCACATGATGAACGAAGCCCGCATTGGGGTGGGTCTTGCGGCCACCATGCTGGGCTTGGCTGGTTACTACGCCTCGCTGGACTATGCCCGCAACCGCCCGCAAGGCCGCCCGATGGGGCCGGCGGGGAAAGACGCCAGCCAACCCCCGGTGCGCATCATCGAGCACGCCGACATCAAGCGCATGCTGCTGGCCCAAAAAGCCTATGGCGAAGGCGCGCTGGCCCTGGGCTTGTACTGCGCCCGACTGGTCGATGAGCAGCACACCGGCACGCCCGAACAAGCCAATGAGGCACGGCTGTTGCTCGAGGTTCTGACGCCCATCGTCAAAAGCTGGCCCAGCGAATGGTGCCTGGAAGCCAACAGCCTGGCCATCCAAATTCATGGCGGCTATGGCTACACCCGCGATTTTCCAGTGGAGCAGTATTGGCGCGACAACCGCCTGAACATGATTCACGAAGGCACCCATGGCATTCAGGCCATGGACTTGCTGGGTCGCAAAGTACTGATGGAGCAAGGCCAGGGCCTGAAGCTGCTGGCGGCACGCATGCAAGCGACAGCCACCCAGGCACGCGCCTGCGGCCCTGAGTTGTCGCGCCATGCCAATGCCCTGATGTCAGCCCTTCAGCAAGTGGGGCAAACCACCCAGGCCGCCTGGCAGACCGGGCAACCCGTGGATGCCCTGGCCAATGCCGTGCCCTACATGCAGGCCTTTGGCCACACCGTGTTGGCCTGGATGTGGCTCGATGTGGCCATGGCCTCCCAAGGCGCCACCTCGGCCGATCAAGGACGTCGTGCCGCTTGCCAGTTTTTTTACCACTATGAACTTCCCAAAATCGGTGCCTGGCTGCAAGTGGTGGCCAACCGTGACCGCACCTGTGCCGATGTACCGGAAGACGCTTTTTAACGGAGACATGGAATGACCCGCACCCTGCAACAACTTTTCAACCTCCAAGGCAAGACCGCCCTGGTGACGGGTGGCTCGCGTGGCCTGGGCTTGCAAATGGCGCATGCCTTGGGAGAGGCGGGGGCGCATGTGCTGCTGAGTTCGCGCAAAGCCGTCGACCTGGAGGCTGCCGCCGCCGAGTTGAAGGCCGCTGGCATTCACGCCGATTGGATCGCCGCAGACTGCGGCCAGGAAGAGGACATTCATCGCCTCGGCGCAGAAACCCTGCAGCGCCTGGGCCATGTGGATATTTTGGTGAACAACGCAGGCGCCGCCTGGGGCGCGCCTGCAGAAGACCATCCTGTGGCCGCCTGGGACAAGGTCATGGACCTGAACATTCGCGGTTATTTCATTTTGAGCCAGTACCTGGCCAAGCATTCCATGATCCTGCGTCGCCAGGGCAGCATCATCAACATCGCCTCGATTGCTGGCTTGGCGGGCAACCCACGCGGCATGACCACCATCGCCTACAACACCTCCAAAGGTGCCGTGGTCAATTTCACCCGTGCGCTTGCAGCAGAGTGGGGCCCGCACCACATTCGGGTCAACGCCATTTGCCCGGGCTTTTTCCCGAGCAAGATGACCGCGGGCACTTTGAAAAACTTGGGCGAAGAGCGTCTGGCTGCCGGCGCACCCCTGGGCCGTCTGGGCGATGACGAAGACCTCAAGGGCTTGTGCGTGCTGTATGCCTCCGATGCCGGCAAGCACATCACAGGCCAATGGTTGGCCGTCGATGGTGGCGTCAGTGTGGTCATGGGAGGCTGAACAGGATGAGTTCTGCCGAGAAGACCGTGCCCGCTTTTGGCGTGCACATTCCCTTCGTCGAGTTGCTGGGCTTTGAGATGAAAAGCTTTGAGAACGGCGAGTCTGAAATTCACTTCACCCCCAAGAGCGAACACACCAACTCGTTTGCGGTGGCCCACGGCGGCGCGGTCATGACCTTGCTCGATGTGTCCATGGCCACGGCCTCGCGCAGCGTGGACAAAAGCCTGGGCATTGTCACGATCGAAATGAAGACCAGCTTCATGCGCCCCGCCGCCGGCCCGCTGGTGGCGCGCGGCACACTCAAGCATCGCACCAAAACTTTGGCGTTTGCGGAGTCGGCCATCTACGATGCCAGCAACCAATTGTGCGCCCATGCCACCGGCACCTTTCGTTACGTCGTTCGCCGGCCGGTGACGGCCGATTCGCCCGCCCAACTTTCCACCGATTGATTTTTACCCGGAGACAACAAGCCATGCCACAGAACCAGCAAATCCTTCTAGACAACCGCCCGCAAGGCGAAGCGACCGTCACGAACTTTCGCTTGGTGACGACAGAGACAGCGCCCTTGCAAGAGGGTCAGGTCCTGGTGCGTCACCACTATCTGAGTCTTGACCCTTACATGCGCGGTCGCATGAACGATGGCAAAAGCTATGCCCAACCCCAGCCTTTGGGCGAGGTCATGATCGGCGGCACCGTGGGCGTGGTGGAAGAGAGTCGCCATCCCAAGTTCAAGGTCGGCGACTCGGTGGTCGGCATGGGTGGCTGGCAACATTACAGCGTGGTGCAAGGCGATGCCTTGGGCATGTTGCGCAAGGTGGACACCACGCATGTGCCCCTGAGCCATTACCTGGGCGCTGTCGGCATGCCGGGAGTGACCGCCTGGTACGGCTTGGTGAAAATCATTGCGCCCAAGGCGGGCGAGACCGTCACCGTCAGTGCCGCCAGCGGCGCTGTGGGCAGTGCCTACGGCGCCTTGGCCAAGGCCCGGGGCTGCCGCGTGGTGGGCATTGCCGGTGGCAAAGACAAGTGCGACTATGTGGTGAACGAACTGGGCTTTGACGCCTGCATTGACTACAAGCAGCATGCGGATGCCGCCTCTTTGTCCAAGGCTTTGCGCGACGCCTGTCCCAATGGCATCGATGGCCACTTTGAAAACGTGGGCGGCAAGGTGCTGGATGCCGTGATGCTGCGCACCAATGCTTTCGCGCGCATTGCGGTCTGCGGCATGATTGCCGGCTACGATGGCGCGCCCTTGCCCATGGCCGTGCCTTCGCTGATCCTGATCAACCGCATGAAAATTGAAGGCTTCATTGTCAGCGAACACATGGAAGTCTGGCCGGAGGCCTTGCAAGAGTTGGGGCAGTTGGTGGCTTCAGGCAAGTTGCGTCCACGCGAATCGGTGGCCCCCAACTTGGCCAGCGCACCCGAAGCCTTCCTGGGTTTGCTGAAAGGCAAGAATTTTGGCAAGCAATTGGTCAAGCTGATCTGAACGGATGACGCCATGACACAACTTGTTTTGCACCATTACCCGGTGTCGCCTTTTGCCGAGAAGATTCGCCTGATTCTGGGTTACAAGCAATTGCCCTGGACCAGCGTGATCATTCCCAACATCATGCCCAAGCCTGACGTGGTGGCCCTCACGGGGGGCTACCGGCGCACGCCGTTCTTGCAAATCGGTGCCGACATTTACTGCGATACCGCCCTGATTTGCGATGTCCTGGAGCAACTGGCCCCCAACCCCACCCTCTACCCAGAGGCTTGCAAAGGGGAAGCCCGCATCATCGCGCAATGGGCTGACAGCCTCTTGTTCCCGGTGGCCATGGCCTACAACTTCCAGCCCGCAGGCGTGGCCCAGGTGTTTGCCCATGCTAGCCCCGAACAAATCAAATCGTTTGTGCAAGACCGCGCCGCCATGCGGGGCGGCGCCCCGCGCATGCCCGGCCCCGATGCCAGCGCCATGTACAAGAGCTACTTGCGCCGTCTGGCCAACATGCTGGACGATCGTCCGTATTTGCTGGGTGAACAACCCAGCGTGGCCGATTTTTCGGTTTACCACCCGCTGTGGTTCACGGTGAACCAAACCCCGGTGATGGCAGGCATTCTGGACGCCACGCCCAATGTGCGTGCGTGGATAGACCGCATGGCCAAGCTGGGTCATGGCACCTCGCAAGAGATGAGTTCCACCCAGGCTTTGGCCTTGTCGCAAGCGTCCACACCTGCTGCATTGCCCAAGGAGCCTTTTCAAGACGAGCATGGCATCGCCCTGGGCTCGGAGGTGGTCGTGGTTGCCGAAAGCTTCGGGCTGGAACCCACGCAGGGCACGTTGCTGGCAGCCACCCGCACCCGCTACGTGTTGCGGCGTGCCGACCCGCGAGCGGGCACTGTCCATGTTCATTTCCCTCGCACGGGGTTCATTCTGAAAAAGGCGGAAGCATGATCACGAACTTCAAAGGCAAAACCGCTGTCCTGACCGGTGGCGCTTCGGGCTTTGGCCTGGAATGTGCCCGCATCGGCGCCAAACTGGGCATGAACCTGGTCTTGGTGGATGTGCAACAAGACGCCCTGGACAAAGCCAGGGCGGAGCTGGAGGCGCAAGGCGCACAGGTGCTGGCACAACGTGTGGACGTGTCCCATGCCGACCAAATGCAGGCGCTGGCAAAAGCGGTGGCGCAACGCTTTGGTGCGCCGAATTTTGTCTTCAACAACGCCGGCGTGGCGGCCGGTGGCTTGGTCTGGGAAAACACCCTGGAAGATTGGCAATGGGTCATGGGGGTCAACCTGTGGGGCGTGATCCATGGCGTGCGCCTGTTCACGCCGATGATGCTGGCTGCCGCCGAAAAAGACCCCAGTTTCCAGGGCCACATTGTCAACACCGCCAGCATGGCAGGCTTGCTGACGCCACCCAACATGGGCATTTACAACGTGACCAAGCACGCCGTGGTGTCACTCACCGAAACGCTTTACCAAGACCTGAAGCTGGTGACCGACCAGATCAGCGCGAGCGTGCTGTGCCCGTACTTCGTCCCCACGGGCATTCACCACAGCGAGCGCAATCGCCCGGCCAACCTGGCGGCCGACAAGCCCACCAAGAGCCAATTGATTGGCCAGGCCATGAGCGAAAAGGCGGTGAGCAGCGGCAAAGTGAGCGCCGCCGACGTGGCCCAAAAAGTGTTCGATGCCATCACGGCAGACCAGTTCTATGTGTACAGCCATCCGCGCGCATTGGGCAATGTTCAGCGCCGCACCGAGGCCATTGTGCAAGGGGCCAACCCGCCGGATCCGTTTGCCGAACGCCCTGAAATTGGAAAAGACCTGCGCGCTGCCTTGCGCAGCTGATTTGACAGGCTGAATGCGGGCTGGCGAGTGTGGCAAACTCGCCGGCTTTCCTGTTGATTCGTTCCAGCCAGCATGCACAACATCACGCGGCAAATCGCCGCCGAAATCAAAGTCACCGAACATCAGGTTCGCGCCGCCGTCGAATTGTTGGACGGGGGCGCCACGGTGCCCTTCATCGCCCGTTACCGCAAGGAGGCCACCGGCGGCCTCGATGACGTTCAATTGCGCGAGCTGGAGCACCGGCTGGGCTACTTGCGTGAGCTGGAAGCGCGCAGAGAAGCTGTGCTGAAAAGCATTCAAGAACAAGGCAAGCTCACGCCCGAACTGCAAGCCGCCTTGATGGCCGCGGCCACCAAGCAAGAGTTGGAGGATCTCTACCTTCCGTTCAAACCCAAGCGCAGAACCAAAGGCATGATCGCCCTGGAAGCAGGCTTGGAGCCTTTGGCCGATGCCCTGTTTGCCAACCCCCAATTGGTGCCCGCCGACGCAGCACAAGCCTACTTGCAACCTGCTGGCAGCGTGGAGGGCGCCGATTTTTCAACGGTGCCAGCGGTACTGGATGGCGTGCGCGACATTCTGTCCGAGCGGTGGGCAGAAGATGCCGCGCTGGTGCAAAACCTGCGCGAATGGCTGTGGCAAGAGGGCTTGTTTCGCAGCAAGTTGGCTTCGGGCAAAGACGAAAACAACCCGGATGTGGCCAAGTTTCGCGATTACTTCGATTACGACGAGCCTTTGGGGCGCGTGCCCTCGCACCGCGCCTTGGCGGTCTTTCGCGGACGCTCGCTCGAAATACTCGATGCCAAGCTGGCCTTGCCCGTCGAGCCCGAACCTGGACAGCCCAGCCTGGCCGAGGGCAGGGTGGCCTTGCACCTGGGCTGGAGCCACCAAGCCCGCCCAGCCGACGACTTGATTCGCAAATGCGTGGCCTGGACCTGGCGCGTCAAGTTGAGCCTGTCGACCGAACGCGATTTGTTTGCACGCTTGCGCGATGAGGCCGAGAAAGTGGCCATCAAGGTGTTTGGTGACAACGTCCGCGACTTGCTCCTCGCCGCACCTGCGGGCCAGCGCGTGGTGATGGGCCTGGACCCCGGCATTCGCACCGGCGTCAAAGTGGCCGTGGTCGATGCCACCGGCAAGCTGGTGGCCACGTCCACGGTCTACCCGCACGAGCCCCGCCGCGATTGGGAAGGTTCCTTGCACACCTTGGGCCAGTTGTGCGCCACCCACAACGTGAACCTGATCGCCATTGGCAACGGCACCGCCAGCCGGGAAACCGACAAGCTGGCCGGGGACCTGATCAAGCAACTCACCCGCATCAAACCCGACCTGGATTTGCAAAAAGTGGTGGTCAGCGAGGCGGGCGCGTCGGTGTACAGCGCCAGCGAATACGCCAGCCAGGAAATGCCCGATGTGGATGTCAGCCTGCGCGGCGCCGCCAGCATTGCGCGCCGCTTGCAAGACCCTCTGGCGGAGTTGGTGAAAATTGACCCCAAGCCGATTGGCGTGGGCCAGTACCAGCACGACGTCAACCCCTCGGAACTGGCGCGCACCCTGGATGCGGTGGTGGAAGACTGCGTGAACGCGGTGGGCGTGGACCTCAATACCGCCAGCGTGCCCCTGCTGTCTCGCGTCTCCGGGTTGTCGCCCGCCACGGCGCGAGCGGTGGTGCGTTGGCGTGAGGCCCATGGTGCGTTTGCCAACCGCCAGCAGTTGTTGCAGGTCACGGGCCTTGGCCCCAAAACCTTTGAGCAAAGCGCTGGCTTTTTGCGCATTCGCGGGGGTGACAATCCGCTGGACATGACGGGGGTTCACCCCGAAACCTACGCTGTGGTTGAAAAAATCATGGGCCATACCGGCCGCCCCATCCAGGAGTTGATGGGCCGCGCCGACATGCTCAAGAAGTTGCAACCCGAATTGTTTGCCAATGACACCGTCGGTGTCATCACGGTGCGCGACATCCTGGGCGAGCTTGAAAAGCCAGGTCGCGACCCACGTCCCGATTTCAAGGTGGCACGCTTCACCGAAGGTGTGGAAGATATCCAGGACTTGAAAGAAGGCATGGTCCTGGAAGGCACGGTCAGCAATGTGGCCGCGTTTGGCGCCTTCGTGGACTTGGGCGTGCACCAGGACGGCCTGGTGCATGTGAGCCAATTGAGTCAAAAATTTGTCAACGACGCACGCGAAGTGGTCAAGACCGGCGACATCGTCAAGGTGAAGGTGCTGGAAGTGGATCTGGAACGCAAACGCATCGCCATGACCATGCGTCTGAGTGACGAGTTGCCAGCGGCAGGTGCGGCGACGGCGGGCAGACAGGGAGATTCCTCGCGCCGCAATCAGACCCAGTATGCCGAGCGGCAGAAGAAAGACTTCGAGGCCGCTGCCGCGAACAAGCGCCAGACCGGCACGATGGCGGCTCTGTTCGAGCAGGCCCTGAAGAAAAAGTAAGGCCTGGAGTTGTGAGCAGGCTCTGCGGGAGCCTGCGGGTGGGAGCTTGCCTGGCTGGGCGGCAGCGTGCCAGTGGGAGCTTGCCT
>Ga0256311_1000141_pt1 | contig 12191 bp, 13 predicted proteins | sample ColtaT_5_FD_183680 | JGI IMG/M metagenome (GOLD analysis project Ga0256311, IMG submission 183680) | Metatranscriptome of freshwater microbial communities from Columbia River, Oregon, United States - Colum_Colum_RepC_8d (Metagenome... | ecosystem: Environmental > Aquatic > Freshwater > River... | reverse complement strand
GTCATTCGCCATATAACTCCAAGTCATCTGAGATGCCGGACAATTCGCCCATGGGCATCGCCACCTATCTCAAAGACATCGGCCGCGGCAAGGAGGGCGCGCGTGCGCTCACCCGCGAACAGGCTGCAGATCTCATGGGGCAATTGCTCGACGGACAACTGTGCGATCTGGAAATTGGCGCGTTCTGCCTGGCCATGCGCGTCAAGGGCGAAACGCCCGAGGAAATGGCGGGTCTGCTGGATGCCACCGAGTCCCGGTTGCAGCGCTGGCCGGTGCAAGCGGGCGTGCCGGTGGTGGTGCTGCCCAGTTACAACGGCGCTCGCCGCTTGCCCCTGCTCACGCCCCTGCTGGCCCACTTGCTGGCCCGCGAAGGCCTGGCTGTGCTGGTACATGGCGCCCGCACCGAAACCGCCCGCATCACCAGCGACCAGGTGTTTGAAGCCCTGGGCGAGCCCCCTGTGGCCCTACCGCGCGCCCTGCAGGCAGGGGAAGTCGCCTACGTCTCCACCCAGCATCTTCATGACGGCTTGCACCGTCTGCTGGAGGTGCGACGGGTGGTGGGCCTGCGCAACTCCGGCCACAGCCTGGTGAAACTGATGAACCCCCTGGCAGGCCCGGCCTTGATCGTGGGCTGCTACACCCACCCCGAATACGCCATCTCCATGGCCGAGACCTTCGCCCTGCGCGGCACGCTCGCGGTGCTGTTGCGCGGCACCGAGGGCGAACCCGTGGCCGATCCACGCCGTTGCCCGCTGATCGAGGGCTTGCACCACGGACAACGGCAGGTTCTGCAACCCGCCCAGGAAGGGTCGCTCAGCACCTTGCCCGAGTTGCCCAACGGCCAGGACATCCCGGCCACGGTGCGCTACACCCAGGCTGTGCTGGCGGGCGAGTTGCCCCTGCCCGACCCCTTGCGCGTGCAAGTCGAGCGTATCGCCAGCTTGGCACGGACTTCGCTAGGGTGATGGCCATGACCCATGCCTTCACACCCGCTGCCCGTCCTGCACACCGCCCCTGCGTGCGGCTGGTTGGCGCCGGCCCGGGTGACCCGGACCTGCTGACCCTCAAGGCCTTGAAGGCCCTGCAATCCGCCACCGTGGTGCTGGTGGACGACCTGGTGAGCGACGCCGTTCTGGCACTCATCCCCGACGGCGTGCGCGTGGTGCAAGTGGGCAAGCGCGGCGGTTGCCAGTCCACGCCCCAGGCCTTCATCCACAAACTCATGGTGCAAGCGGCCCTCGAGGGCGAACAGGTGGTGCGGCTCAAGGGCGGCGACCCCTTCCTCTTTGGTCGCGGCGGCGAGGAAGTGGACTACCTGCACGAACACGGCATCGAGGTGGAGGTGATCAACGGCATCACCGCCGGCCTGGCTGGCGTGACGTCGCTGGGCGTGGCGCTCACACACCGCGAGTACGCCCACGGCGTGGTGTTCGTCACCGGACACGCCAAACCCGGCGACAGCGGCACCGACTGGGTGGCCCTGGCCCACACGGCCCACCAGGCCCGTCTCACCTTGGTGATCTACATGGGCGTGAAGTTGGCCCATCACATTCAACAGCAACTCCTGCAAGGCCTGCCCGCTGACACACCCGTGGCCATCGTTCAGCATGTGAGTCTGCCCCAGCAGCGCCAGGTGGTCACCCGCCTCGATGCGCTCAGCCAGACCCTGTTTGAGCGTCAACTCGGCAGCCCCAGCATCATCGTGGTGGGCGATGTGATCCGCGGCGTTGCCCTGGCGCTCGACGCGCCCGACATGCGGCAAGCCGCACAAGCCTGAGGCTTTCAGGCTGATCAGCGCTGCCAGCAAGGCAGCAGGTTGGCGGCGTGCGAAAATAGCGTACTTTGTCATTTATTTCGGACACGCACGCCATGGACGCAGAACGCATCAACCTCATCGGGACCCAATTGCAGGACCTGAACCTGCGCACCCTCGACTTACGGGGGTATCTTTGACTACGATGCCAAATCAGAACGCCTGAGAACCGTCAACGCATCGCTCGAAGACCCGACCGTCTGGAACGACCCCAAGAAAGCCCAAGAGCTGGGCAAAGAGAAAAAATCGCTGGACGACATCGTCCTGGTGCTCGACCGACTGAGCACTGAAATTGCCGACAACCTCGAGCTCTACGAGATGAGCAAGGCCGACAACGACGAGTCCGGCCTTTTGGTTCTCTCCGACGAAGCGGCCAAGCTCGAGGCCGACATCCAAAAGCTCGAGTTCCGCCGCATGTTCAACAACCCGGCCGACCCGAGCAACGCTTTCCTCGACATCCAGGCCGGCGCTGGCGGCACCGAGGCCTGCGACTGGGCCAGCATGCTGCTGCGCCAATACCTCAAGTACGCCGAACGCAAGGGCTTCAAGGCCGCGGTGGAAGATGAATCTCCCGGCGATGTCGCCGGCATCAAGAGCGCCACCATCAAGATCGATGGCGATTACGCCTTTGGCCTTCTGCGCACCGAAACCGGCGTGCACCGCCTGGTGCGCAAGTCGCCCTTCGATTCATCCGGCGGTCGCCACACCAGCTTTGCCAGCGTGTTTGTCTACCCGGAAATTGACGACTCGATCGAGATCGAGATCAACCCGGCCGACGTGCGTACCGACACCTACCGGGCCAGTGGCGCAGGCGGTCAGCACATCAACAAAACCGACTCGGCGGTTCGCCTGACCCACATCCCCACCGGCATCGTGGTGCAGTGCCAGGACGGACGCAGCCAGCACAGCAACCGCGACGTGGCGTGGAAACGTCTGCGCAGCCGCCTGTACGACTTTGAAATGCGCAAGCGCATGGAAGAGCAGCAAAAACTCGAAGACACCAAGACCGATGTGGGCTGGGGTCATCAGATCCGCTCGTATGTGCTGGATCAAAGTCGCATCAAGGATTTGCGCACCAGTGTGGAGATCTCCAACACGCAAAAAGTGCTGGACGGCGATCTCGACACCTTCATCGAAGCCTCACTCAAACAAGGGGTGTGATTGGGGCCGCTGAACGGCTAGCCAACGTCCCCCCGCGTTAGCACGCCGTTCAACGCCTCACCCCCGCTTTCGTATCACTCATCAGGAGACCTCTCATGTCAGGAGACGCCCAGGCCACCGCGCCGATCCGCCGCCAGGACTACCAGGCCGCCCCCTTCTTCATCGACACCGTCGACCTCACCTTCGACCTCGATCCGGCCAAGACCCGCGTGCTCAACAAAATGCGCGTGCGCCGCAACCCGGACGTGCCCTTGCAAGCCTTGCGACTCGACGGCGAAGAACTCAACCTCTCGCGCGTGCTCGTCAATGGCCAGGGCACCTCGTTCAAGATGGACGGCGATCGACTGGTGCTGGAGCAACTGCCCGAGGACCACGAGCCCTTCGAGCTGGAAATTTTCACCACCTGCAACCCCTCCAAAAACAGCCAGCTCATGGGGCTGTATGTCAGCAACGGCTCGTTCTTCACGCAGTGCGAGGCCGAAGGCTTTCGTCGTATCACCTACTTCCTGGACCGCCCCGATGTGATGTCGAGCTACAGCGTCACGCTGCGTGCAGACCGCGCGCAGTTTCCGGTGTTGTTGTCCAACGGCAACCTGGTGGAACACGGCGAACTGCCCGAGGGCCGTCACTTTGCCCGCTGGGTGGACCCGCACAAAAAGCCCAGCTATCTGTTTGCGCTGGTGGCCGGCTTGCTGGTGTGCCGCGAGCAGCGCATCCGTGCGCGCTCGGGCAGCGAGCATGTGCTGCAGGTGTATGTGCGACCGGGCGACCTCGACAAGACCGAACACGCCATGAACTCCCTCATGGCCAGCATTGCCTGGGACGAGGCGCGCTTTGGCCTGAGCCTGGATCTGGAACGCTTCATGATTGTGGCCACCAGCGACTTCAACATGGGCGCCATGGAAAACAAGGGCCTCAACATCTTCAACACCAAGTACGTGCTGGCCAATCAGGCCACCGCCACCGATGTGGACTACGCCAACATCGAAAGCGTGGTGGGCCACGAGTACTTCCACAACTGGAGCGGCAACCGCGTGACCTGCCGCGACTGGTTCCAGCTGTCGCTCAAAGAAGGCCTCACCGTTTTCCGCGACCAGGAGTTCAGCCAGGACCTCGCGGGCAGCGACTCGGCGCGCGCGGTCAAGCGCATTGAAGATGTGCGCGTGCTGCGCACCGCCCAGTTCGCCGAAGATGCCGGCCCCATGTCTCACCCGGTGCGGCCTGACCAATACCTGGAAATCAACAACTTCTACACCGTCACCATTTACGAAAAAGGTGCCGAGGTGGTTCGCATGATGCAAACCCTGGTGGGCCGTGATGGGTTCGCCCGAGGCATGACGCTGTACTTCCAACGCCATGACGGCCAAGCCGTGACCTGTGATGACTTTGCGCAAGCCATTGCCGACGCCAACCCCGGCTCCGCCCTGACCCAGCATCTCGACGCCTTCAAGCGCTGGTACAGCCAGGCCGGCACGCCGCGCGTGACCACCCAGGGCCACTACGATGCAGACGCCCAGCGCTACACCCTGACGCTCAGCCAACACTGCCCGGCCACGCCCGGCCAAGCCGAGAAGCAAGCGTTTGTGATTCCGCTCGCCGTGGGCCTGCTCTCGCGCAGCGGTCGCGAATTGGTGTCCTCGCGTCTGGAGGTGTTGACCGAGGCCCAACACACCGTGGTGTTTGAGGGCGTGAGCGAGGCCCCTGTGCCCTCCTTGCTGCGTGGCTTCAGTGCACCTGTCATTTTGCACACCGACCTCACCGATGCCGACTGGCTCACCCTGCTGGCCCACGACACCGACCCCTTCAACCGTTGGGAAGCTTCGCAACGCCTGTGCATGAACGCCGCGCTCAAAGCGCTCGAGCACCCCACCCACTCGCCCGAGGTGCTGTCAGCCGAGGTGATCGAGGCCTTGCGCTCGGTGTTGCACCACCCCACGCTGGATGCTGCCTTCAAAGAGCTGGTGCTGACCCTGCCCAGCGAAACCTACATCGCCGAGCAATTGCGCGTGGTGGAGCCGCAGCGCGTGCATGCGGTGCGCGAGGCCATGCGCGCCCAGCTTGCGCATGAACTGCACGCCGACTGGGCCGTGGTTCATGCCCATACCCACAACACCGGCGGCTACAGCCCCGACGCGGTGAGCAGTGGCCGTCGCGCGCTGGCTGGCCTGGCGCTGTCGCAACTGTGCCTGCAAGCCGTCAAGACGGGCGACCCGATCTGGCCCGGCAAGGTGTATCAGCTGTTCAAGGACGCCAGCAACATGACCGACCGCTTCAACGCCTTGTCGGCGCTGGTGACGAGCGGACACGAGCTGGCCACCCCGGCCCTGGAAAAATTCCACGCCCTGTTTGCGCATGAGCCGCTCGTCATCGACAAGTGGTTTGCCCTGCAGGCCAGCGCCCCCGACCGTCAAGGCCATGTGCTGCCGCTGGTGCGCAAGCTCATGCACCACCCCGACTTCTCGCTGCGCAACCCCAACCGCGCGCGCAGCCTGATCTTCAGCTACTGCGTGGCCAACCCAGGCGCTTTCCACCGGGCCGATGCCTCGGGCTATGTGTTCTGGTCCGAGCGAGTCCTGGAGCTGGACGGCTTCAACCCGCAAGTGGCGGCTCGCCTGGCTCGGGCGCTGGACCGCTGGCGTCATCTCGATGAGCCGTACCGCACCGCCGCCCGTGAGGCGCTCTCGCGCGTGGCGGCCAAACAGGACTTGAGCAACGATGTGCGCGAGGTGGTCTCGCGTGCGCTGGCTGAAACGGAGTAACCCATGTCCATCTCCCTCTCCCGCTATCTGGTTGAACAGCAACGCGCCAAGGGGCTCATCCCGCCCGAGCTGCGTTTGTTACTCGAAGTGGTGGCCCGGGCTTGCAAGAGCATCAGCCAGGCGGTCAACAAAGGCGCGCTCGGTGGGGTGCTGGGCAGTGCGGGCAGCGAGAACGTGCAAGGCGAAGTGCAGAAAAAGCTGGACATCATCGCCAACGAAGTGCTGATTGAAGCCAACGAATGGGGCGGGCACCTGGCCGCCATGGCCTCGGAGGAAATGGACGGCATCTACCTCGTGCCCAACCGCTACCCGCAAGGCGAATACCTGTTGCTGTTTGATCCGCTTGATGGCTCGAGCAACATCGACGTCAACGTCAGCATCGGCACGATTTTCAGCGTGCTCAAAAAGCCCGAAGGCGCAGAAGGCGTGAGCGAGAGCGACTTCCTGCAGCCGGGCCGCAAGCAAGTGGCGGCGGGCTATTGCGTCTATGGCCCACAAACCACCCTGGTGCTCACCGTGGGCGACGGCGTGGTGATGTTCACCCTGGACCGCGAACAAGGCTCCTTCGTGCTGACGCAAGAGACGGTGTCGATTCCGGCCGACACCAAAGAGTTCGCCATCAACATGAGCAACATGCGCCACTGGGATGCTCCGGTCAAGCGCTACATCGACGAATGCCTGCAAGGCAAGGAAGGCCCGCGCGGCAAAGACTTCAACATGCGCTGGATCGCCTCGATGGTGGCCGATGTGCACCGCATCCTGACGCGTGGCGGCATCTTCATGTACCCCTGGGACAAGCGGGAACCCAACAAACCCGGCAAGCTGCGCCTGATGTACGAGGCCAACCCCATGAGCTGGCTGGTGGAGCAGGCAGGGGGCGCTGCCACCAATGGCCAGCAGGCCATTTTGGACGTGCCGCCCACGCAATTGCATGAGCGTGTGAGCGTGATCCTGGGGTCGAAGAATGAGGTAGAGCGGGTGACGAAGTATCACCTGGAGCGCAAGGCGTCATAGGTCCGCCTTTTGTTCTTGGACGTAATTGCCCTCCCTTCAAAGGGCATTAACCTGACGCCTCTTACCTGGCATGCATCGGTTCTGCATGGAGCTTGATCCCGAGTGCGTTTGTGACTTTCAGGATAGTCGCAAAACTGGGATTGCCTTCTCCTGACAGCGCCTTGTAGAGGCTCTCCCTGCCTAGTCCCGTATCGCGAGAAAGTTGGGACATCCCTTTGGCGCGCGCTATCGTGCCCAGCGCTTTGGCGATGAATGCAGCATCATCGCCCGCTTCCTGCAGACATGCTTCGAGGTACTGCGCCATGTCCTCCTCCGTTTTGAGGTGCTCAGCACTGTCCCACTTGCGTAGCTTCAGAGCAGTCATCTGTTATTCCTTCAGTTGCCGCGCGAGTTGATGCGCAGTTTCAATGTCCTTGGGCTGGGTGGACTTGTCACCACCGGCCAAAAGGATGACGATCTCAACACCCCTTAGCGTGAAGTACACACGAAAGCCCGGTCCGTGATGAATCCTCATTTCGGACACACCTTCCCCAACAGTCTTGTGATCTCCAAAATTACCCTCTTCTGCCCGATCAATACGTGCTTGTATGCGACGGGCGGCTTGTTTGTCTTTCAGACGCGCAAACCACTCGTCAAATACTTCTGTCGTATAGATAGCTCTCATTGCCGATTGTATTATTTGGGATACATTTTGTCAAAAGTCCGCCAATGCCACAAAAAACAGAGGCTCCAATCGACACGTTTACACCGACAACCTCCTCATCGTACTAACCGTCTCCCTCAGTGCCTTGGCAGTTGGGGCGCCAAGCTCCTCAAAGATATCGGCCAGGCTCTCGTAGTACCAGAGGGTGGCGGGCTAGATCCATGCTGTCATGAAGCAGTCGCAATACCTCAATTTGGTATGGTGCCGACGAGTTGAATACGAGGAAGTGACGTCCTTTTCGGCCGTTACGCGCCACGTGAAAAGTACAGACGCCTAAACCGATATCGTCTCTTTGCTTGACCCCAAGAATTTCTGGCCCATCGTGCAAAGCCTCGATCGCCAGCGAAATGGTTTCTGCGTACTCATCGGCCTGTCTGTCACCAAATTTTTCTACGGTCCATATCGTGATCTCCAGCAGGTCCAACTCGGCCTGATCCGCAAGGAGCACCTTCCAAACCGCCCTCATGCATCGGCGATCGCTTTGGCAGTGAGCAACTTAAGGTGAGCGCGCAAGGACTCCTTGGAGTCAAAGGCCTTGAAGCGACCCGCTTGAATGTCATCGATTCCCACTTGTACTGCAGATCGAAGAGCCTCAAGTCGAGAAGCATCCTCTGCTTCCCGTTGCTCTACAAGTCGAAGCCCCTCGCGGAGAACCTCGCTGGCGTTCTGGTAACGACCACTCGTGACCAACTGCTCGACCATGTTGGCCTGATGATCGGTAAGAACAACATTACGTGTAGGCATCAAAGACTCTCTCGCTCAGGACGATGGCAGATTATGCCAACGTGACAGGGGTAGGTCAAATACTGCTTGGCTTCGTCGCAGAACAGCGCCTTCATAGAGGCCCTGTCGAATTTTTCACTCATCAATTGACCTGGCCATGGGCCATGGCCCCGCTTCTCGCCTTGAGCGCGTCGGACATCAGCCCCACCATGCCGTTCACCTCGTGCTCATCGGCATTCACGGCTGCCATGGAGATCTGTCCCTCCTGGGTTTTCACCATCACCACGGCTTGACCACCCTCATGCTGAAAGCAATCCAGCAGCGAGGTCATCAGATGGAGAAAGTGGTTTCGCTTGGCGTCCTCCAACTGTTTGACCAGGGTGATCAGTTGCTCAACATCAACCAAAGAAAACGTCTCTTGTTGGCGCGTCACGTCATGCGCCTGGTGCGTACCCGTCATTGGGCAATGGCTTGTTCGCCAGGTCGCCTATCTCCTTGAGCCAGGCGGGCTTTTCGGGGCAGTTGTTGTCAATCCAGGCCTGGGCTTTGGCGTCGCCCAGCGACGCGGCGCGTCCCATGAGGCGGGTGGCTTCGGACAGGTCGACGTCTATGCCATTGCCCGCCTCATGAAGGAGGGCCAGTTCACGCAAGCCGATCGCGTTGTCCTGGTTGGCGGCTTGCCTTAACCAGTACAGGGCGATGTCAGTGTTTTCTTGCACGCCGTGTCCGTACACAAAGAGCATGCCCAGGTAGGCCTGCGCATCTGCGTTGCCTTCGTTGGCCGCCTTTTTCAGCCACTTGGCACCGGCGGGAATGTCCTGCTCAACGCCCTCGCCCCACAGGTAGGCCATGCCCAGCTTGAAGACCCCCTTGGTAATTCCCTTCTCGGCAGCCAGTTGGTAGCATTTGAAGGCCTGCACGGGGTCTTGCGTTGTGCCGTCGCCGTTTTCGTAGGTGAGGCCCAACAGGTAGGTGCCCCAGGCGTCGCCTTGCAGGCTGGCCAGGTGAAACAGGTTGTGGGCTTTTTCATGGTCGGTCGCCACAATGTCACCACGGATATAGGCAATGCCCAGTTCGGTTTGGCACTCGGGCACGCCTAGGTCGGTGCCCTTCTTGAGCCACATCAGCGCTTCGTTGTCTTGCACCTGCGGTCCACGTTGATTCACCAGGGCTTGTGCCAAGTGGTTCATGGCGGGTCGGTGTCCTTGCTGGGCGGCCGCCCTGAGCCATTGCACCCCTTCGAGTTGCTCCTCCGGAGATTTGCCACACCAGGTCAGGTGATTGCCCAGCACAGATTGCCCATAGGCTTCTCCCAGCATGGCACCTCGCTTGAGGTACATGCGTCCGGTTTCTTCGTCTTCTTCCAGCAGGTAGCGCCCCAGCGCAGCGCAGGCCATTTCGTACCCCAGGGAGGCCGACTTCTTGAGCCAGTAGGTGGACACCTCGGCATCCCGGGTGCAGCCGTGATAGCCGTTTCGGTAAATCAGGCCCAGGTGCATGCAGGAATAGCTCTCACCCTTCTCCGCAGCCCGTTTGAGAAGATCAACCCAGGGCTGTGCGTCGTCACCCTCTTTCACCTGCTTCAGTCGGTGATACGCCAGGCTGTACATGGCGTATGCGTCGCCACTGGTGGCCCCCAGCTCAAGGTGGTAGTCGTAATGGGCCTTGTCCTCATCGGCCCAGAAGCAGTGTGCGGACAGGTCGCCCATCTCTTCGGCCGCCTTCTTGAACAGCTCGATAGCAAGCTGCGGGTCTTGTTTGGCTGTGTGGCGCCCCACGGTGATGAGGCACCTGGACGAACCTGCCTCTGCACCTTGTCGATACCAACTCAAGCCCCGCTCGGTGTCAACCGCCACCCCATACCCCAGCCGGTACCAGCGCCCCAGATGAAACATGGCAAATTCATTGCCTTGTGCGGCCAATTCTTCCAAAGCCGCCACAGCCTTGCCAAACTGACGCGGGGCGTTTTGTTCAGACCAATAGCTGTCCGCCAGCTGATACGCGAACTCCTGTTCGGCCGGACGGCTGTGGGTGTGACGGATGTAGTCGAGGTAATCGTGCGGGTTGCAACTGTCCTCGATAAAGTACCAGACGAGCTGGTCGAGCTCCTGGTCTGACGTGACTTCGTACATGCTGACCTCCTGAGATGTCAGCGTAACTGTCGGCAGGCTCAAGGCGTGAGCCCGCCCAACAAAATCAGTTGTACGACTCGTATTTATTCAGGGCCAGGCGGATGGCCTTTTGCACGCTCTCGCGCAAACGGGGGGGGCCCAGCACCACCACCTCGGGTCCGTGCTTGAGGATATCCCCCAGCAATTCGCGCTCGTCACTGAAGGGCACTTCCAGGGCGTAAGAGCCATCCTTGCCAAACGTGGCTTTTTGGTCGGGATGCCACTCCTCGCGCGACACCCAGCGCGCGCGGCCGGGGGTGAAAGTCATGCGCGCCCACTGCACATCCTGGCCACTGAAAATCCCATAGCCCGCGGTGACCTCAGCCTGGATCTGTGCCTGCGGAATTTCCTTCGCCGCCTCATCGAGGATGTCGCATTCCTTGATGGCGTCAATCGAGAAATTGCGCAGCCCTTTGCGCAAATGGCACCAGGCATCCACGTACCAGTTGTCCCGGTAGTAGACGAGTTGTTGCGGCGAGATGGTGCGCTCCACCGTTTCACCGTTTTGCCGGTTGTAGTGCTGAATCTTGATCTTCTTGCGGTTGAGGGTGGCTTGCGTCACGGCCTCAAAGCGCTTGAGGGTCAGCTTTCTTTTGCCCGCGTGCACCAGCTTCACCCGCTGCGCTAGCACCTGCGCATCCACTCCCTGTGAGGCCAGCATTTCATTCAGGCGTGACTGCAGCGGCTTGAGCTTGGGGCCCAGCACGCCAGGCTCGAGTTGCGCAATCATGTGCTGGATGGTGAGCAAGGCCAACATCTCTTCCTGGCTGAACCACAGGCCAGGCAACTCCTCGCGCGAGTCGCCCTGCTCCAGGCGGTAGCCGCCCAGGTCCTTGTCATACACCACCGGAATATTGAGCCGGTCCCGCAACTTGGCCAGGTCGCGTTTGAAGGTGGCTGGCGAAATCTCCAGCTTGCGCAGGATCTCATCGCGAGTCACCATCCGACGCCCGGTGAAGAGCGCCCTGTAGTGGTAAATGCGGTCAATCTCAGCCATGGTTGATACCGTTTTGACAATTATTGGCCCAAAACATCCGACTTTATCAACGCCAGCGCCAATCTTTCCCAGCGGTTGGGTCGCCGCTCTTTCACCACCGCGCCGTATTCTGAAAATAGGTACTTTATTTCGACATTCGAGCGAAAGGGCTCGGCAGACCGCGTGAGGGGCGGCTTGGCCGGCAGTCTCAGTTCCAGGCCGACGGGCAGGGTCGCCCCGTTCAACGCCTGCATCAACAACAGTCCGAGGATCATGCGTCCTCCCAATCGCCCATGGGCGTCATTTCAATTCGGTGCTGGGGGCACAGGGGCGGGCCATACGACAAAAACTTGCGGTACATGGGCACCTCGTACCCGCACTTTGCGCACTGGGCCCTGGCCCGGGGTCGGCTGACGACTTTGCGGTGAGCCACCTTCAAACTCCCATGCGGGTAAGGGCCGAGTTGGTGCGCCACTTTCTCCAGGTGCGCCTTCAACGCTGGCCCAGCGCCCGCACTGCGCATGGGCCCTTTCATGCCCAGGCTCAGGGCGATTTTCTTGAACTCCTTGCCGTGCTTGTGCTGGCAGTCGTCCACCGCGTGCACCAGTTCATGCACCAGCGTGTCCAGCACCTCCACCGGTTCTCCCAGCGTGGGCGAAATGAAAATCTGGTTCTTGTCATTGGTGCTGCTGTTGCGCGACCAGCACTGACCAATGTGGTGGCTGCGCGTGCCGGTGCTGGCAAACCCGCACGACACCATCACGTCCATCGGAATGGTGTGGTGCTTGGCCTCAAAAAGTGGGCGCAACAGTTGAACGGCAGCTAACAGCCAGGACTCTCGGGTGGGATGGTGTGTCATGTCGCTGATGCG
>Ga0256311_1000135_pt1 | contig 12297 bp, 13 predicted proteins | sample ColtaT_5_FD_183680 | JGI IMG/M metagenome (GOLD analysis project Ga0256311, IMG submission 183680) | Metatranscriptome of freshwater microbial communities from Columbia River, Oregon, United States - Colum_Colum_RepC_8d (Metagenome... | ecosystem: Environmental > Aquatic > Freshwater > River... | reverse complement strand
TCGGTGATTTTTGGCTTAATCGTGGTGCTGGCCTTGCTGCTCGGCACCGCCTGGATCGTTCGTCGTTTGCAGCGCTTACAAACCACCTCACCCGGGGTTTTGCAGCCAATTGCACAGCAGCAGTTCGGCTTGAAAGAGCGTGTGATGCTGCTGCGTATTGATCAAGAAAATATTCTCATTGCCTGCACCGGCAACGGCATTCGCACCCTGCATACCTGGCAAGGGCCACTCCCTGCCGGAATTAATGCGCAGACCGTAGCACTTGAAACAGCGCCCTTCGTTGATTATTTGAAGCGGCTGATGGCGGAGCGTCGGTCATGACACAGGCGCAGGCGAGCGGACTAACGGGGGCACTGTGGCGGCACGTGGGCAAAGGCGGGATTGTTATCTTGTGTCTGCTCTTGCCGCTGTCTGCATGGGCCGAAACCAAAGGCTTGCCACTGATGTCAGTCGGCCCGGCGGCCAAGGGAGGCCAAGAGTACAGCGTGTCGATTCAGCTGCTCGCGATCATGACCATGTTGACGCTGCTGCCAGCCATTTTGCTGGGCATGACAGCGTTCCCGCGCATCATCATTGTTCTGGCATTGCTGCGTACGGCGCTGGGTACCGGCCAAACGCCGTCGAATCAAGTCTTGCTGAGTGCCGCTTTATTTTTATCCCTGTTCATCATGTATCCCGTGTTGGAAAAAGTGCATGAGCAGGCTGTTGTGCCCTATATGGCGGAGACACTGGCATTTGAGCCGGCTCTCGCCAAAGCAGCGGAGCCGATGCGGGCATTTATGTTGGCGCAAACGCGAGAAGATGACATCGCCTTGTTTGCCGGCATTGCCAAGCTAGAAAATTTTCAAACACCTGCAGACGTGCCTTTTCCGGTCTTGGCCGCGGCGTTTTTGACGAGTGAGTTAAAAACGGCGTTCCAGATTGGCTTTCTCCTTTTTATTCCCTTTGTTGTGATTGATCTGGTCGTGGCCAGCGTGCTCATGGCCATGGGCATGATGATGCTATCGCCCATGATCGTGTCGCTACCGTTCAAGATCATGCTCTTTGTTTTAGTTGATGGCTGGGCCCTGCTAATGGGTTCGCTCGCGGCCAGCTTCCAGACCTGAGGTTTGCTATGACACCCGATATGGTGATTGAAATTGGTCGGCAGGCTTTGGTGGTGACGGCGCTGTTGTCGGCTCCGCTACTGCTTTCGGCGCTGGTGGTTGGCTTACTGGTGGGCATGTTTCAAGCCGCTACACAGATTCAAGACATGACCCTCAGCTTTATTCCCAAGCTCATTGTTTTGGTCATTGCTCTTGGGCTGACGGGCCATTGGATGTTGGGCTTGTTAATCGATTACACGCGCAATTTATTTCTCATGATTCCTGGCATTGCCGCCTGAGGTTTATCGTGATTATTACGGATGCTCATATCTCGACATGGATTAGCGCAGGCTGGCTGCCTTTCGTGCGCATCAGTGCCGCCATGATGGCGGCACCGCTTTTTAGCCATCGTGCCATTCCTCGACAAATACGGCTTGGTGTAGCACTCATGGTGGCGGCACTGCTCATGCCTTGGCAGCCGACAATTCCTGACATTAATCCGCTCAGTTTGCAGGGTCTGTTACTCACCGCCAATGAATTACTGCTGGGCATTTGTTTGGGCTTTATGTTGCAGCTAGTGTTCGAGGCGGTGATGTTTGCGGGTCAATTTATTGCAACCGGCATGGGTCTGGGTTTTGCCAGTGTGATTGATCAGCAACAAGGAATTTCGGTAGCGGTCGTTGGTCAGTTTTACATGCTCATCGCTATGCTGCTTTTTTTGGCCATGAATGGCCACCTCGCGTTTATCCGATTAATCGCCGACAGTTTTGTGGCTTGGCCAGTAGGCTCGGCCATTGTTCAGCCCGATACGTTCGCGGTCGTGTTCAATGCCATCGGCGGTATGTTGCGTAACGCCTTGGGCATTGCCTTACCTGCCGTTGTCGCCTTGTTGGTCGTGCAAATTGCCATGGGCGTGATGAGTCGTGCAGCACCTACCTTGAATTTATTTGCCGTTGGCTTTCCGGTCACACTCATGCTGGGTTTGATTGTTTTGGAGCGCACCTTGCCGGCCTTGCTACCGCAAGTAGAGCGCTTGATAACCATGGCGTTCAGCAACATGGGCTCAATTTTGGAGACCGCTCATGTCATCCGGTGAAGACGGCCAGGAACGTACCCAGGAGCCAACGGCAAAGCGTCTCCAAGACGCAAAAGACAAAGGCCAAGTGGCTCGCTCACGCGAGCTCTCCACTATGTTGGTGATGATTTCCTGTGCTTCCGCTTTTCTGATTTTAGGCGACAGCTTAGGCCAAGGCTTTATGCGCCTACTCCGCTACTGTCTATCGCCCTCGTTCCTCAGTGGACGCAACAGTGAAGAACTGCCTGGGGCATTTATGGAGGTTCTGGTCGATGGCCTATGGCTAACCTGGCCCATTATGGTGGTGTGCATCGTGGCGGCTATTTTGGCTTCGGTGATGCTGGGTGGCATGGTGTTTTCACTGTCGTTTAAGGTTGAAAAGCTCAACCCCATCACGGGTTTGGGCCGGCTTTTCTCGATGCAAAGTTTCGTTGAGTTGCTCAAGTCTTTAGCCAAAGTGGTTTTCATTGGCGGGGTGGCTTGGATTTTATTAGAACAGTTAACGGATGACATTCTCGGGCTCTCGTTGCAAACCGCGGATATTGCTATTACTGGCAGCGCACGCATGATGCTTTGGTTTTTATTGATGGTGAGTTTGCCCTTAATGCTGATCGCGCTCATCGATGTGCCTTGGCAACTTTGGAGTCACCACAAGCAACTTCGCATGACACGGCAAGAAGTCGTGGACGAGCACAAAGAGAGTGAAGGGCGCCCCGAAGTAAAACAAAAAATTCGCGAGTTGCAGCAGGCCGTTGCGCGGCAACGCATGATGACTAAGGTGCCGACGGCAGATGTCATCATTACTAACCCGACCCATTACGCCGTGGCGTTGCGCTATGACCTGCGTCAGGGCCAGGCCCCGATCTTAGTGGCAAAGGGAATAGATGAAGTGGCCGCCCGTATTCGTGCGTTGGGTGAGCAATCTCAAGTGCCATTGGTGGCATCCCCTCTTTTAGCGCGTGCGGTATACGCCAGCTGCGATCTGGATCATGAGATACCGGCGGGTCTCTACCTCGCCGTGGCCCAAATTCTGACCTACGTCTATCAGCTCAAGCAGTGGCAGGAGCAGGGCGGTGATATGCCTGATGCGCCCGTTCCTGAGGTAGATGAGCAATATCTAAAAGGCCATGCCATGGCTTCGCCACCGACTGAGGATAATCCGATATGAGCACGCTCAATAATCAGTCAGTGCGTAACACGCTCACAGACTTTGCCGGTAATGGCTTGGGCATTTTGCTGTTGCTCATGGCGCTATTGGCTATGTTGGTCTTGCCGATTCCACCGTTCCTGTTGGATCTGTTTTTTACCTTCAATATTACCTTGTCGTTGGTCATTGTCTTTGCCGTGATTTATGTGAAGCGGCCCATGGACTTCAGTGCATTTCCCAGTGTCTTGTTGCTGGCCACCTTGCTGCGTCTGGCTTTGAATGTGGCCTCTACGCGCGTGGTCTTACTGGAAGGGCATGAAGGGCCAGGGGCGGCTGGTAAGGTCATTGAGTCCTTTGGTCATTTCATTATTGGCGGCAATTTCGCGGTGGGCATTGTCGTGTTTGCCATTCTCGTCATCATTAATTTTATGGTGGTAACGAAAGGCGCGGGTCGCGTCTCCGAGGTGACGGCTCGCTTTACCTTGGATGCCATGCCGGGTAAACAAATGGCCATTGATGCTGACTTAAATGCGGGGGTGCTCACCCAAGACGAAGCCCGCACCCGACGTGAAGAAGTTCGGATCGAAGCTGACTTTTATGGCGCCATGGATGGGGCGAGTAAGTTTGTGAAGGGTGATGCTATTGCCGGCATTTTGATTCTGTTTATCAACCTGATCGGCGGCATGATGATTGGCATGATGCAGCATGATTTGAGTGCTTCAAAAGCTGCTGAATATTATGTCTTGCTGAGTATTGGCGATGGTCTGGTGGCGCAAATTCCTGCGCTGCTGCTGTCGATTGCCGTTGCCATCATTGTTACCCGTATCTCGCGCTCGGGCACCATGAGCGATCAGGTCATGGGGCAGATGTTTGATAACCCCCGAGTTCTCTACCTTTCCGGTGTGGTGCTTTTTCTGATTGGGGTTATCCCGAATATGCCGCATCTGGTGTTTCTGCTCTTGGCAGGCCTCTGTTTTGGTGGAGGTTGGCTGGTTCAGCAGCGTGCACTATCGCCAGAGTTTATCGCTGCCGGGGAATCTGCATTACCGGATGGCAACACGAGCCAAAAAGCTGCCACAGACATTCAGTGGGAGGATGTCACACAGAATGATGTGATGGGCTTGGAAGTAGGGTATCGACTGATTCCGCTCGTAGATAGAAACCAAGGTGGCGAGCTCATTGCTCGCATTACCGGTGTTCGTAAGAAACTGTCGCGGGATCTCGGCTTCCTGGTGCAATCCGTACACATCCGCGACAACTTGGATATGCCGCCCACGGGCTATCGATTATTGGTGCTGGGCGATGTCGTGGCGCAAGGTGAGATTCAACCGGGACTGGAGATGGCGATTAATCCGGGTCAGGTACATGGCAATTTACGTGGCATGCCTACTCGCGATCCTGCCTTTGGCATGGAGGCCTTATGGATTGAGCCCGCTCTGCGCGACCAAGCGCAAACCATGGGCTATACCGTGGTTGATGCAGGGACTGTCATTGCCACGCATTTGAGTCAGGTCATTCGCCAGCACGCGCATGAGTTACTCGGTCATGAAGAGGTTCAGCAGTTGTTGGATCGTTTGGCTGAAACGGATCCGAAACTGGTCGACAATCTAGTCCCTAAACAATTGCCTTTGAGTGTGGTGGTTCGGGTGCTGCAAAACCTTCTTCGTGAAGGTGTGTCCATTCGTAGCTTGCGGCTCATTGCCGAATCTTTGGCGGAGCAAGCCCCGCGTAGTAAAAATCCTGACGAATTATTAGAAGGGGTTCGCGTCGCGCTGGGTCGAATGATTGTTCAGGAAATCAATGGTTTAAATGAAGAATTCCCGGTTGTTGTTTTAGATCCAGAGTTGGAACAGATCTTGCTCAATAGCATTAAAGGGGCAGCAGGTGCTGTGGGATTAGAGCCCGGCTTAGCCGAACGATTACAACAAGGACTGGCGGATTTTACACAGCGTCAGGAGTTGGCCGGTGAGGTTGCTGTGTTGCTGGTCTCACCCAGTATTCGTTCTTGGCTGGCGCGATTTATCCGCCGCAGTATCCCGGCCCTGAATGTGCTGTCTTACAACGAAGTACCTGATAACAAGCAGGTACGCCTGGTTTCCAGCATCGGCCCTCAAGGCCGCGCTAGCCAGAATTGATGAGGGTTTGCGCTAAGGCGCAGAGGAGCAGGCAGTAATGAAAATCAAAAAGTTTCGCGCCATCGATAGTCAACAAGCTATGCGACAGATCCGCGCGGAGGTTGGGCCGGATGCCAGTATTTTGACGTGCTACCAAGTGCCGGAAGGCATCGAATTTGTGGTGGCGTTGGATGCGCCTTCATTACAAGACCTGTCGACGCCGCTGGCCTTAAACCCCAGCTCCCGCATGGAGACGCAGCGTCAGAAAATTGACAAGGTCAACCCAGCAGTAGAGGCCGACATGACGAGTTTGAGAGAAGAGCTCGGTTCCATGCGCAACTTACTGGAAAAGCATTTGAAACGGATTAATGCGCGCGATGCCGTTGGCCACCCTGAAAGCCTTGATAGCAAATCCTCGATAGGCCAGATACAGACCCAAGGCTTTTCGGGTCTGCTTGAGCAGCGATTACAGGCATTACTGCCTGAACGCGCGCAAGCTCAAGATTGGATGCTGGCGTTAGAGACGAGCTTATCTGATCTCGATATCGCGTCGCTGCCTCAGACTGGCGCGATAGCACTGGTCGGTACGCCGGGTGCAGGAAAGTCACAACTCATCGCGACCTTGGCGCTGCAAGCAATTGCACAGGGACAAGGGCGACACCTTCATCTCATCAGCATGGACAATCAGCGCTTTGGCGCCCGTGAACAACTTCAGGCACTGGGCCGTGCGCTGGGCGTTTCAGTGAGTTTTGCGGTAGATGCTCTGGCCCTGCGCGAGCAACTGGCGGAGTTGCCGGGCGATAGCCAAGTCTTGATTGATACCGCTGGTGTTGATCACCACGATCACAGCGGTTTGGAACGCCTCGCCGCCGCGTTGGCGTTTGCCGGCGTAGAAACCCGGGTGTTGGTGTTAGCCGCCGATCGTCAACGCAAAATCCAAGAGCAGACCTTGGCCGCATTCGCGGTATTGGATGTTGCCGGTCTGGTGGTGACTTGGGCCGATAGTCTGTGTCTACCCGGTGAGTTGGCTTCCTGGCTATTGAGCTCACCCATCCCGTGGTTGGGTGCCAGCATCAATCGCGATGCTACTCAAGCCTGGATGCCGGCAGATAAAGCAGCGTTGATGACCCATACCATGGCCAATTTAGAGCTTCCTGCCGCTGCTGCGGTGACTCATGCATTGGCCTCCACGGCAACGGACAGTATTTCGCGCTGGCGCTGGAATACACGCAGTGTGCCGGCATGAGATCAGTCACTTTAGGAACTACGGCAATGAACCCAGTCCAAGTAATTGCAGTGACCAGTGGTAAAGGCGGGGTAGGAAAGACCAATGTCTCGGTGAACTTATCGTGCCAGTTGGCCCGGCAAGGTAAGCGCGTTCTCCTCATGGATGCCGACTTAGGCTTAGCCAACGTCGATATTCTAATGGGCTTGCGCCCGACAAAAAATCTGTCGCATGTCCTGGCGGGGACCTGTGAGTTGCGCGATACCCTCATGGTGGGCGCTTTTGGTGTGACGCTTATTCCTGCTGCATCCGGCATACGTGGTATGGCTGATCTAAGCCCCTCACAACATGCTCGACTGGTTCAGGCATTTAGCACCTTGGAAGACGACTACGATGTGTTGGTCGTGGATACCGCCGCGGGGATTTCGGACAGCGTGGTGACCTTTAGTCGGGCCAGCCAACATGTGTTGGTGGTGATTACCGAAGAGCCTACGTCACTGGCGGATGCCTATGGGCTGATTAAAGTATTAGCCCGCGATGCCGGCGTTAAAAAGTTCAGAGTTGTGTGCAATATGGTCAGCAGCGATGCCCAGGCGCGAAAAGTGTTTGAGCGGCTGTGTGCGGTCACCGAGCGCTTTCTGGATGTCCAACTCACCTTGGAAGGCGCTATCCCTCGTGACGAATTTCTCTTGAAAGCGGTTTCTCGCCAAAAGCCGGTGAGCGAATTGTTTCCCGCCACGGAGTGTGTTCAGGCCTTTAGTCGCTTGGCATCAGCGGCCACCAGTTGGCGCTCTACGTCCAACTTGCGTGGCCACATCGAATTTTTCTTTGAACGGATGTTGCCGGCGCCAGAGGTGAGCATTGCATGCTAAACGCCCACGCGACCTATCAGCAGTATCAGCGCGGCAGTCGTGATGAACTGGTGTTGCAACATGCCGCCCTCGTTAAGCGAACAGCCTTACACCTGAAGGGGCGGTTACCGCCCAGCCAAGACCTGGATGATCTGATACAGGCCGGCATGATTGGTTTGCTGGAGGCGGCGAGTCATTTTTCTGCCGATAAGGGCGCGAGTTTTGAGACGTATGCCGCGATACGTATTCGCGGCTCCATGATGGATCAACTTCGTCGTGGCGGCTGGGCGCCTCGTTCAGTGGCTAAGTCCGTCCGCGATATTAGCAGCGCTCGACAAAAAGTTGAGCAACGGGTTGGACGCTCAGCCACTGCAGCCGAAGTGGCACGTGAGTTGGCGATTGATTTACAGACTTATCACGAATGGTTGAATGACGGTGAATCGCTCTACTTATCGAGCTTAGATCAGTTATTGGAAGTGCATGCAGAGTCAGGCCTGATGGCCGACCCAGATCACTCTGGGCCGTTAAATGATTTGATGCATGACGGCTTTGAAAGCTCCCTCGCCGAAGAAATTTCGCGCTTACCGGAGCGTGAAAAAATGGTCATGGCGCTGTACTACGAGCAGAGCTTGAACATGAAAGAAATTGGCTTGGTGATGGGTGTAAGTGAGTCGCGTGTTTGCCAGTTACACAGCCAGGCCGTTAGTCGGCTACGAAAAACGCTAAATGAATGGGCGACTGAAGCCACATGAGACATGACTGGAGGCACCTACCATGGATTTAATGACAGTCATCGGCGTCATACTGGCCTTTGTGGCACTGGTTCTCGGTAGCATCTTGAAAGGCGCGGGTGTTAAAGGGCTTTTAGGTGGTGCCGCCTTCGTTATCGTCATTGTCGGTACCGCCGCCGCAGTGATGGCACAGACCCCTAAGCCCGTGATTATGCGGGCTATGAAAATGGGGAAGTGGCTGTTTAAGCCGCCTGAAATTAATCCCGATGCAGCCATTGCCAATATTGTGGAGTGGAGTCGAGTGGCGCGAAAAGACGGGCTCATGGGGCTGGAAGCGAAAATCGATGAAATTGCGGATCCCTTTACGCGTAAAGGCCTTCAGCTCTTAGTGGATGGCGGTGAGCCAGAAAATATCCGACATATTCTAGAGATTGAGGTTGAAGCCTCTGAAGAGTTTGATACCGCCGGCGCCAAAGTCTATGAAGCCATGGGCATTTATGCGCCAACGCTGGGGATTGTCGGCGCCGTGTTGGGACTCATGGCGGTAATGGCGAACCTGGCGGAGCCCAGTAAATTAGGCGCGGGTATTGCGGCAGCATTTACGGCAACGATTTATGGTATTGCATCGGCCAATCTGTTCTTTCTGCCATTTGGCAACAAGCTGAAGTACCACGTTAAAGAGCAAGCAAAAATGCGCACCATGATGATTGAGGGACTGGTGCTAATCGCGCAAGGCGATAACCCCCGCAATATTGAAACGCGCTTACAAGGCTATTTTGTGGGGCATGCCAAACCTGAAGCGAAAGCCAAGGCGAAGGAATAACCATGTCACGCAAACATAAGCATGAAGAGCATATGAACCATGAAGCCTGGGCCATTCCTTATGGCGATTTGGTGACCTTGCTCTTAGCGTTATTTGTGGTGATGTATGCCATCTCTTCCGTGAATGAAGGCAAGTTTCGTGCGGCTTCTGCGTCTCTTTCGGAGGCATTTAAGGGGGTTCCTAGAACAGCGGTGCCGGTACAAATAGGTAATATCCCGGTGTTGTCCAAAGGCCGTGAACTGGACGTTAATTTGGTTGAAAGCGAACGTATCGAAGATGGCGGCGCGATGACCGAGAGCCCGAATGACAGCTTGTCATCCAAGGAGATGGCAGAGCAACTCAATCTCGCGATGGCCGACTTAATTCAAGCTAAAGTCATTGTAGTGAGGCAAAACCCTTACTCTATTGAAGTAGAGATTCAAACCGATTTGCTTTTTACCAGTGGTGAGGCCAAGTTATCGGTGAAAGCGCAGCAGATTCTGCAACGCTTGGCGGATGTGCTAAAAGGATTTCCCAATCCGATCCGTGTAGAAGGTCATACCGATAATGTGCCGATCAGCAGCAGCATGTTTCCCTCGAATTGGGAGCTTTCAGCCGCACGAGCAGCGACTGTCGTGCACTTGCTCATGAAATCCGGCGTTGCACCTAAACGAATGTCCGTCATTGGCATGAGCGAGTATCGTCCGTTGGCTGAAAATACCGATGAGGCAGGGCGCAATCGCAATCGCCGAGTGCAGTTGATTATCCCTACGCCGGCCTCGGGTCTTAAACCAGCGGCTAGCTCACCCGCTGTGCCGCCCGCTGAGGATACAAAACATGAAAACAAATCCTCCTGAAATCTCGCTTATTGAATCCCTGTCGCTCAGCCTTAACGCCTTCACGCAAGACATTAGTCAGTCCTTAATGCGTTTGAATCAATGGCTAGAACAACAATGGGGTGCTGAACTGACGACGGCTTTAGCGATAGGGTTGGGCGCCGTTTCGTTAGTGTTGGCCTTGCTGCCGCTGTGGTCTGCGTGGCGGCGTCCCAGTCCGCAGAACCCGTCGGATACCCTTGAGTCCCTAGTATCTGAGTCTGTGCTAAAGGACAGTAACGGGCAAGAAGTGGTGCAAATGCATCCGGAACGATTGCAGCAGCTCTACGGTGTGCCGTTGACGCCGTTAACCACCCCCGAGCCTGTCGTCCCGGTAATGGTTGAGCCTGCAATGCCAAGTGAAAAGTCAGCCCTATCGCCTAGTGCTTCGGATATGGCGCTTGGCCTTATGGCAGATTTGAGCGAGGCCTTAGCCAAGCAGCAGGAAGAGACGGCTGAGTTACGCCAGACGCTCAATCAACAGCAGCAGGTTGTTGAGCTGCTGATGGTTCAAATGAAAGCCCAGTCTTCAGCGTTTTTACTCCAGGGTGAACGGCTTTTGCAGCTGGAAAATGGCGTCTGTAACGAGGTTACGTCTGAGTCGTCTGAGGCAGAAGATTCGCAGCGGTTATCTACCTTTGACCAGGCAATTCGTTTGGCTTCATCTGGCGCCAGTACGGAGCAGCTAATGGCGGAGTGTGGATTGTCGCAATCGGAGGCTCGTTTAGTGGTTCTGGTACACGGCCAGTCCATTTAAGCGAGGCTAATGGTTTTAGGCGCGACCAATGGTGCCCAATCGGCGACCACCTTGGCAGCTGCCCTGACGGCCGTAAGTCACATCCTGATCTATTTTTAAAATTAACAGCTCCAGCGATTGTTTCAACGCCATCTGCTGTTTAGCGAGGCATTGCTCATGCGTGGCATTCAGTTGCTGACAGGCCGCTAAATCTTCTCGTAAGGCCTGCCAAACCGGCATCACATCTGCACCCAAGGTGGTTGGGCGATTTAAGTCCTGACCCTGTGCACGAATGATGTTCGCTAACGGTATGTGCGCCGCTTCCAAGTCGCGAACTAAGCGTACCTTTTCTTCTTGAATTGGCCAGAGACCTTGGGGCGGCCATTGCGCGAGTACAGCCGCCTCTTGAAGCAAACAGGCTTTGAATTGCGCGATGAGCGTTTGAATAGGGCTGATGGCCTTAAGAATCATAAGATCAACGGGCGACATGGTCTGACTCCTGAGGCGAGTGATTAAAACTAGGCGTTTTCCATGGCAATAAACGCGCGTGCAACAGCCTTCGCGTCAATCGTAAACTCGCCTCGTGAAATGGCTTGTTTAATGTCACTGACGCGTGCCTCATCTACGTCTGGACTCCCTTTTGCCAAGCTTTGCGCGCGCTCGGTGAGTGTGGGGAGAGTTTCTTTATTCGCGTTGGATGACGCGGTTGTCGACCCGCTGAACGAAGATGTGGCGTCCTGGCTGCGTGACTCAATGCGGCGAATGATATTCGACGACGCACCATCAATTTTATTCAGCATGGCTGAGATTCCTTAAACAAGATGCTATGCATTGATATCGTCATACATCCGGCAAACTTGAGGATAAATTTCAATTTCTATGGCGTATTGGCCAACACTATCTGCGCTTCAGACTCACTCACGATCGTAGCGTCAATAATCCGTCCAGTACTGTTGTTTCTGACCCGTATCCGTTGACCGATCCCACCTTTATCGAGCGCCTCAACGACCACTCGAATCTGGATGCTGCCCTGATTGGCGGTGAGATTGAGCGAGCGGCCTCGCTCCACAATCGTTTTTGCACGCACGACGTTTTCACACAGTACGGTGCCCGTGGCCAGGGTCATGCGTGCTTCGTAGGCGGTCACGTTGTCTTTATCAAAGGCTGAGCAGGGTAAGCTGGCGACATCCCTATGCTGTCGTTGCCAATGCGCTGCATTGAAAGGAGTGGCAGCAGTGATGGTTCGATTAGCGACCCAAACCCATTGTTGCCGACTGATGCTCATGGGCAAAAATAAGCGCCAGCCGGGCTTATCGCGACACGATACGGCAACATGGGTTTTGGTTTGTGTGCTTTGGCCGGGAGGAAAGCCGAAAGCGAGTGGCTTTGAGCAGGCGCTCAGTTGAACTCGCGAGTCTAGTTCGCCCGCGCGCACGACCGTTTTTTGGTCGCTCGTGTGGGTCATTTGTGCCAGCAGCCATTGCTCGGCTTGTTCACGTAATGTCGTTAGGTTTTGCGCGGATGCCGGTGTCGCCCTCAGGTTTTGACATGGCATAAGTATGGCCAGGACTAGTGTGAATCCGTTGAGGTAAGCCAAATAAGGGTGGCGCATAGCGTCAGATTTCCGACAGCCGATCAGGCGATAGCTATCGTTAC
>Ga0256311_1000130_pt1 | contig 12675 bp, 11 predicted proteins | sample ColtaT_5_FD_183680 | JGI IMG/M metagenome (GOLD analysis project Ga0256311, IMG submission 183680) | Metatranscriptome of freshwater microbial communities from Columbia River, Oregon, United States - Colum_Colum_RepC_8d (Metagenome... | ecosystem: Environmental > Aquatic > Freshwater > River... | reverse complement strand
CCTGCGTATCGGATGGAGGACTACATGGCCACTGGCCTGCTGGAAAGCATCGACAGGAGCACACAGCTGGCCGGGCACAACCGCCTGGCATTGCTGCTGTTCCGGCTGGGGCCGCGTCAAATCTTCGGCATCAACGTGTTCAAGGTGCAGGAGGTGATCCGTCGCCCGCAGCTGACGCTGCTGCCCTCGTCGCATCCGCTGGTGACCGGCATCGCCGACATCCGCGGCCGCATCGTGCCGGTGATCGACCTGCAGCGCGCGATCGGCGGCCCCGCGGTGGAGCAGGGCGGCGCTGCGCATGTGATCGTCGCCGAGTACAACCGCTCGGTGCAGGGATTCCTGGTACAGGCGGTGGATCGCATCATCCACGTCGATGTCGCCAGCGTGCAGCCGCCGCCGGAGACCGGCACCGACAGTTATCTGACCGCGATGACGCGCTACGGCGGCGAGCTGGTGGAGATCATCGACGTCGAGAAGGTACTGGCCGAAGTGGTCGGCGATCATTCACAGCTGCCGCAGAAACTGCAGGCCGAGATGCAGATGGTCGATACGCAGGGGCTGAAGGTGCTGGTGGCGGACGATTCCAAGGTCGCACGCACGCAGATCGAGAAGCTGCTGACCCATCTCGGCATCGAGTACAACTCGGTACCTGACGGTCGTGAGGCCTTGCGTTATCTCCAGGCGATGGCCGAGCAGGGCCTGCCCTCCGAAAAACTGCTGATGGTGATCTCGGATGTCGAAATGCCGGCAATGGATGGCTACAGACTGACGACGGAAATACGTCGCGATCCCCGTCTGAAGGATCTGTACGTACTGCTGCACAGCTCGCTGTCCGGCGCGTTCAACAACGCGATGGTGCAGCGCGTCGGCGCCGATCGATTCATTCCCAAGTTCAGCTCCGACGAACTCGGACAGGCCGTTCTGGATCGCCTGAAGTTGTTGAAAACGGTGCATTAAGCTTCCTGATTCGGAAATTGATCGAGTCCCCTCTCCCACTCGTGGGAGAGGGTGGCCCGCAGGGCCGGGAGAGGGGGCTGCGAAGGTTCGGATGGCAACAGAAGCCCTCTCCCCCAACCCCTCTCCCGCATGCGGGAGAGGGGAGTCGCATTGGCCTCCGCCGCCTCTGGCACATGGCTTGCCTTGCCCCTGTCACCCCGTCCAACGGAGTGAGACATGGCAACCGATCCGCTGTTTGGCATTCATCCCGATGCGCTGCAATTCCAGCGGCAGCGGATGGAGATGCTTGCCGCGAACATCGCCAATGCCGACACGCCGGGCTACAAGGCGCGCGATCTCGACTTCGGCAAGCTGCTCGCTGCCGCGCAGCAGCAACCCGCCGGCAACAGCGTGACCCAGCCCGGCCATCTCGCGCTGGACAACGACTCCCTGAAAGCCGCCACTGTCTGGCGCGTGCCGACGCAGCCTGCCGCCGACGGCAATACCGTCGACGCGCAGGTCGAGCAGTCGCAGTTCGCGCAGTCGGCGCTGCAGTACCAGGCCAACCTCAGCTTCATCGACGGCCGCCTGCGCTCGCTGATGACTGCGATCACCGGCCAGTAAACGGAAGCCAGTCATGTCCCTCAAGATTTTCGACATCGCCGGTTCCGCGCTCAGCGCGCAGTCGGTGCGCCTCAACACCGTCGCCTCCAACCTCGCCAACGCCGACAGCGTCAGCAGCGATGCCGCCAGCGTCTACAAGGCGCGCATGCCGGTGTTCAAGGCCGAGGCCGGCGACAGCAGTCCCGACACCGCCAGCGTGCGCGTGCTCGGCGTGGTGGAAAGCCAGGCCGAGGCGCAGAAGCGCTACGAGCCGGGTCATCCGCTGTCCGACAAGGACGGCTACGTCTATGCCCCCAACATCAATGTCGTCGAGGAGATGGTCAACATGATCTCCGCCTCGCGTTCCTACCAGTCCAACGTCGAGTTGATGAACACCGCGAAGGACCTGGCCCTGCGTACCCTCAGTCTCGGGAAATAAGGCATGAGCACCGTCTCCGGCAGCACTTTCGACAATCTCGGCCTAGGCCTGCAGCAGACCTCCGGCGCCAAGAAGAACCAGCTCGGCCAGGAGGAATTCCTCAAGCTGATGACCACGCAGCTGCAAAATCAAGACCCGACCAAGCCGATGGACAACGCGCAGTTCCTCAGCCAGGTCGCGCAGTTCAGCACGGTCTCCGGCATCCAGGCGATGCAGACCTCGTTCTCCGATCTCGCCACCTCGATGCAATCCAACCAGGCACTGCAGGCTTCGCAACTGGTCGGCCGCGCGGTGCTGGTTCCCGGCAAGGAAGGCGTGCTGCCTGCCGAGGGCAATCTCTACGCCGCCGCCGAGCTGCCGGCCGGCGGCACGCTGCAGGTGGATGTGCTTGACGACTCGGGCCAAGTGGTACGCCGCCTCGATCTCGGCACGCAGCCGGCCGGACTCTCGCAGTTTTCCTGGGACGGCAAGGACGAAGCCGGCACGCGGCTGGACAGCGGCAACTACACGCTGCGCGCGCAGCTGGTTCAGGGTGCCAGCACGCAGTCTCTGGACACCTACGCGGTCGATGCGGTGGGCAGCGTCTCGCTCGGCAACGGCGGCATCACCCTCAACCTCTCGTCACTGGGCGCGACCAAGCTCGCCGACGTCCGTGAAGTCTTCTAAGGAGCATCAGTCATGACCTTCCGTATCGCGCTGTCCGGTCTCAATGCGGCCTCGGCCGATCTCGGCGTCACTGCCAACAACATCGCCAATGCCAATACCACCGGCTTCAAGGGATCGCGCGCGCAGTTCGCCGATTTCTTCCCGGTGTCGTCCTATGGCCTGGCCGACAATGCGATCGGCGGCGGCGTGAAGCTGCAGAAGGTCGCGCAGCAGTTCGCGCAGGGCTCGGTGAACTTCACCAACAACAATCTCGACCTGGCGATCAGCGGCGAAGGTTTCTTCACGCTGTCCGACGCCGGTAGCACCGTGTACTCGCGCGCCGGCGCCTTCGGCACCGACCGCAACGGCTTCGTCGTCAACGCCAGCGGCCAGCGCCTGCAGGTGTATCCGTCGGTCAACGGTGGCAGCACTTTCGACACCGCGCGCCTCGGCGATCTGCAGCTCTCGACCAGCGACAATCCGCCGGCGGCGACCACGCGCATCGACACCGGCATCAACCTGCCGGCGAATGCCTCGGCACCGGCCAATGCCACCTTCAGCGCCACCGATCCGACCAGCTACAACCACACTACCTCGGTGACGGTGTATGACTCGCTCGGCGCGCCGCATACCGGCAACCTGTTCTTCGTGAAGGGTGCTACCGCCAACGAGTGGCAGCTCAACATGCAGATCGACGGCGTCTCCGCCGGCCCGGCAACCACGCTCACCTATTCCGACAGCGGCCAGCTGCTGACGCCTACCGGCGGCAACATCGCGCTGCCTGCGGTAAACACCACCACCGGCTCGGCGCCGATGAACTTGACGCTGGCGCTGAACGGTTCGACCCAGTATGGCGAGCGCTTCAGCGTCAACAGCCTGAAGCAGGATGGCTACGCGACGGGCCGCATCACCGGCATCGAGGTCACCGAAGAAGGTGTCGTACAGGCGCGCTACACCAACGGCCAGGCCACGCCGCTGGGTCAGGTCGCGTTGGCGAATTTCGCCAACCCGCAGGGCCTTCAGCAGCTCGGCGACAGCACCTGGGGCGAGACCTTCTCCTCCGGCGCAGTGATCCGCGGCCAGGCCGGTACCACCAGCTTCGGCCAGATCCAGTCCGGCGCGCTGGAGGCCAGCAACGTCGATCTCACCGAGCAGCTGGTCAACATGATCACCGCGCAGCGCAATTTCCAGGCGAACTCGCAGATGATCTCGACCAGCGACCAGATCACGCAGACCATCATCAACATTCGCTGATCAGGGCCGCTGAGCCGGGCTGCCACCGCAATGATTTCGCCGCTGCCGCGATCGCTGTCGTCACGCATTGAGCCGCGCTCCGGGCGCGGTCGCAGTCGTGCAGCATTCCAGCGTCGCTCGCGGCGCATCCGGTAGGAGAATCGTCATGGATCGTGCCCTCTACATCGCAATGAGCGGCGCCACGCAGACGCTGAAAGCGCAGGCGGTCAATGCCAACAACATCGCCAACGCCAGCACCACCGGCTTCAAGGCCGAGCTGGCCGCACAGCAGGCGGTGGAAGTGCAGGGTGGCGGTCTGCCGACGCGCGTCAACGTGCAGCTCAACGGCAGCGGCTGGGATTCGCGCACCGGCGCGATCCAGCAGACCGGTCGCGATCTCGACATCGCGCTCGGCAACGACCGCTGGCTTGCGGTGCAGGCGCCGGACGGCAGCGAGGCCTATACGCGCGCCGGTGATCTTCAACTCGACGTCAACGGCCAGCTGCGCACCGGCGCCGGTCATCCGGTGCTGGGCGATGGCGGGCCGATCTCGGTTCCGCAGAATTCCAGCCTGATGATCGGCAACGACGGCACGGTCTCGATTGTGCCGCTGGGGCAGGGCGCGGAAACCACCGCCGCGGTCGGAAGGCTGCGCGTGGTCGAGGGCGGCCCGGCCGAACTGGAGCGTGGTGCCGATGGCCTGATGCGTGCGAAAACTGGTGCGGCACTGAACCCGGCTTCCGGCAACGTGCTCAACGCTGGCGTTCTGGAGTCCAGCAACGTCAACCTGCCGGAAGCGATGGTCAACATGATCGAACTGGCGCGAGCCTTCGAGATGCAGACCAAGCTGATGCGTACCGCCGAGGACAACGCGGCGGCCTCGTCATCGCTGGTGCGGATGGGCGGTTAAGCACTGACGTCCATCACCCTCCAGGCTACCGTTCGCCCTGAGCCTGTCGAAGGGTGAACCCGCCGAAGCCCATTCGGAGCTTGGCGAAAGAATTCGGCGGCGATTCGCCATCCGTCGCAGGAAATCCGTCCATGCTTCGACAGGCACAGCACGAACGGATTTTCATAAAGTCCTCTCTCCGCCGAACGCCGGGCGCAGGCACCGCCTGAATTCCGTCACCCTCCCTGTCTGGTCCGGAACTTGTACTAAACCTCCCAAAGGCGGATTTCCGTCGCGGAGGAACCTTCCATGACACAGGCCCTGTGGGTCGCCAAGACCGGACTCGATGCGCAGCAGACGCGCATGACGGTGATTTCGAACAACCTCGCAAACGTCAATACGACCGGCTTCAAGAAAGGCCGTGCCGCGTTCGAGGATCTGATGTACCAGACCCAGAAGCAGGCGGGTGCGCAGACCACGCAGCAGACCCAGTCCCCTTCCGGCCTGAACATCGGCACCGGCGTGCGCATCGTCGCCACCGAGAAGATGTTCACGCAGGGCAACATGCTGCAGACCGGCAACGATCTCGATCTGGCGATCAACGGCCGCGGCTTCTTCCAGGTCCAGCAGGCCGACGGCTCCACCGCCTACACCCGCGACGGCAGCTTCCAGGTCAGCAGCCAGGGCGAGCTGGTGACGTCCAGCGGCTACCTGATCCAGCCGGGCATCACGATCCCGGCCGACGCGCAGAAGGTCAGTATCGGCGCCGACGGCACCGTCAGCGTGACGCTGGCCGGCCAGTCGCAGCCGCAGCAGGTAGGGCAGCTGCTGATCGCCGATTTCATCAACCCCGCGGGCCTGCAGCCCAAGGGCGAGAACCTCTACACCGAAACCGCCGCCAGCGGTTCGCCGCAGACCGGCGCTCCGGGCCTCAACGGCCTCGGCGCGGTTGCGCAGGGCTCGCTGGAATCCTCCAACGTCAACGTGGTGGAGGAGCTGGTCAACATGATCGAGACGCAGCGCGCCTACGAGATGAACTCGAAGGCGATCTCGACCACCGACCAGATGCTGCAGTACGTGAGCAACAACCTGTGATCGCGCTCGACGTCCGCCTGCTGAAGGCACTGGCCGCCACCGTGATGCTGGCGATGCTGATGATGCTGTTCGGCTGCGCGTCCGCGCCGGTCACGCCGGCGCCGTCGTCGCTGCCGATGCCGCCGCCGGCGGAAGCCGCCATCGATGGCTCGATCTACGGCAGCGGCGGCGGGCTCGCGCTGTTCGAGGACCAGAAGGCGCGCCGCGTCGGCGACACGCTGACGATCATCCTGGTCGAGGCGACCACCGCGAAAAAGAAGGCCAGCACCAGCACTAGCAAGGACAGCACCACCGACATTGGCAACCCGACGCTGTTCGGTCGCCCGCTGACGGTCGGCGGCACTCCGGTCGGCGCGTTCGGCCTGGAGTCCTCGCGCAAGTTCGCCGGCAACGGCGACAGCAGCCAGTCCAATCAATTGCAGGGCAGCGTCAGCGTGATCGTCACGCAGGTGCTGCCCAACGGCAGCCTGGTGGTGAGCGGCAAGAAGCACCTGCAGATCAACCAGGGCAAGGAGACGGTCAGTATCGAAGGAATCGTCCGCCCGGCGGACGTCCGCCCGGACAACACGGTCACTTCCGATCGTGTCGCCAACGCCAACATTTCCTATGCCGGCGAAGGCGCGGTCGCGGACAGCAATGCCGCGGGCTGGATGACGCGCTTCTTCAACTCCGGCTGGTTTCCGTTCTGATGTCCGCTGTTTTAGAGGGTTCGCCCATGAAAACTCCAATGCGTCTATCTCGTGCAACGACCCGGGCTCCTGCCCTGGCCGCGGCGGCGCGGCAGTGGAAGTGGGCGAACTTCTTTTTGATCTCCCTGCTGGTCTGCGCGGCGATGCCGGCGCAGGCCGAGCGCGTGAAAGACCTCGCCAGCGTCACCGGTGTGCGCGGCAATCCGCTGGTGGGTTATGGCCTCGTCGTTGGCCTCGACGGCAGCGGCGACCAGACCACGCAGGCACCGTTCACGGTGCAGAGCCTGAAGGCGATGCTCACGCAGCTCGGCGTGACGATTCCGCCGGGCGTCAATCCGCAGCTGAAGAATGTCGCAGCGGTGGCGATCAATGCCGAACTGCCGGCCTTCGCCAAGCCCGGCCAGCAGATCGACGTCACCGTGTCCTCGATCGGCAACGCCGGATCGATCCGCGGCGGTGCGCTGCTGATGTCGCCATTGCGCGGCGCCGACGGGCAGGTCTATGCGATCGCACAGGGCAACGTCGTCGTCGGTGGCCTCGGCGTCTCCGCCAAGGATGGGTCGCGGGTCTCGGTCAACATTCCCAGCTCCGGCCGCATTCCCAATGGCGCGATGGTCGAGCGCGCGGTGCCGAACGTGTTCGCCGGTGCGCAGGATGTGAAGCTCAACCTGCACACGCCGGATTTCACCACGGCGGCACGGCTCGCCAACGGCATCAACGCCGCGCTCGGCGGCGACGCCGCAAGGGCGCTCGATCCGGTGACGGTCCCAGGCGCCGCAGGACAGCAACCAGCGCGTCGCTTTCCTGGCGATGCTGGAGAACATCGACGTGCAGCCCGGCGAGGCGGCGGCGCGCGTGATCGTCAATTCGCGCACCGGCACCGTGGTGATTGGCGCCGGCGTCCGCGTGCTGGCGGCGGCGGTGTCGCACGGCTCGCTGTCGGTGACGATCTCCGAGAAGCCCGAAGTCAGCCAGCCCGCGCCGTTCTCCAAGGGCGAAACCGTGGTGGTGCCGCGTTCGGAAATCCAGGTCGCCCAGGAAGGCGGCCGCATGTTCAAGTTCGATGCCGGTGTCAGCCTCGACGACATCGTTCGCGCGGTGAACCAGATCGGCGCTTCGCCGGGCGATCTCGTCGCGATCCTCGAAGCGTTGCGCGAAGCCGGCGCCCTTCGCGCCGAACTCGTGGTGATCTGAGATGCGCCCGGCCGCCGTTACCGACTTCAGCCAGTTCGCCGGCCTGCGCGCGGAAGCGCGCGGGCAGACGCCGGAGGCGCTGAGCAAGACCGCCAAGCAGTTCGAGGCGCTGATGCTGCAGCAGATGCTGAAGTCGATGCGCGCGGCCTCCGGCGGTGACGACGTGATGGGCAGCCAGCAGACCTCGTTCTACCAGGACATGTTCGACCAGCAGCTGGCCTCGTCGCTGGCAGCCGGCAAGGGCATCGGCATCGCCGACGTGCTGGTCAAGCAGTTGCAGATGAGCCAGGGCCTGTCCGCGGCAACGCCGGATGCGGCGCAGGCACAGTCGTCCTCGATCGTGGTGGCCGCAGAAGATTCCGCCGCCGACGCCAACAGCACCGTGCTGCAACTGGCGGCGCTGACCGGGCGCCTGCGCAACGCGGCTGCGATGAGCGCAGCCAGCGGCGATGTTGCTGCGAGCGCCGCCGCATCCTCCGGCGAACCGTCTGCGCTGTCGCTGCAACTGTCGCCAAGGCTCGGCGCCGCAGCCGAGGCCGGTGCAAAGGACTTCCGCCCGCAGACGCCGCAGGAATTCATCGAGTCCGTGCTGCCGCATGCCGAGAAGGCTGCGAAGGAACTGGGCATTCCCGCCCGCGTGCTGGTCGCGCAGGCCGCGCTGGAAACCGGCTGGGGTCGCCACCAGATCCGCAACGCCGACGGCACGCCGTCGTACAACCTGTTCGGCATCAAGGCCGACAGCGGCTGGACCGGCGACAAGGTCGGCACCATCACCAGCGAATACGAAAACGGACAGTTCGAAAAACAGTCCGCCAATTTCCGCGCCTACGGCTCCGTCGCCGAGGCGTTCGACGACTACGCGCACTTCCTCAAATCCAATCCGCGATATGGGGATGCCCTGCGTCATCAGGGCAGTGCGCACCAATTCGTGAACGGCCTGCAGAAGGCCGGTTACGCGACCGACCCCGGCTATGCGAGCAAGATCATGCGTATTGCCCAGGGCGACCGCATGCAGCTGGCGATGAACACGCTGGCGACTAACCGCACGGTGATCGCGTGAGTGACCTGCTCTCTATCGGTGTCTCCGGCCTGATGGCCTACCGCAAGGCGCTGGATACGGCGGGGCACAACATCGCCAACGTCAACACCGCCGGCTACTCGCGCCAGCGTGTCGAACTGGCCTCGCAGATCGGTGGTCCGCAGGGTGACGGCTACGTCGGCGCCGGCGTCACCTCCAACACGGTGACGCGGATCTCCGACGCGCTGCTGACCACGCGGCTGCAGGGCGACTCATCGGCTTACGCGCGCGCCGAAACCTTCGCCGGCCTGGCATCGCGCGTCGATGGCTGGCTGTCCGACACCGATGCCGGGCTGGGCAAGCCGATGCAGGGCTTTCTCGATGCCTTGAGCGGCGTATCGGCGAGCCCGTCGAGCAGCGCCGCGCGGCAGACGCTGCTGTCCAGTGCCGGCTCGCTGGCCGATCGCTACAACAGTCTGCAGTCGCAGCTCGATGGCCTCGACACCGAGATCAACCAGAAACTGAAGCAGACCGCCGACGAGGTGAACCGCTACGCGCAGTCGGTCGCCGACCTCAACGAACGCATCACGCTGGCCAAGGGCCAGGCTGGCGGCCAGCCGCCCAACGATCTGCTAGACCAGCGCGACGCGCTGATCAAGGAGATCGCAACGCGCGTCGGCATCACCACCACCGAACAGGATGACGGCGGCATTAATGTCTTTACCGGCAGCGGCCAGGCGCTGGTGCTCGGGCGCCAGGCCAATACGCTGACCACCGGCGACGATGCCTTCGCCAGTGGCCGGCAGGAGCTGTTCTTCTCGGGCGGCCAGAACATCACCGCGCAGACCAGCGGCGGCATCATCGGCGGTCTGCTGGATTTCCGCCGCGAACTGCTCGATCCGGTGCGCAACGACCTCGGTCGCATGGCCGCGGGCCTGGCGCAGGCGACGAACGATCAGCACGCACAGGGCATGGACGCCACCGGCCAGATGGGCGGCGATTTCTTTGCCGACATCGCCGGCTCGGTGTATCCGGCGCGCGCCAACACCGGTAGTGCAGTGGTCAGCGTCGGTCTCGCCGATGCCGGCGCGCTGACCGGCGACGATTACCAGCTCAGCTACAACGGCTCCAGCTGGCAGCTGACCCGCGGCAAGAACGGCAGCACGGTGACGATGACCGGTAGCGGCACCGCCGCCGACCCCTTGCGCGCCGAGGGCCTGTCGCTGGTGATCGGCGGTGGCGCAACGGCAGGCGACCGCTTCCTGCTGAAGCCGACCGCGCAGGCCGGCAGCCAGCTGCGCGTAGCGATCACCGATCCCTCGCGCGTGGCCGCTGCCTCGCCGGTGCGCGCCTCGGCCGGTCTTTCCAACACCGGCGCCACCGGCGTGAAGGAGATCACCGTCGGCGATTCCTCGAACGCCAATCTGCTGTCGTCGGTAACGATCCAGTTCACCGGCGCCAACACCTACAGCGTCAACGGCAGCGGCAGCTATACGTATTCCGCCGGCTCGGCGATCGAGGTCAACGGCTGGAAGCTCAGCCTGAACGGCGCGCCGGCGAGCGGCGACAGCTTCACGGTTGGGTCCAATACCTCCGGCAGCAATGACAACGGCAATGCGCGTGCGCTCGCCAAGCTCGGCAGCGTCGGCGTGCTCGACGGCGGTCGCAGTTCGCTGACTGCGGCGCAGTCCGGTCTCGTCGCCAAGGCCGGTGCCTCGGCGCAGCAGGCCAACCTGCAACTCTCCGCGCAGTCCGCGGTGCGCGCGCAGACCGAGGCCGAGCAGCAGTCGCTGTCCGGCGTCAGCCTCGACGAGGAGGCGGCCGACCTGATCCGTTTCCAGCAGGCCTACCAGGCGGCGGCGCGCGTGATCGCGGTCGCCAACGAAGTCTTCCAGTCGCTGCTCGACGCGGCGAGGAACTGAGGAAGAAGCGCGATGAGAATCTCGACCTCGATGCTGCACCAGCAGGGCGTCAGCAATCTGCAGAAGCAGCAGGCACAACTAGCACACACACAGGCGCAGCTGACCGCAAACAAGAAGCTGCTCACCGCCGCGGACGATCCGGCGGCGATGAGTACGGCGATCGGCCTGGATCACGCCGCGGCGCAGTACGACCGCTACCAGGACCAGATCGACGTCGGCCGCCAGCGTCTCGGTCTGGAAGAGAACGTACTCGCCGACACCGGCACCGCCTTGCAGCGCGTGCGCGAACTCGCACTGCAGCTCAACAGCGGCACGCAGTCCACCGCAACGCGAAAGATCATCGCCAACGAGTTGCGCCAGATCAACGACCAGCTGCTGTCGCTGGCCAACACCGACGACGGCCAGGGTAACTACCTTTTCGGCGGAGGCCAGAACGGCACGCAGCCGTTCGCCGGCAGCAACGGCAATATCAGCTATGCCGGCGACCAGCAGCAGAGATTGCTGGCGGTCACCAACAGCCGCAGCGTCGCCGATGCCGATCCGGGCAGCGAAGTGTTCCAGCGCCTGCGCGACGGCAACGGCACGTTCACCGTTGGCTCAGCTTCCGGCAACACGGGTTCCGCTGCGTTGAAGAGTGCGCGTGTCACCGACGCCGCATCCTGGGACGGCGGCAGCTACACGCTGAGCTTCAGCGGTGGCAATTACGAAGTGCGCGATGCCGGCAATGCGGTCATCGCCGGCGGCGCCTACACGGCAGGTCAGAACATCGCGTTCCGCGGTATCGATGTCAGCTTCAACGGCGCACCGGCTGAGGGCGACAGCTTCACGGTCGGTGCCAGCGCGCAGCGCGATATGTTCGCGCAGATCGAGGATCTGGCGAAGATCGCAGAGTCTCCCAACGACACCGAGGCGCAGCGCGCGAAACTGCAGACCGGTATCTTCCAGTCGCTGACCGCGCTGGACCATTCCGAGCAGCACGTCAGCGACGTGCGCGCCAGCGTCGGCAACCGCCTCGCGGTACTGGACGACGCCGAAAGCCAGAACGGCGCGCAGAAGCTGCAGGTCAGCAGTGCGCTGTCCGACCTGCGCGATCTCGACTACGCCGAGGCTGCGACGCGGCTCAACCTGCAGCTCACCGCCCTGCAGGCCGCGCAGCAGACCTACACGCGGGTGCAGAGCCTGTCGCTGTTCGACTATCTGCGCTGAAGTTTTCCCGCAGCATCCCTGGCGGTATCGACGCGGGACCGACGATGGTCGACCCGGGCGTGCCGCGCTATCGCGCCACGCGGCTCCGCGTCATTTGCCGCCGGCCGCGAGCAACTTCTCCAGCTTGCCGACGTAGTCGCGGTAGTAGGCCGACAGGTCGGCATCCGGCTTGAACGGATACTCGTCGAGGCTGTAGAGATCGCGCAGGCCGCGTGCGCAGACCAGGTTCGCCGGCTCGAAATCCAGGCACTTGCGGTACTGGATCTTGGCAAGCTGGTACTCCTCGCCCTGCGGCTCGTACCAGTACTGGGAGCGCGAGAACGAACCGATGTCGATGTACTTCCGGCCCTTGTAACGCGGCAGCGGGTGCATGTTCATCTCGGCGGCGCGCTCGTAGGCCGGCAGCACGCCGTTGACGATCGCGGTCTCGTAGGCCTTCTGGATACGGCTGCGCGGATACTTGTCGAGCGCCTTGTCCACGCCGGGGGCGATTGCGTCGCCGCCTTCGTAGATGCGGCCAAGCCAGTATGCGGTACCGCCGCAATAGTTCTGGGTGCCGCTGGTGGCGATCGCGAAACCCCTGGCGGGATTCTTTTGCTCGGGCTTCACGAAGTCGCCGAAGGTGTACGCCCGCACCAGCAGCGTGGCGATTTCGCAGGCCTTCCATTTGGCGGCCGGATCTTCGCTGTAATAGGCCGTGCCGTCGGTGTAGTCGATGCCGCCATAGGTTTCGAGCAGCTGGCCGGCGTCGATCGCGGCGCCTATCTCGGCGCGGATCGCCTGTTTGCGCGCCTCCGGGATGTCGG
>Ga0256311_1000118_pt1 | contig 12989 bp, 8 predicted proteins | sample ColtaT_5_FD_183680 | JGI IMG/M metagenome (GOLD analysis project Ga0256311, IMG submission 183680) | Metatranscriptome of freshwater microbial communities from Columbia River, Oregon, United States - Colum_Colum_RepC_8d (Metagenome... | ecosystem: Environmental > Aquatic > Freshwater > River... | reverse complement strand
GGGACAACATCGCGATGGAGGTGCACCTGATCGCGCCGATCGCGATGGACGAGGGCCTGCGCTTCGCCATCCGCGAGGGCGGCCGCACCGTCGGCGCCGGCGTCGTCGCGAAGATCATCGAGTGATCCCTGCCGGGCGTGCCGCGGGCCAGTCCCCGCGGCAACGCCCGGGAGGGTGGTAGTGCGCGAAGGAGCATAGCTCAATTGGTAGAGCACCGGTCTCCAAAACCGGGGGTTGGGGGTTCGAGCCCCTCTGCTCCTGCCATCCAGGTCCACGGCGCGCCCAGCGTCGCGGCGGCTGGCGACTGCGGCGATACAAGGCATCTGCGACGGGGCGGGCGATGAGCACCAACCAGACGAATGGAGTGGCGGGCGGCCAGCCGCCGGCACCCCCGAGGGTGTCGGTCGGCGAGTTCTTCCGCCAGGTGCGGCAGGAGGCGAACAAGGTCTCCTGGCCATCGCGCAAGGAGACGATGATCACCACCGGCATGGTCTTCGTGATGTCCATCCTCGCGGCGGCGTTCTTCTTCCTCGTCGACTGGGTCGTCAGCAATGCCGTCAAACTCGTTCTTGGGGCCGGAGGCTGAGATGGCGGCGCGCTGGTACGTGGTTCACGTGTTCTCGGGCTTCGAGAAGAAGGTCGCCCAGGCGATCAAGGAGCGTGCGCAGCAGCACGGCATGGCGCCGATGATCGAGGACGTCATGGTCCCCACCGACTCCGTCGTCGAGATGCGCAAGAACAAGAAGGTCAACGCCGAGCGGAAGTTCTTCCCGGGCTACGTGCTCGTGAAGATGGACATGACCAACGACTGCTGGCACCTCGTGCGCAACACGCCGAAGGTCACCGGCTTCCTTGGTGCCAAGGACAAGCCGCAGCCGATCTCCGAGCGCGAGGCCGAGCGCCTGATCAACCAGGTCAAGGAAGGCATCGAGAAGCCCAAGCCCGCGATCCTCTTCGAGGTCGGCGAGCAGGTGCGCGTCTCCGACGGTCCCTTCACGTCGTTCAACGGCGTGGTCGAGGAGATCGACGAGGAGAAGTCGCGCCTCAAGGTGTCCGTCTCGATCTTCGGCCGCCCGACGCCGGTCGAGCTCGAGTACACGCAGGTGGAGAAGGTCTGACGAGACGAAGGATTCCGTCCCGGCCGCCCGACGTGGCGGGAGGGCAGGGGCGGCGCGAAACCAGCACAGGCGAATGACCGGTCCAGGGGCTCCACGCACCAGTCGCCCGCCGGCAGCCGAAAGGAAGACGTGACATGGCGAAGAAGATCGTAGGCTACATCAAGCTGCAGGTCCCCGCGGCCCAGGCGAACCCATCGCCCCCGATCGGACCGGCGCTCGGCCAGCGCGGCCTCAACATCATGGAGTTCTGCAAGCAGTTCAACGCGCAGACCCAGAAGATGGACGCGGGCACCCCGATCCCCGTGGTGATCACGGCGTTCTCGGACCGCACCTTCACCTTCGTGATGCGCACGCCTCCGGCGAGCTACTTCCTCAAGAAGGCGGCGAAGATCGAGTCCGCGTCGAAGACGCCGGGCCGCGACAGCGCCGGCAAGGTGACCACCTCGCAGATCCGCGAGATCGCGGAGAAGAAGATGGTGGACCTCAATGCTCACGACATCGAGGCGGCGATGAAGATGATCGCCGGCTCCGCCCGCTCCATGGGCATCCAGGTTGTGGAGGGCTGACCATGGCTTATCACGGCAAGCGCGTCCGCTCGGCCTACGAGGGCATCGACCGCCTCAAGGCCTATGGCGTCTCCGACGCGGTCAAGATGGTGAAGTCGCGCGCGACCGCGAAGTTCGACGAGACGATCGAGCTCTCGATCTCGCTCGGCGTCGACACGCGCCACGCGGACCAGAACGTGCGCGGCGTCGTCTCGCTGCCTTCGGGCACGGGCAAGAAGGTGCGCGTGGCGGTGTTCGCCAAGGGCCCGCGCGCCCAGGACGCGCAGGCGGCAGGAGCCGACATCGTCGGCGCCGAGGACCTCGCCGAGAAGGTGCTGGCGGGACAGATCGACTTCGACCGCGTCATCGCGGCGCCGGACATGATGGCCGTCGTCGGCAAGCTCGGAAAGGTGCTCGGCCCCCGCGGCCTGATGCCGAACCCGAAGCTCGGCACGGTGACCCCGAATGTCGGGCAGGCGGTGCGCGACGTGAAGGGCGGCCAGGTCGAGTTCCGCGCCGACAAGTCCGGCATGGTCAATGTCGGCCTCGGCAAGGCGAGCTTCACCGAGGACCAGATCGCTGCCAACCTGAAGGCCCTGTTCGACGCGATCGGCCGCGCGCGGCCGTCGGGCGTGAAGGGGACGTACATCAGGAAGGCGACGCTCAGCTCCACCATGGGGCCGGGCGTGAAGCTCGACCTCGCCGGCCTCGGCGGAGCCGCGGCGGGAGGTTGACGACGTGTGCCCCTGGCCGGTGGCTCGCATGCCGCCAGCCGGGGGAAGCAAGGTCCGTCCATCCGTCCTTCCGGGCGGATGGACGGCATCCTGTCCGAGACTGCAGGCGCCCGGAACCCGCGAGGGGGAGGGGCTTAATAGGACAGCCTGCATAGACAGAGGGAAATCCGTTCCGCTTGGCCCCGCGAGGGGCCTCCCGGGGCGGCTTGGACTTCTGGGGCAGGTTCGGGTGGGTCTCGAACGGTTCCGGTCTACGGGGTCGGGCGAGGCCCGTGTGCAACCGGTCCGGATTCCCGCCACGCCTTCGGGCGCGGCGCGGATGAAGGACCAAACAGGAGACGATCCGTGGACCGTTCCGAGAAGGAGAAACTGGTCGCCTCGCTGCATGGAACCCTGAAGGACGCCTCGCTCGTCGTCGTGACGCAGCAGGTCGGCCTGACGGTCGCCGAAGTTTCCGACCTCCGTCGGAAGATGCGGGCAGCGGGCGCCAGCTTCAAAGTCGCGAAGAACCGGCTCACGCGTCGCGCGCTGGAAGGCACGCCCTTCCAGCAACTCGGTCCCATGTTCAAGGGTCCGACCGCCATCGCCTTCAGCCGCGACCCCGTCGCGGCCGCGAAGGTGGCGGTCGAATTCGCGGGCAAGAACGAGAAGCTGAAGGTCATCGGTGGCGGTCTGGGCGACAAGGTGCTCGACCAGAACGCCATCAAGGCGCTGGCGACCCTGCCTTCGCTCCCGGAGATCCGGGCGAGGCTGCTGGGCACCATCGCCGCGCCGGCGACCAGGCTCGCGACCGTCATACGCGCCCCCGCCACGCAGCTGGCGCGCGTCATCGACGCCAAGGCCAAGAAGTCGGCCGAAGGCTGAGCAGGACTTCGACAATCCCCAGTCACATTTCCAAGCCAATCCAGGAGAAGAACAATGGCCGATCTCGCCAAGCTCGTTGACGACCTGTCCGCGCTCTCGGTCCTCGAGGCCGCCGAGCTCACGAAGATGCTCGAGGAGAAGTGGGGCGTTTCCGCCGCCGCGCCGGTGGCCGTCGCCGCCGCCGCGCCCGGTGCCGCCGCCGCCGCTCCGGCCGCCGAGCAGACCGAGTTCACCGTCGTCCTGAAGGATGCCGGCGCGAACAAGATCAACGTCATCAAGGAAGTCCGCGCCATCACCGGCCTCGGCCTCAAGGAGGCCAAGGACCTGGTCGAGGGCGCGCCGAAGACCGTCAAGGACGGCGTCGGCAAGGACGACGCCGCCAAGTTCAAGAAGCAGCTCGAGGCTGCCGGCGCGACCGTCGAGGTCAAGTAAGCAGTCCGCTCCGTTCGCGGTGGCCGGGCGTCCCTTCGCGGGGGCGCCCGGCTGGCCGGCCAGGCGAACGGCCCGCGCAGGCGGGACAGGCGGGAACTGGCTGGCGCAGGACAGGTTTTTCCGGCATGGCGCGCCCCGCGCGCCGGGCCGAATTTGAAGAAAGAGGAAGCCGATGCTGCAGTCCTTCACGGGTCGCAAGCGTATCCGCAAGAGCTTCGGGCGCATCCCCGAGGTCGCTCCGCTGCCGAACCTGATCGAAGTGCAGATGAGCTCCTACAAGGCCTTCCTGCAGATGGGCGTCCCCGCCGATCAGCGGAAGACGCTGGGGCTCCAGGAGGTCTTCAAGTCGGTCTTCCCGATCAAGGATTTCACCGAGCGCTCCCAGCTCGAGTTCGTGCGCTACGAGCTCGAGGCGCCGAAATACGACGTCGAGGAGTGCCAGCAGCGCGGCATGAACTTCTCCGCGCCGCTCAAGGTCACGCTGCGCCTCGTGGTCTGGGACGTCGACGAGGACACCGGCTCGCGCTCGATCCGCGGCATCAAGGAGCAGGACGTCTACATGGGCGACATGCCCCTGATGACGGACAAGGGCACGTTCATCATCAACGGCACCGAGCGCGTCATCGTCAGCCAGATGCACCGCAGCCCGGGCGTGTTCTTCGACCACGACAAGGGCAAGACGCATTCGTCCGGCAAGTACCTCTTCGCCGCGCGCGTGATCCCGTATCGCGGCTCCTGGCTCGACTTCGAGTTCGACGCCAAGGACCTCGTCTACGTGCGCATCGACCGCCGCCGCAAGCTGCCGGTGACGAGCTTCCTCTACGCCCTCGACAACGAGGCGACCGCGAAGCTGCGCGCCGAGCGCGTCGCGGCAGGCAAGACGCTGGAGCCTGGCGAGGCCGTCGGCATGAGCGCCGAGGAGATCCTCAACTACTTCTATGGCCAGGTCGTCTACGCGCTCGGCAAGAACGGGTGGGAGACCGACTTCGACGCCGAGCGCCTGCGCGGCCAGAAGCTGATCGCCGACCTCGTCGACGCCAAGACGGGCAAGCTGCTCGCCGAGGCCGGCTCCAAGCTGACCCCGCGCATGGCGCGCAAGCTCAAGGAGGACGGCGTCTCGCGCGTGCGCGCCACCGCCGACGAGCTCAAGGGCCGCTACATCGCGATCGACCTCGTCAACGAGGAGACGGGCGAGGTCCTCGCCGAGGCGGGCGACGAGATCACCGCCGCGATGCTCAAGATGTTCGAGGAGAACCGGATCTCCACGATCCCGACCCTCCACATCGACCACATCACCGTCGGCCCCTACATCCGCAACACGCTGAAGGCCGACAAGAACACGACGCGCGAGGACGCGCTGATCGAGATCTACCGCGTCATGCGCCCTGGCGAGCCGCCGACGCCGGAGACGGCCGAGACGCTGTTCAAGGGCCTGTTCTTCGAGTCCGATCGCTACGACCTCTCCGCGGTTGGCCGCGTGAAGATGAACGCGCGCCTCGGCCTCGACTGCCCGGACACCGTTCGCATCCTGCGCAAGGACGACGTCCTCGCGATCATCAAGACGATGACCGACCTGAAGGACGGCCGCGGCGAGATCGACGACATCGACCACCTCGGCAACCGCCGCGTCCGCTCGGTCGGCGAGCTGATGGAAAACCAGTACCGCGTCGGCTTGCTGCGCATGGAGCGCGCGATCCGCGAGCGCATGTCCACGGTCGAGATCGACTCGGTCATGCCGCAGGACCTCATCAACGCCAAGCCGGCCGCGGCGGCGGTGCGCGAGTTCTTCGGCTCGTCGCAGCTCTCGCAGTTCATGGACCAGACCAACCCGCTGTCGGAGATCACGCACAAGCGTCGCCTCTCCGCGCTCGGGCCGGGCGGCCTGACGCGCGAGCGTGCCGGCTTCGAGGTGCGCGACGTGCACCCGACGCACTACGGCCGCATCTGCCCGATCGAGACGCCCGAGGGCCCGAACATCGGCCTCATCAACTCCCTGGCGACCTATGCCCGCATCAACCAGTACGGCTTCATCGAGACGCCGTACCGGCGCGTGCGCGAAGGCCGGGTGACCGACGAGGTCGCCTACCTCTCCGCGATGGAGGAGGCGAAGTACCACATCGCCCAGGCGAACATCGAGCTCGACCCCAAGGGCCGGATCGTCGCGGAGCTGACCAATTGCCGCAAGGGCGGCGACTTCGCGCTGGTGAAGCCCGAGCAGGTCGACTTCGTCGACGTCAGCCCCAAGCAGCTCGTCTCCGTCGCCGCGGCGCTGGTGCCGTTCCTCGAGAACGACGACGCGAACCGTGCGCTGATGGGCGCGAACATGCAGCGCCAGGCCGTGCCGCTCGTCCGCGCGGAGGCGCCGCTCGTCGGCACCGGCATGGAAGGCGTCGTGGCGCGCGATTCCGGCGCCGCGATCACCGCGAAGCGCGCCGGCGTGATCGACCAGGTCGACGCGACGCGCATCGTCGTGCGCGTCACCGAGGACATCGGGAACGCGCAGTCCGGCGTCGACATCTACAACCTGCTGAAGTTCCAGCGCTCCAACCAGAACACCTGCATCACGCAGCGCCCGCTGGTGAAGAAGGGCGACGTGGTCGTCGCCGGCGACATCATCGCCGACGGCCCGTCGACCGAGCTCGGCGAGCTCGCGCTCGGCCGGAACGTGCTCGTCGCGTTCATGCCCTGGAACGGCTACAACTTCGAGGACTCGATCCTCATCTCCGAGCGCATCGTCTCCGACGACGTGTTCACCTCGATCCACATCGAGGAGTTCGAGGTGATGGCCCGCGACACGAAGCTGGGCCAGGAGGAGATCTCCCGCGACATCCCGAACGTCGGCGAGGAGGCCCTGCGCAACCTCGACGAGGCGGGCATCGTCTACATCGGCGCCGAGGTGAAGCCCGGCGACATCCTCGTCGGCAAGGTCACGCCGAAGGGCGAGTCCCCGATGACCCCCGAGGAGAAGCTCCTGCGCGCCATCTTCGGCGAGAAGGCCTCGGACGTGCGCGACACGTCGATGCGCCTGCCGCCGGGCGTGACAGGGACGGTCGTCGAGGTGCGCGTCTTCTCCCGCCGCGGCGTCGACAAGGACGAGCGCGCCGTGGCGATCGAGCGCGCCGAGATCGAGCGCCTCGCCAAGGACCGCGACGACGAGAAGGCGATCCTCGAGCGCAGCTTCGCCGCGCGCCTCAAGGAGCGCCTGCTCGGCCAGACGGCCGCTGGCGGCCTGAAGGCGATCAAGGGCGGCACGCGCATCACCGAGGAGCTGCTTGCCGAGTACACGCCCGGCCAGTGGCGCCAGATCACGATCAAGAACGACAAGGTCGAGGGCGAGATCGAGGCGATCAAGCGCCAGTTCGACGACTCCGTGAAGGCCCTCGAGGCGCGCTTCGAGGACAAGATCGAGAAGCTGCAGCGCGGCGACGAGCTGCCGCCCGGCGTGATGAAGATGGTCAAGGTCTTCGTCGCGGTGAAGCGCAAGCTGCAGCCCGGCGACAAGATGGCCGGCCGCCACGGCAACAAGGGCGTCATCAGCCGCATCATGCCGGCCGAGGACATGCCCTACCTCGAGGACGGCACGCCGGTCGACGTCGTGCTCAACCCGCTGGGCGTGCCTAGCCGCATGAACGTCGGGCAGATCCTGGAGACGCATCTCGGCTGGGCCTCGGCCAAGCTGGGCGCGCAGATCGGCGAGACGCTCAACCGGGTCCAGAAGTCCGGCAAGCTCGCGGACCTGCGCAAGCAGCTCCAGAAGCTCTACGGCAAGGACGCGCTGCGGCACGGCGAGGGCGAGCTGCTCGATCCCGAGGTTCTCGAGCTCGCGCACAACCTGCGTCCCGGCGTGCCGATGGCGACGCCCGTGTTCGACGGCGCGCGCGAGGCGGACATCGTCTCGATGCTCGAGGAGGCCGGGTTGCACCGCTCCGGCCAGGTCACGCTGTGGGACGGCCGCACCGGCGAGCGCTTCGACCGCGACGTCACGGTCGGCTACATCTACATGCTGAAGCTGCACCACCTCGTGGACGACAAGATCCACGCACGCTCGATCGGCCCCTACAGCCTCGTCACCCAGCAGCCGCTGGGCGGCAAGGCCCAGTTCGGCGGCCAGCGCTTCGGCGAGATGGAGGTCTGGGCGCTCGAGGCCTACGGCGCGGCCTACACGCTGCAGGAGATGCTCACGGTCAAGTCCGACGACGTGTCGGGCCGCACCAAGGTCTACGAGGCGGTCGTCCGTGGCGACGACAACTTCGAGGCCGGCATCCCCGAGTCCTTCAACGTTCTGGTCAAGGAGCTGCGCTCCCTCGGCCTGAACGTCGAGCTGAACCAGAAGACCTTCTGACGTCGTCGGGGCCGGCCGGGTCGCGCAAGCGCCCCGGCCGGCCGCCGGCGATCCACCACCCGCAGTTCCACCGGCCGCCCCTCGTCGCGGCGGCCGCACTCCAGGAGACCAGGATGAACCAGGACGTCGCGACGGTGTTCGGCCAGCCCGCCGGCCCCCAGCAGTTCGACCAGATCCGGATCTCGATCGCCAGCCCGGAGCGCATCCGCTCCTGGTCCTACGGCGAGATCAAGAAGCCCGAGACGATCAACTACCGCACGTTCAAGCCGGAGCGCGACGGCCTGTTCTGCGCGCGCATCTTCGGTCCGATCAAGGACTACGAGTGCCTGTGCGGCAAGTACAAGCGGATGAAGTACCGCGGCATCATCTGCGAGAAGTGCGGCGTCGAGGTCACGCTGTCGAAGGTGCGCCGCGAGCGCATGGGCCACATCGAGCTCGCCTCGCCGGTCGCGCATATCTGGTTCCTGAAGTCGCTGCCGAGCCGCATCGGCCTGCTCGTCGACATGACGCTGCGGGACCTGGAGAAGGTCCTGTACTTCGAGAGCTACGTCGTCACCGAGCCGGGCACGACGTCGCTCAAGATGCGCCAGGTCCTGAGCGAGGATGCCTTCGTCCAGGCGCAGGACGAGCATGGCGAGGGCAACTTCGAGGCGAAGATCGGCGCCGAGGCGATCCGCGACATGCTCTCGGAGATCGACCTCGAGAAGGAGCGCGACACGATGCGCGCCGACCTCAAGGAGGCGACCTCCGAGGCCAAGCGCAAGAAGCTCGTGAAGCGGCTGAAGCTGGTCGAGTTCTTCATCGAGTCCGGCAACCGCCCGGAGTGGATGATCATGGAGGTCATCCCCGTGATCCCGCCCGAGCTGCGCCCGCTGGTGCCGCTCGATGGCGGCCGCTTCGCGACCTCCGACCTCAACGACCTCTACCGTCGCGTCATCAACCGCAACAACCGCCTCAAGCGGCTGATCGAGCTGAAGGCGCCGGACATCATCGTGCGCAACGAGAAGCGCATGCTGCAGGAGGCGGTCGACGCCCTGTTCGACAACGGCCGCCGCGGCCGCGTCATCACCGGCGCCAACAAGCGCCCGCTCAAGTCCCTGAGCGACATGCTCAAGGGCAAGCAGGGCCGCTTCCGCCAGAACCTGCTCGGCAAGCGCGTCGACTACTCGGGCCGCTCGGTCATCGTCGTCGGGCCCGAGCTCAAGCTGCACCAGTGCGGCCTGCCCAAGAAGATGGCGCTCGAGCTCTTCAAGCCGTTCATCTACTCGAAGCTCGAGCTCTACGGCATGGCGACCACGATCAAGGCCGCCAAGCGCATGGTCGAGAAGGAGCGGCCGGAGGTCTGGGACATCCTCGAGGAGGTCATCCGCGAGCACCCGGTCCTGCTCAACCGCGCCCCGACGCTGCACCGCCTCGGCATCCAGGCCTTCGAGCCCGTGCTGATCGAGGGCAAGGCGATCCAGCTCCACCCGCTGGTCTGCACGGCCTTCAACGCCGACTTCGACGGCGACCAGATGGCCGTCCACGTGCCGCTGAGCCTCGAGGCCCAGCTCGAGGCGCGCGTGCTGATGATGTCCACCAACAACATCCTCAGCCCCGCGAACGGCAAGCCGATCATCGTGCCGTCGCAGGACATCGTCCTCGGGCTCTACTACCTGACCATGCAGCGCGACGGCGAGCCGGGCGAGGGCATGGCGTTCCGCGACGTCGCCGAGCTCGAGCAGGCGCTCTTCCACAAGAAGGTCACGCTGCACGCGAAGGTCCGCTGCCGCTACCACACTGTCGACGCGCAGGGCGAGCCGACCGTCCAGGTCGTGACGACGACGCCTGGCCGCATGCTGCTCTCGCAGATCCTGCCGCGGCACCCGAACGTGCCCTTCTCGCTGATCAACCAGCTGCTGACGAAGAAGGACGTCTCGAACGTCATCGACACGGTCTACCGCCATTGCGGCCAGAAGGAGACGGTGATCTTCGCCGACCGGATGATGCAGCTCGGCTTCGGTCATGCCTGCCGCGCCGGCATCTCCTTCGGCAAGGACGACCTGATCATCCCGGCGGCCAAGAAGGACCTCGTCGAGAAGACGAAGACCCTCGTGGCGGTCTACGAGCAGCAGTACCAGGACGGCCTGATCACGCAGGGCGAGAAGTACAACAAGGTCATCGACGCGTGGTCGAAGTGCACCGACGACGTCGCCGCGGCGATGATGAAGGAGATCAGCCGCCTGCAGCCGGGCAAGCCGATGAACTCCGTCTGGATGATGGCCCATAGCCAGGCGCGCGGCTCGCCCCAGCAGATCAAGCAGCTGGCCGGCATGCGCGGCCTCATGGCCAAGCCCTCGGGCGAGATCATCGAGACCCCGATCATCTCGAACTTCAAGGAAGGCCTCACCGTCCTCGAGTACTTCAACTCGACGCACGGCGCGCGCAAGGGCCTGGCCGACACGGCGCTCAAGACGGCGAACTCGGGCTACCTCACCCGCCGCCTGGTCGACGTGGCCCAGGACGTCATCATCGTCGAGGACGACTGCGGCACCGAGGCGGGGCTCACCGTCCGCGCCGTGGTCGAGGGCGGCGAGGTCATCTCGCCGCTCGGCGAGCGCGTCCTCGGCCGCACCGCGGCGGTCGACGTCGTCGATCCGCTCGACGGCCGCGTGCTCGTCAAGGCGCGCGAGCTCATCCAGGAGGCCGATGTCGAGCAGATCGAGAAGATCGGCCTCGAGTCGGTGAAGATCCGCTCCGTGCTGACCTGCCAGTCCACCGGCGGCGTCTGCGCCCGCTGCTACGGGCGCGACCTCGCCCGCGGCACCCCGGTCAATGTCGGCGAGGCGGTCGGCATCATCGCCGCGCAGTCGATCGGCGAGCCCGGCACCCAGCTGACCATGCGCACCTTCCACATCGGCGGCGCGGCGCAGGTCAAGCTGGAGAACACGGTCGAGGCGGCCTTCGACACCAAGGTCACCGTCCGCAACCGCAACGTCGTCGTGAACTCCCAGGGCGAGCGCATCGTCATGGGCCGCAACGTCGAGATCGTCCTGGTCGACGGTGCCGGGCGCGAGCGCGCCAGGCATCGCGTCCCCTACGGCGCGCGCCTGCTCGCCGACGAGGGCGAGGCGGTCAAGAAGGGCCAGAAGCTGGCCGAGTGGGATCCGTACACCCTCCCGATCATCACCGAGAAGGAGGGCGTGGCCCACTACGTCGACCTCGTCGAGGGCCTGTCGGTCCGCGAGGTTGTCGACGAGGCGACCGGCATCACCAGCAAGAGCGTCATCGACTGGCGCCAGCAGCCGCGCGGCGCCGACCTGCGCCCGCGCATCGTGCTGCGCGACGGGCGGGGCGAGCAGATCCTGCTCTCGAACGGCCTGGAGGCCCGCTACTTCCTCCCGGTCGAGGCGATCCTGTCGGTGTCCAACGGGGCGACCGTGAAGGCCGGCGACATCATCGCCCGCATCTCGCGCGAATCCTCGAAGACCCGCGACATCACGGGCGGCCTGCCGCGCGTGGCCGAGCTGTTCGAGGCGCGCCGCCCGAAGGACTTCGCGATCATCAGCGAGGGCGAGGGCCGCGTCGAGTTCGGCAAGGACTACAAGACCAAGCGCCGCATCGTCGTCCGCCCGGGCGACGAGACGCAGCCGGCGGTCGAGTACCTGATCCCGAAGGGCAAGCACATCGGGGTGCAGGAAGGCGACATGGTCCAGCGCGGCGACACGCTGGTCGACGGCCATCGCGTGCCGCACGACATCCTCAGGGTGCTCGGCGTCGAGGAACTCGCGAGCTACCTCGTCAACGAGATCCAGGACGTCTACCGGCTGCAGGGCGTGAAGATCAACGACAAGCACATCGAGGTGATCGTCCGCCAGATGCTGCAGAAGGTGGAGATCGTGGACCCCGGCGAGACGACCTTCCTGGTCGGCGAGCAGGTGGACCGCGACGAGTTCGAGGAGGTGAACCGCAAGGCCGCCGCCCAGAACCTGCGCGAGGCTTCCGCGCAGCCCGTCCTGCAGGGCATCACCAAGGCGTCGCTGCAGACGCGCTCCTTCATCTCCGCGGCCTCGTTCCAGGAGACCACGCGCGTGCTCACCGAGGCCTCGGTGATCGGCAAGACCGACAGCCTGATCGGGCTGAAGGAGAACGTGATCGTCGGCCGCCTCATCCCGGCCGGAACGGGCGCGGTGATGAACCGCTTCCGCGAGATCGCGGCCGACCGGGACCGCGAGCTGCTCGCCCAGCAGGAGCGGCAGCAGGCCGAGCAGCCGGAGCCCGCCGAGGGCGGCGACGAGGGCGAGGAGAAGCCGGCGCGCCGGTCATCCGCGGCCCCGAGGCGTCGCGCCCGGGCCTGAACCGGGCACGCATCGAGCGGCATGGAGCGCCGCCGCCGGGAGACCGGCGGCGGCGTCTTCGTTGCGGGGAGGCGCGCCGGCGGCGCGCCGCGCCCCTCGTTCAGGCCGCGGTGTAGCCCCCGTCGACCTTGAGGTCGGTGCCGGTGACGAAGGCGGAGCTTTCCGTCGCCAGGAACCAGATCGCCTCGGCGATCTCGTCGGTCGTAGCGATGCGCCCCAGCGGGTGCGTCGGCGTCATGTTGCGCACCGCGGCCTCGGCCGAGCCATGGCGCGTGATCACGCGCTCCGTCAGCACGCCGCCCGGCGACACGCTGTTGACGCGCACGCCCTTGGGCGCGAGCTCGAGCGCCAGCGCCTTGCCAAGGTTGATGAGCCCGGCCTTCGCCGTGCAGTAGGGCGTGCGACCCGGCCCGCCGACATGGCCCATGTTGGAGGCGATGTTGACGACGGCGCCGCCCCCGGCCTCGACCATGCGCGGCACGGCGTGCTTGCACATCAGGAACGTCCCGGTCAGGCAGACATCGAGCACGATCTGCCAGCGCTCGAGCGGGGTGTCCACCAGGGGGATGGTCGGGTCGAAGGGCGCCGCGCAGTTCACCAGCGCGCGGATCGGCGAG
>Ga0256311_1000117_pt1 | contig 13011 bp, 9 predicted proteins | sample ColtaT_5_FD_183680 | JGI IMG/M metagenome (GOLD analysis project Ga0256311, IMG submission 183680) | Metatranscriptome of freshwater microbial communities from Columbia River, Oregon, United States - Colum_Colum_RepC_8d (Metagenome... | ecosystem: Environmental > Aquatic > Freshwater > River... | reverse complement strand
TCGCCATTCGCGCGGCGGCGCAGGCGCTACAAAATTATCGGCTGGATGGCTGCAGCCTGTTTGTTACCCTGGAGCCTTGCACTCAGTGCGTCGGGGCACTGGTTCATGCGCGATTAACGCGCGTGGTGTTTGCGGCGAGTGAACCGAAAGCGGGCTCCTTGCAGAGTGCGCGCCAGCTCATGGCGCCGGAGTCGGGCTATTTCAATCATCGCTTTACGTGGCAGGGCGGCGTGTTGGCTGAGGCGGCAAGGGCGCAATTACAGGCGTTTTTCAAGGCGCGGCGCAGCGCTTGAGTTGGCATGACTTTTGCTTTTTCAAGATGGTTAATTCGAAAAAATTTTTCTTGTTGTTTTAATTTCAACCGTTAGAATGCCTTTAATGTTGCAACTTAGAAGCGAATTTCCGCTCAATACATCGAATCAACGAGGATGATAAACATGATGAAAATGACCAAGAATAAAGCCGCCTTGACCTTGACCGCCGTAGCAGCCTCCGTACTGGTAGCCTGTGGTGGTGGTGGCAGCTCGGCGCCAGCCACTAAATCCGCAAAAATGACCGCGGCACTGGGTGCCCTGAACGGCGCCACATGCACCGCCACTGAAATCGGCTCTGTTCCGGCTCGTACCTTTGCAGCTACCGGCACAACCAATGCCAGTGGTCAGGCAACGTTCGACGGCCTGCCGCTAGATGTAGGCTCGCTGATCGTGTCGTGCAAGGGCGGCAGCTACTACGATGAAGCCACGAACACCACGGTTACATTGCTCGCAACTGATACCATCAAGTCGGTACTGCCAGCCGGTTCCACCGAAACGGCTGTTACTCCACTGACCAGCCTAGTTGCATCGCGTGTTGAGCAAGCCTTGGTTGGCAAGCCGGCTGGCACCAAGGTATCAGCTACTGAAATTACCGAAGTGGCCACGCAAATTGCTGCTGTGTTCGCGCCTGGCGTAAACCTGCTGGCACCGCCCAAGGTTGTGACCAACGCAGCGGATGTAGGCGCCATTACAGCAGCCGACAGTGCTAACAAATATGCCGCTGCGCTGGCGGCTCTTTCCAAGCTGGCTAAAGACAATACCGGTGGCGATCAACTCGCGCTGCTCGACACCCTGGTTGCCGACGTATCTGACGGTGTAATCGGTGATGACTTGGTTGCAGACTTGGGCCTTGCTAATTTGTCGGCGCTGAATACAGCATTGACGCAGGCCGTGAGCGACACTGTTAGTCCGGCCGTTGCTGCTGCCACGGATGATCGTGCCACCACTGGCACGGTAGACACGCCAACCACCACTCCGCCAACCGGCACGGGTGGTTCGGGCACCGGCGGCACGGGTGGTAGCAATACCTAATCCCGCTTTTCCCGGTGAAATAAAAAGGGCAGCCTAGGCTGCCTTTTTATTGTCATTTGTTTGATTTTTGTGCTTTTGGTGCCGCCATGATTCGTCACATACTTTCTGCATCAGTGTTATTTGCGGCACCAGCGCTTTGGGCGGTAGATGCCGGCTTGGCTCCGCTGGGGTTTTCCGGGGCTTTGTCTACGCCCATGGCCACTTCGCTGGCGACTGGCGAGGCGGCGCTCGGCTTTACGAATTATCTGGATGCACAAGACATCAATAGCAACGGCTACAACTACCTTGGTGGGGTTGGCGTGTTACCGGGTGTGGAGCTGTTTGCTCGTTTGGCTGCTCGCACAGTGGCAAACAACTGTTTTCTTGAACAGTGCGGTGTGCGAGATTTGTCGGCATCGGCCAAGTGGGTGCTGCCGGATGCCGCGCCCCTGCTGCCGGTTGCCTGGCGGTCGTGGTTGCCACGCGTGGCGGTAGGAGCAACCGATGTGGGTGGTTCAGTGGTGTTATTCAAAACCAACTACGGCGTAGCCAGCTGGAACCGGGAACATTGGGCTGTGAGTGCCGGTTTATCGCAAACCACCAAGGGCAAGAGGGAGTCGGCGCGGTTGTCGGGTGCTTTTGGCAGCTTGGTGGTGCAGCCCTACCCGTGGTTGCAAGGCATTGTTGAGCACGACGGTACAGACCCGCAGGCCGGAATTCGCCTGCTAAGCCCCAAGGGTTTGCTGGGTCGTGTACGCCTGCAGGGCGAAATGCGTACCGGCGCCCCGCGTGACCTTGAGGCCAGCCGCAGTGTGTGGTTTGGTGCGGCGCTGAAACTTGCACTGGGCGGCAATACACAGGAACCATTGTATCGTCAGGCCTGGGTGCCGGGTGCACGTGCTGAAGCTTTGGCTGCCAAGCCATTGCCCGTAGAGCCATTGCCCTTAGAGTCAATGCCTGTAGCGCCCGCGAGCCAGGCCGTTACAGCGCAGCAACAAACTGAGCCACAAACGCCAGCGTTGGTAGTTTTGCGCTCAGACGTATTGGTAGAAAAGCTGCTGGCTGCGGGTTTTGAAAATGTGAGTGTTACCGCACGGGCGGAGGGTGGCTGGCAGCTGCGATTGGAAAACCAGGCCTATGCCTGGAATGATGTAGATGCCCTGGGCGTGGCGCTGGGCGAGTATGCCAACTGGTCTGTGCAGCAGCCCGCTGCCGTGCAGCTAGACCTCTTGCATCAGGGCTTGACCAGCCTGCGTGTGAGCAGCGACACCAGCTGTCTGAATGTCTGGTTGCAGCGTGGCGAGCGCTGTGCCGCCGGCGTGTTGCGTTTCCCCAGCGAAACTGGCCTGAGTGCTGTGCAAGACTGGTGGCGTGAGGTTGGCAATACCCCCGAGGGTGCCAATTCCATTCTGTACAAGCCGCGGGTAGAGCTAGCACCAGTGCTGAACTACACGGTGGGCAGCGAGTTCGGCAGCATGGATTACTCGCTGGGCTTGGCCACCAGCGTGGAAGTGCCGGTGCTGTGGCGAGGCCTTTTGGCCGAGGCGCGCCACATTACACCCGCTTATGAAACCAAAGACTACCGCGAGGGCGGTGCCTTTGCCGCTAGCGCACTAACCTCCGGTCTAGACCGCATCATGCTGCACCAGTACGTGCAGGGGCCGCTGGGCCTGAGCGCGCACGCAGCCGCTGGCCGTGTGCTGACTGACTTTACCGGTTCGCTGCTGGAAACACGCTGGGAAAGCCCTCAGGGGCAGCACAAGGTGACGGCGTTGGTGGCCAGTCTGGAAAACAACCAGCAATTCATGGCCAAGCCGCTGTTACTGGGCTACCGCTACCAGCTGCCGAATTATCCCATGCAGTTAAGCCTGAAGGCTGGCGAATTCTTCGATGCAGACAAGGGCTTTGTGGCCAGCAGCCGCTTCCTTTTTGACGACACATTTGTGTCGGTGTTTTACCGCAGTACCAAGCGAGCCGACGAGGCAGAGGCCTTCAAGTTTCTGGGGGTTGAGTTGAGTGTGCCGCTAACGTTACGGCAAAATCGCCCAGGGCGTTTTGTTCAGTTGCGCGGAAGTGCTGAGTTTAGCCAAGGCTTGCAAACGCGAATTGGTGTGGCCAATGGCAACCCTTTGGCAGGGGCGGGGCAGCGTGGCCGATTCGCTAATGCGCCACTTAGCCTGGATCAGCGCGTGTATAATCGTGACCGGATGGCGCCCGCGTATTTGTTGCAGCAGCTGCCGCGCTTGCGCAATGCCTATGAGCGCTATGTGGCTACGGCCTGGCAATATGATGTTCCGGTGGTGACCGAAGTGTCGCCGTTTATTCCGTGGCAATGAAACGTCGAGATTTTCGAACATGGTAAATGCAGTTTTTCGTATGAAGCTTCGGCTGTTGGCCAGCGCCCTGGTATTATCGGCCTTGTCCGGTTGTGCGTGGCTGGCACCGGGCATGCAAATGTCGGTTCCCAACAACAGCATAATGAATGAAAGCACCCAGCGCGGCACGCCGCTCTCAGTGGAGTTGTTGCCCATCACGCCCGATCTGCTGAAGAATCAAGAAGCAGGGCGTATGGCACTGGGCTTGCCCAGCGAGCTGACTCTTCCGGCACCCGAAGCCAAGCTGGGCCCGGGCGATGTGTTGAATATTAGTGTCTATGAGCACCCGGAGTTCAGCTCGGTCGTCTCAGGAATTTCCGGCGCTAATACCAATATCGTTGGTTATGTTGTTGATCAGCAGGGTTTCTTGCGATTCCCTTTAGCTGGCACGATGAGGGTGGCTGGGCTTACGACGAATGAATTAACCGATGAACTAAACCGCCGCCTTACGCGTTACATACAAACACCACAGGCATCGGTACGTGTAATTGATTACCGCAGCAAGAAGATATTGGTCGAAGGCGAGGTGCGCTCGGCCGGTTTGCTGCCCATTACCGACATTCCACTCACGTTAACCGATGCCTTGGGGCGGGCAGGCGGCGCCTTGCCCACTGCGGATCAGTCACGGGTGGTGCTGTACCGCAACCGGATCACCTATGAGCTGAATATTCCTGGCCTTATGCGTGCGGGCCTGCCAGTAAATCAGGTCACCTTACGAGATGGTGATGTGCTGCGTGTGCCCAATAGCCGCGAGAGCCAGGTATTTGTGATTGGTGAGGTGTTGCGAGCCTCTGCTGTGCCGATGCGCCACGACGGCCTGCGCCTGAGCGAAGCCTTGGGTGAGGCGCTGGGGGTGAGCGGCAATACGGGTAATGCGCGGCAGATTTATGTGATTCGCAATGCCGGGCTAGACAAGGCTCAGGTGTTTCACCTCAGCGCCAAGTCACCTGTATCACTGGTGCTGGCAGATAACTTCCGCCTGCAACCGCGAGATGTGGTGTATGTAGACTCTACGGCACTGGTTCGCTTCAATCGCATCATCAGCCTGATTCTGCCTTCGGCACAGGCGGTACGTACCGGCCAAATTATTGGCAACAATTAAGCTGGCCGCTTGGGTGCCTAAACCGAACTGCCCCAAAGCAGGCAACTTGGCTGTTGTTTTGCGTGCTCAAGATCTCACGTAGAATCTTGTGGCGGTAGCGTCTTTGAAAACAAATGTACATTGCGGTTGTGCAATTTCCCAGTTAAGTGCACCAAGATGTCTGCTATGTTGCCGACACTGGTCCGCTGAATGAAGTTGTGGAAAAATGCTTGTTCTTATGTGGCTTCTGAGAGCTAAGCAATAACAGAGTGATGGGTTTACTCAGTGGATTGTTTGTAAGTCATGCGTGAAGTGCTCGAACTGGGCACAAGTGCAATGTTTCGGAGTGCGTTGTGCTTGGTATCAATAATATTCTGGTGGTTTGTGTAGGCAACATTTGCCGTAGCCCCGTTGCTGAGTTCCTATTGCAGCGTGATTTGGTGGATATACGTGTTCATTCAGCTGGACTTGGAGCGCTCGTGGGGCATGATGTAGAGCCTATGGCACGATCGGTAGCTGAGGCGGATGGTCTAAAGTGTCCGCAGCATAATGCACGTCAGCTGACAGCATCGCATTGTCGTGAGGCAGACTTGATTTTGGTTATGGAGCGTCGACACCGCGACGATGTTGCCTCGTTATGTCCAGAAGCACGTGGAAAGATTTTTTTGTTTGGGCAAGGTCTTCCTAATCCGGACATTCCTGATCCGTACCGTAAGTCAGGTGATATGTTTGAAGCTGTATACATGTTATTGACGTTGGCATCCCAAAATTGGGTTCGTCGTCTTCAACCAGCACTTACATGATTTGATAGTGCCCCCCGCCCTCTCGTTTCTGAATTTCCCTGCGACCTAAAGACAGAGTGACCTTACTGTGACAGATATTCTGAATAAGTTGTCCGCGCCTCCCCCTTTTCAACAAATTGCAATGGAAGACGAGGTTGACTTACGCGCTGTATTGGGGACCTTAATTAGTGCGCGCTGGTTGATAGCCGGTTGTTCGGCAGTGGCGCTACTGATTGGTGCTGCATATGTTTGGACTGCGACCCCGATTTATCAGGTCGACGCCAGCGTGCAGGTCGAGGACAGTAAAGGCAGTGCGTTGGGTGCCAGTGTTAAGGATCTTGATGGTTTGTTTGATGTTAAATCGCAGGCCATCACGGAAATTGAGCTTTTGCGGTCACGAATGGTGTTGGGCAGAGTCATAGATCAGTTGGGGTTGGATATCGTGGTTGAGCCGCGCTACTTCCCTATCATCGGTGAAGCTATTGCTCGTCGCCATGTAGGTTCCGCCTCCGAGGGTTATGGGCCATATGCATGGGGTGGAGAGCGGATCAAAGTTTCGCGATTATCCGTGCCTGCTAACTGGGAAGGGGCTCCATTGACGCTGGTGACCGGTAACTCCGGTACTTACGAACTGAAGGGCCCGGCTGATCAACTGTTGGGGCGTGGGCGTGTCGGTGAAGAATTCGTTCAAGTTGAAGGGCAGGGTTTACTAGGTGTTTTCGTTCGAGAGTTAAATGCACGTCCGGGGGTAGAGTTCAGCTTAACCAAGTTGCCCAAGTTGCGCGCAATAGCGGGCATGCAGGAAAGTCTTAGTGTCAGCGAAAAGGGAAGGCAGTCAGGCATCATTTCCTTAATGTTGCAGGGCGCTGATGCGTCGCAGGCCGTGACAATACTAAATGCCATTGCTAATCAGTATGTACGCCAAAATGTGGAGCGCAAGACCGCCGAGGCCGAGCAGACTCTTAAATATCTAGACCAGCAGTTGCCTGAAACCAAAAGTCAACTTGAGTCAGCAGAGGTGCGTTATAACGAGTACCGTAGTCGCCAGGGTACGGTGGATGTGGGGAAGGAGGGAGAGCTGCTGTTACAGCAGTCCGTTGCTGCAGAAACTGGGTTGGTGAGTTTGCAACAGAAACGAAAAGAGTTGCTAGAACGTTTCACCCCTGAGCATCCTAGTGTTAAAGCCCTAGATAACCAAATTGGGATTATTCAGACAGAGCGCGGTCGTTTTGCTGGAAAAATCGATACCCTGCCACAGACACAACAGGAAGTGTTGAGGCTAACTCGCGATTTGCAGGTTAGCCAAGAGATTTATACAGGACTACTCAATAATGCCCAGCAGTTGAAGGTGGTACGTGGTGGAACGGTTGGCAATGTGCGCATCATTGATTATGCGGAACGCCCGCTAAGCCCTGTGCAACCTCGAAAGTCGCTAGTTATGTTTATGGCTTTGTTAATTGGGCTTATGGTTGGCGTGGTGTCTGCTGTTGTTCGTCAAATGTTACGAAGTGGCCTAAAGGATCCGAAGCAAATTGAGGCCCGTACTGGTATTTCTGTATTCGCCACTATTCCTTATAGCAAACTGCAAGCAGAGCTGACTAAGCGTAGCGCGCGCACAGGGGGCAAGCTCACCGTTCTGGCTTATGAGGATAACCAGGACTTGGCCGTTGAGAGCTTGCGCAGCTTGCGCACCACACTTCACTTTGCCAGCCTAGACGCGGCTAATAATCGCTTGTTAGTGACTGGGTCGGCTCCTGGTGTTGGCAAGAGCTTCGTGTCGGTCAACCTGGCTGCAGTGCTGGTCGCAAGTGGAGAGCGTGTTCTGGTTATCGACGGAGATATGCGCCGTGGCCACCTTAATGAGTTTTTCGGTCGTTCGCGTGAGTTTGGCTTGTCGGAAGTCATCGCGGGCGTCATCTCTCTGGATGAAGCCATTTACAAAACGCCGATCGCGGGTCTGGACCTGCTGGCTACGGGTGCGATACCTCCCAATCCCTCTGAACTTTTGCTGCATCCTAGCTTTGCTAAGCTGCTAGATCAGGTGTCGTCACTTTATGATCATGTAGTCATTGATTGTCCACCAATCATGGCCGTTACTGATGCGGCTATTATCGGTCGTCATGTCGGTACTTCGTTGCTGGCGGCGCGCTTTGCAGTAACGCCCATGGCGGAGCTTGAGACTGCAATTGCTCGTCTGCGTCAGGCTGGCGTCGCGGTAAACGGCATTCTTCTTAACGGCGTCGACGACTCTGCCAGTTATGGTGGCTACGGATACGGGTATGGCTACAAATATGCCTACTCGTATGCTTACCGGTCTAAAGCAGACTGATGTCTGAGCGAGAATGGAAGCTAATTCAGAGGGTGCTATGAGGATTCTTGTCACCGGTGTTGCCGGGTTCATCGGCTTTCATACAGCGCTGCGTCTGCTGGATGAGGGGCATGAGGTTGTCGGTATCGATAACCTCAATGACTATTATGATGTGAGCTTGAAGCAGGATCTACTAGCGCAGCTGACAAGTCGTTCCGGTTTTTCCTTTATCAGGCTAGACCTTGCTGATCGTGAGGGAATGGCCCAGCTGTTTAGTCAGCATGGCTTCGAGGTTGTCGTACACTTAGGCGCGCAGGCGGGTGTTCGATATTCGCTTGATAACCCTTTCTCATATGTTGACAGCAACTTGACCGGAACCCTGACCGTGCTCGAAGGCTGTCGTCATCATGGCATCAGGCATCTGATTTACGCATCCTCGTCATCGGTTTACGGTGCTAACACCAAAATGCCGTTCTCGGTAGCTGATCGTGTCGATTCGCCTGTCTCTCTCTATGCTGCCACAAAGAAAGCCGATGAGCTGATGTGTCAGGCATACGCGCACCTCTACCGGATACCCATGACCGGGCTACGGTTTTTTACTGTTTATGGTCCCTGGGGCAGGCCAGACATGGCGTACTTCAAGTTTGCCGACGCCATCATGGCAGGCAGACCCATCGATGTGTACAACCACGGCGATATGAAGCGTGACTTTACCTATGTCGACGATGTGGTTGACGGTATTGAGGCTTTAGTGCGCCTTGAGCCGACCTGCCTGAAGGATCCTGTTCCGCATCGTGTCTACAATCTCGGCAACAACCAGCCCGAGCAATTACTCGACATGATTTCATTGCTGGAGCAAGGGCTGGGCCGGGTAGCGCAAAAGAACTTTATGCCCATGCAGGCGGGTGATGTGTATGCCACCTATGCCGAAATCAGTGCCAGTCAGCAGGACTTCGGCTTTGCACCTAAGACCAGTCTGGCGGCAGGGCTTGAGAAGTTTGCACAGTGGTATGCCACCTATCGTGGCGACAGCTCATCTGATGGTGGTTCAAAGGCGTCATGAGTGAGCCGAGTACATCTGCTGTTGTGGCATTTCTGAGCATCAAGACTCAATTCGACAACCTCGGTGATGCACTGATCAATCGGGAACTCTGCCGGCTGGTGGCGGACCGTGCAGAGACTTATGTTGATTTCTCTCGTGCTCCGCAGGCATTCCGGCGCTCAATGCAAGTGGAGGGTTATCGTAACCTGAGCATCTTGCAGCGTTGGGGCTTTGTCAGGCTGCTGCTCAAAATGCTTAGCATGCGTTTGAGTGGTCGCCGCTGCTATTTTTTTCTTAATCCCGGCGGCCTTGGCGGCAAAAGAAAGCCATTGAAAAGCCTAGCGTCAGCGTTGGCATACAATGTCGTTCTCGGGCTGCTGGCAGCCTGTGGTGTCAGGATTTGCCAAACGGGTATTTCCTATGATGCCATGGGCGCACCTGAACGCTTCGTGGCGTCATGGCGACGGCGTCTCCTGTATTCGTTTACGGTGCGCGACCATTTGAGCGCTGCGTACCTGAACTCGATCGGTATGTCGGTAGACGAAATTGTCCCGGATTTGTCTTTCAGTCTTTACCGTCAGGACGTATCGGTGACCGATACAAGGCCGGCCATTGCCTTTTCCTTCCGCTTCGACGGCAAGTCTCACGATCAGCAGATTGAACGTGCGGTCCGTCGGGTCATGAAGCATCAAGGGCCAGGCTATGACTATCTCTTTGTGATTCAGGTCGCGCGTGATAAGGCCGGCATGATAAGGCTGCAAAAGGCCTGTGCAGGGGAAGGTCGGACACGCTTGGTGTTCTGCTGCCATGATATTGATGAGCTGTCACAGTGTTATGCCGGTTGTGCGGGAATTTATTCTAATCGTCTCCATGCACTGTTGCTGGCGGCACATGCAGGGACCTCTCCCTATGGGCTGGTGTCACGCGGCAGGCAACCAAAAATAGAAAGCCTATTCAACGATTTGGGCATGGCTGATCGTTTGTATTTTATCGACGAGCCTCATGTGGATCTTTCTCCAATTCCAAGCTTTGATTACCACCGATTCAGCATTGAGAACCAGATCTTGCAAAGTTACTTCAACAAACTATTAGGGCCTCGCTCATGCTGATATCAAAGAAAATACCCCAAGTCATGGTGGGTGGTTTTCCAACGGTTTCAGTGTCGCGACATGAACTGGCCGAGCGTATGGCACAGGATTGTCTTGAGGCACGCCAGAGTAAAGACAGCTGGCAACCGAAAGTGGTGCTCTCTTCCAATGGACAGGGTATTGCGCTGGCGGGTACAGACCCGGCTTTCATGGAAATTATGCACCAAGCGGATATCGTGCACGCTGACGGCATGTCAGTGGTGTTTGCAAGCAGGTTGACCCGGCATCCATTGCCAGAGCGAATCGCCACCACAGACTTCTTTCATGATGCGGCGGCGGCAGCCATCCGGCATGGTCTCAGCTTTTTTATCCTGGGCTCGAACGAAGCACAGAACCAGGCAGCGGTGCAGGCGATCACCAAGCTGTATCCTGAGCTTAAAATTGCCGGTCGCCGTCATGGTTATTTCACCGAAGCTGATGATGCGGCTGTATGCGCAGAAATTCGTGCTAGTGGTGCTGATGTGCTATGGGTGGCTTTGGGCAAACCTAAGCAGGAGTTCTGGTCAGTCCGTAATCGCGATCGTCTGCAGGGTGTGGGCTGGATCAAGACCTGTGGCGGCCTGTACGCGTTTTTGGCCGGCGATGCGCTGCGAGCGCCCGGCTGGATGCAGGTACTGGGGCTGGAGTGGCTACACCGGGGCTTGAAGGAACCTTCGCGATTGGGCTGGCGTTACCTGACGACTAATCCCTACGCACTGTACCGATTGTTGCGATTCACTGAAATGAGTCGAGTAGTTAAGACAAAAGAAGTTGATTGCTCATGACTACTTCGACTAGAGAAACAGAGTGCCCGCTCGTATCGGTTGTAATACCGGTTTACAATCGAAAAAATATCGTATTGCGTGCTATAGAGTCTGTTCTGGAACAAGACTACTCGAATATTGAAATTATTATTGTTGATGATGGTTCAACGGATGGCACCTCGCTTTTTATTAAAGAATCCATGGCAGATATTCGGGTTAACTTATATTGGCAGGAAAACCAAGGTGCTTGTGTGGCAAGGAACTTTGGAATTGAGCGTGCGAAGGGTAAATATGTGGCGCTACTAGACTCCGATGATGTATTTCTTCAGGGGCATATAAAGAGCTCAGTTAGTGTTTTGGAGCGCGAAGAAAATCTAACAGTAATCTATGGCCGCATTGTCGTTGATAGAGGAAATGGCCGGACTTTTTTAAAGCCACCACGCGAACTTCGTAGCAATGAAGTCGTCTCTGAGTATTTGCTGTGTGATCAAGGGTTTATTCAGACATCTACCGTGGTGTTGCCTCGCGAGTTGGCTCTTAATGTAGGTTATGACAGAAATCTAAAGTTCGGCCAAGATACTGATTTCGCAATTCGTCTTTCAAGGGCTGGTGCAAATTTTATAATGTTGAGTGACCCGCAGGCTATATGGGCAGATCAGTCTGCGCCAGGTCGAGTCTCTAATTCGTTAGATCCTATGATTAGAATAAACTGGCTTAATAAGATGAATGGAATTATTACACGCAGGGCCAGAATTGGTGACGAAGGTTGGTATGTAGCTAAGTGTTATTTTAATAAGGGTAAATATATTTTTGCTGCAGCTCTATTTCTTCGGGCTGTGCTTTCAGGTTGTTACCACCCAAAACTAGCAGTAAGAATTGCTTTGCAGATTTTTTTACCTCCTACTTTATACAGAAAACTGGCTGATATTACGCTTAGTCAAGCCAAAAAATAATCCTTTTATGATTTATCGGCATGGCTGGGTTTTAAATGAAATATAATATAAAGATAAAAGCGGTTTTATGGGGCTTGATGCTGATGCCATTGTGGTGGTTATTGGGTATTGGGTTCTTTATTTTTCATTTCATTGCTTTATTTATGTTTTATGTGGACAGGTCGGTGGTTTGGCCCAAGGACTTATTTCAATCCTTGCTGCTCGCTTTGATATTTTTTCTTGGTTTGTCGTTGATTTTTAATTTCTTGATGGGCGGCGTTGATATATCAAGAGCGATTGGCGCGCTAAATAATTTATCCATTCTTGTCATGGGCTATATTTATTATGGTTTTTTTATTAAAAGACTTGTTGCAGATCCTGCCATATTGGAGGCATTGGCTGCGGCGATTAGTAAAATTGGATTTTTGTCGGTTATAATTGGTGTAATTTTATTATATTTTATTTCGACGGGTAAGGCTGGGGTAATATCATTTCATTCTGTGTTCGGATTATTAACAACTCCGATGGATAATCTTGTTGGTATGTACCAGAGAATTGGGGTTGTTTCTACTGACTGGTTTGCTGAGTCTACAACACCTCGCTTGACTCTTTTTACAACAAACTCAACAGCAAGCGGGGCACTGATTGCAATTGCCGGATATTTTACGCTTGCTGCGATTAGTGGGAAGTCAAGAATTTTTGTTGGTATATTTGCTCTTGCTCTTGTCGGAACTGTTGCAGCAACACTAACCCGTGGTGCATTCATGGGATTGATTTTTGGGATTTTTATTTTTTATTTTAATTCTTTGAGAAGACAATACAGGTTAATTTTTGCCATTTTGATGCCGGTTATAGTGGCTGTTGGCGCTACTTATGCTGTGTCTGGAATTGAGAAATTGGGATCTGCCCGACAGGCTTCTAATGATACTCGCTTTGCTTCATATACGGGTTCGTTCAATGTTGTAATGAAGGAAAATCCACTAATTGGAATTGGTGTGAAGCCGCGAGATGATAATCTTTCAATTCCGATTGGCTCTCATTCTACGATCTTTTCTGTTCTTGTGCGCGGTGGTTTAATCAGCGCTGTTCTTGCTGCTTTTGCCTTCTTTATTTTGCCATTGCTTTGGTTTTTTAAGGCACTAAAAAGAATTTATTTTTCACGGAATAGTGTTGCTGATGTTAAGTATCAGGTAGCAATAAGCGCAGGCGCCCCATCATTTTTTATTTTTTGCTTGCTTCAGGATATAGATGCGTATGCGCCGTTGTCAGCATTGT
>Ga0256311_1000116_pt1 | contig 13028 bp, 14 predicted proteins | sample ColtaT_5_FD_183680 | JGI IMG/M metagenome (GOLD analysis project Ga0256311, IMG submission 183680) | Metatranscriptome of freshwater microbial communities from Columbia River, Oregon, United States - Colum_Colum_RepC_8d (Metagenome... | ecosystem: Environmental > Aquatic > Freshwater > River... | reverse complement strand
TTTCCTGCGTGACGAAGAAGGCGCCACCGCCATCGAATACGGCCTGATCGCCGGCCTGATCGCCGTTGCCATCGTGTCGATCCTGCTGCTGATCAGCCCGAATCTGAAGGAGATTTTTGGCAAGGCCAACGACGGACTGGCCGACGCCAATACCGCTTCCTAAGCAGTCGGCAGGCAGTGCCCTGGGGGGCGCAAGCCCCCCTCTGGCACGGGTCGATTGCCCACGGCCTTGCAGATTTATGTTGGCAAATATTGTCTGTTTCTGATTTTCGGAGCGTTGCCATGAACAAAGTGATGAATTTCCTGCGTGACGAAGAAGGCGCCACCGCCATCGAATACGGCCTGATCGCCGGCCTGATCGCCGTTGCCATCGTGTCGATCTTGCTGCTGATCAGCCCGAATCTGAAGGAGATTTTTGGCAAGGCCAACGACGGACTGGCCGACGCCAACACCGCTTCCTAAGCATTCGGCGGGCGGCGCCGGGGTCTTACCCGGCGTTGACCCAGTGTCAGGATTTCACTTGAGCGGCACCCATGATCGACAAGGCAAAGATTTTCCTGCGGCAGGAAAGCGGCGCAACGGCCATCGAGTACGGCCTGATCGCCGGTGTGATCGCCGCGGCCATTGTCGTCGTGCTGGTGCTGATGAAAACGGAACTGTCGGTGCTGTTCACCAAGACCAGCAATGGCATGGCGAGCGCCAACCAATGATCGCGGTACTCGGAGCCTGGGCTGTGGCGATCGGACTCTTCGATCTCCGGACCAGCCGGATTCCGAATGCAGCCCTGATCCTGTTGCTGGTTCCCGCAGTGTTGGCCCTGATCGTCAATGGTCGCGGCCTTCTGGGCGCCGGGATCCTGTCCTCGATCGGTGGCTTCATCGTTGCCGGTCTTCTCATGTTTCCCGGTTACCGGATGGGAAAGATGGGGGCAGGAGACGTGAAGCTCGCGGCTTGCATAGGTTTGCTGCTGGGCTTGTACCAAAGCATTGAATGGGTACTTTTTTCGTTGATTGCGATGGGTCTGATCAGCCTTGGCTGGATCGCGATCAAACGGCAGTGGTCGAGCTTGCACGACCGGCTGCCGGCAGGCCTCGCGCTTGCACTGGCATTTTGTGCGGAAATGACTTTTGGTCCGGTGTTGGAAACATTCCAGAGTTGAACATGAAAACGACGTCTTCCCTAACTCGCAGCAGCAAGCGCCAGTCCGGCGCGGCGGTGATCGAGTTCGCGTTCGTTTTTCCGATCATGTTCATGCTGATGTACGGCACCATCGTGTACGGCTATGTTTTCTTCCTGAACCAGTCGCTGAACTACGCCGTGCAGCAGGCTGCGGAGTCGGCCGTCGCGGTGGACCCGACGGCCACCAATGTCGTGACGGTTCGCAACACTCGGATCAACACCACCATCAATTCCGTGCTGAGCTGGATGAACGCCACTCAGCGGACACAGCGCCTGACCGTGATGATCGATCAGGCCAGCGCTACCTGTCCCGCGCCCTTGGTGGCCGGTACGGTCAAGGTGGAGCTGGTCTATGCTCTGAGAAATCCGAGCTGGCTATTTCCGGTGATCAACATGGGTTTCGGCCAGATTCCGCCGCTGCCCGACAACCTGAATGCGTGCGCCACTGCGCTGATTCAGTCTCAAACTTAGGCATCGAAATTTTCCAAACTGACGGTCGCGAACAAGGGGGAGCAGCATGAGCAGCACAGCACTAAAGGTGATCGCCGTCGTTGCGGTGCTCCTGGCGATCATCCTCGCCGTCGTCGGTTACAACTACAGCCGCAGTTTCGCCGAGAAGGCGGAAAGCGCCGAGAAGGCGGAACAGCAGCGCGCCCAGGAAAAGCCGCAGGCACTTGCCGTGGTGGCGCTCAAACCGCTTACCGCCTACAAGCCAATCACCAAGGAGGACGTGGCGCTGGTGCCGGTTTCAGTGCTGCCTTCCAATCCGTTCACCTCGCTTGATGAAGTTGCCGGCAAGGTTCCGCTCACCGACATCGATGCGGGAGCGCCGGTGACTGCACGCTACTTCGCCGACAGCAACATTCTCGCGCGGGCGATTCCCGAAGGCTTCCAGGCGGTTTCCGTCGAGGTCAACGATGTGATTGCTGTCGGTGGCTTCGTGCGCCCCGGCGATGTGGTCGATGTACTGCTCTTCCTGCGTGGCAGTGGCGACGTTGCCCAGGCGCAGTCGCGTGTGCTGCTGGAAGATGTACGTGTACTGGCCTACGAGGAGCGCATCATCGATCGTCCGGAAGGTGTCGATGAGCAGAAGGACCAGCAGCAGCGTGCACGCCAGCGGACTGCCGTGCTGGCGGTCCGTGAAGCCGACACCACCAAGCTGATGCTGGGTGTGAACGCCGGCGAGCTGCGGCTTGCACTGCATGGCCAGAAGTCGGAAGTGGAGACCGCGCAGGCGGAGACCACCGACAACGGCCTGCCGCTGTCTCCCGAGGCGGCAGCCAAGGAGAAGGCAAAGAAGGCCAGCGGCAAGTCGATCGGCATTGCGGAACTGGCGAAGATCAAATCTCAGGCGACCCCCTCCGCGGGCGGGGGCGGTAGCCCGGTACCGCAGGGGCCGACGGTGGAAATCGTTCGCGGAACCAACGTCCAGACGTCGTCGGCTAAATAATAAATAGATTCAACAGGGCACTCTCCATGAATATGACGATCAAGCGGTTCGGATACCTGATTGCCTGCGTGCTGATGCTCGGGAGCATCCAGGCGTCCGCTGCCGAGGCCGGCCTTCTCCAGGTCGAGCAGGGCACGCACAAGCTGCTGCGCGCCAGTGGCGGCGTGTCGCGGGTTGCCGTCGGCAATCCGGACATCGCCGACGTGACCGTGGTCAATCTGAACGACGTGCTGGTGGTTGGCCGAAAGTTCGGCCTGACCAGCCTGATGATCTGGACCAAGAAGGGCGGCGCTCCGATGGAGTACCGCATTCGCGTGGTGGCGGTGAAGGATCCGACCCGCAAGTCTCCGCCGGACGCGGAGTTGAACGGCGCGGTCGTCGACGAGGGTCGCGGCCTCGAAGGCAAGCTGCCTAACCTGCTCGCGCATCGCCGCGCCAAGATTGCGACCATGCAATTGAAAGAAGGCGAGATCTCGGATCGTAGCGACGTGAATCTGGAAACCCAGGTGCTGACGGAGGTCAAGATCGCCGAGGTCAGCCGCAGCACGGCGCAGCGTTTCGGCATCAACCTGTTCAAGAGCACCGCCAGCACGCTGGCGGGTATCGGCAATCCTGGCTCCTTCAGCGGCGTCAATAGCTCCAACGGCGAGACGCAACTGCTGAGCAGTTCCGGCTTCCTGCCGTTCCAGCAAGCCTACAACCTCGTGGTCGGCAATCCCAACAAAGGCTTGATCGGTTTGCTGAGCGTGCTGGAAGGACGCGGTCTGGCGCGGACGCTGGCCGAGCCGAGCCTGGTCGCCACCTCGGGACAGACGGCCACCTATCTGGCCGGCGGCGAGTTCCCGATTCCGGTCGTGCAGAGCGGTTCGTCCTCCGGCGGCGTCACCGTCGACTACAAGGAATTCGGCGTGCGCCTTTCGCTGACGCCGACCGTGCTGTCCCGCAATCGCATTTCGTTGAAGGTCGCTCCGGAAGTGAGCGATCTCGACTTCTCGGCGGGCGTGACCTCCGGCGGCGTATCGGTGCCGGCGCTGCTGGTGCGCCGTACCGACACGACCATCGAACTCGGCGACGGTGAGAGCTTCGTGATCTCCGGCCTGGTCAGTTCCAATCTGGTGAAGAACGTCGACAAGGTGCCGTGGCTGGGTAACGTGCCGGTATTGGGCGCCTTCTTCCGCAGCAGTTCGCTATCCCGCACCGACAAGGAGCTGATCATGGTGGTGACGCCGCATCTGGTACGGCCGCTGGCCCGGGAGGCGCGGCTGCCAACGTTGCCAGGCGCCAAATACGATGGCTACAGGCCGACCACCGGCGAACTGATCTTCGGGGATGCGCTGGGCGAGACGGAAGCAGGCTTTAATCGGTAACTCCACGGTTAGAATCGTGCCATTGCTTGTCTGCCCGGACTTTACCCATGAAAACCCAGGCTGTAGTCGTTGCGGATGATCCGGTCTATGTGAGCTGGCTGCAGAATGCAGTCGGTCAGAACGCCGATTTTTCGCTATTGCGTCCGCTGGACGCCGAGGATCTGATCGAACGCATCCAGATGATGGGGCGCGTCGATATTGTCTTCTTCCAGTTCGATGCCGCCAATGTCGAATCGCGCACCAGCATGGTCGAGCGCCTGCTGGAGCGCATGCCGGACGTGCCGGCCGCCGGACTCGGTGCCGAGAGCAATCCGGACATCGTGCTGTCGGCGATGCGCTCCGGCGCCCGTGATTTCTTTGTGCTGCGCCGCGACGAGGCGAATGTCGCCGCGCTGTTGAGCAAGTTGTTGCGCCGCACGACCGCGGTGACCAAGACGCAGCAGAAGCAGGGCAAGCTGTTTGGCGTCATGTCGGCAAATCCCAGCGGCGACACGGCCTTTGTCGGCGCCCATCTGGCGCTGGCGCTGGCGCAGAAGAGCCCGCCGAGCGAGCGCGTGCTGCTGGTCGATGTAGCGACGCCGCCGGGTGCCGGCACGATCTTCCTCAACATCAATCAGGCCTACAGCGTTCTGGATGCGATCAACGACGTCTATCGCTGTGACCAGACCCTGGTGGATACCGCGTTCTCCAAGCACTCCAGTGGCATCTTCGTGCTCAGCCTGCCGGAGGATCTGATCGGGCGACCTCAGATCAACGTCGACGAGTTCGTCAAGCTGCTGCAGATTCTGCGCGGCCTGTTCGGCCATGTCGTGGTGGCGTACGACGGCCAGTTGCCGATCGAGGGTCTGACCGCGATCGTCACGCAGGCCGATCGCTGCCTGCTGGTGTCCAATCAGTCGATCATCATGTCGCGGCACAGCAAGTACCTGCTGCGCGCGCTGCGGCTGGAAGATTGCCCGCTCGACCGTACGCGTCTGGTTGTCGATCACTACCATCGCCGGCTTGGTCTTGAGCCTGAGAATCTTGCGGAGCTTCTCGACGTGCCGCTGCTGGGCACGCTGGCCGCGAGCGGCAATGTCCGGATCCAGTCGATGAACGCCGGCGAGCCGATGTTCGTGGTGGCGCCGAAGGATCCGTTCTGCGACGACATCCGTCGGATCGCGGATGCGCTGATTGCGGGCAATGCCACTGCCGCTACGCCTCAGCGTGGCGTGTTCGACAAACTGTTCGGTTAATCCGTCATGAGCGCCGATCCGTCCATTGCACGCTTCAGGCTGTCGGATCAATACCAGCAGCTGAAGAACAATTTTCATCGGCACCTGATCCAGCAGATCGAGGAGCGCAATCTCGATATAGACCAGTGGGACGCCATCCAGATCGAGCGCTTCGTCACCGACCAGATGCGGCGCTATGTGGTCGAGCAGCGCCTGCCGGTGAACCAGCGCGAGTCCGAGGCTCTGGCCAAGGATGCGAAGGATGAGTTGATGGGCTTCGGCCCGATCCAGGTGCTGGTGGACGACGATACGATCAATGACATCGTCGTCAACGGACCGAATCGCGTATTCATCGAGCGCGACGGCCGCCTGCAGATGGCGCCGGTACGCTTCTTTAACAACAGTCACGTGATCCGGGTGATCCAGCGCATCCTGTCGCCGCTGGGCCGCCGCGTGGACGAGTCCAACCCGATGGTCGATGCGCGCCTCTCGGACGGCTCGCGCGTCAACGCGATCATTCCTCCGATCGCGCTGGATGGCCCCTGCCTGTCGATCCGCAAGTTCCGCAAGACCGCGCTGACTGCCGAAGACCTGCTCCGTTACGGCACCATTTCCCGTGAGGCGCTCGACTATCTGAAGCAGCGCGTCGAGAAGCGCACCAACCTGATCGTCGTCGGCGGCACCGGCTCCGGCAAGACCACCTTCCTCAACCTGATTTCGCAATGGATCCCACCTGGCGAGCGTGTCGTCACGATCGAGGACGCCGCGGAGCTGCGGCTCGAGCACGAGCACGTTGTGCGCCTGGAGACGCGTCCGCCGAACCTTGAAGGCGAGCGCGCCGTCACCGCGCGCGATCTGGTGCGCAATGCGCTGCGCATGCGCCCGGATCGTGTGATCGTCGGCGAAGTCCGTGGCGATGAAGTGCTGGACATGCTGCAGGCAATGAACACCGGCCATGATGGGTCGATGACCACCATCCACGCCAACAGCACGCGCGATGCGATTCATCGTCTGGAACTGCTCGCCGGGTTCGCTGGCTACAACGGCTCCGAAGTAACGTTCCGCGGACAGGTCGCTGCCGCGATCCAGTTGCTGGTGCATGTCGCCCGCCTGTCCGGCGGTCAGCGCCGCCTGATGTCCGTGACGGAAATCCTCGGCACAAATGGGCACGATCTGGTGACGCGGGAAATTTTCCGCTACGACGTCGAGAACGGGCAGCACCTGGATTTGAGGAATGCCGTGACATGACCGCTTCGATCATCATTTTCCTGCTCGCGCTGGTCCTGGTCGGTGGCGCCGGGTGGCTGTTCGTGCATGCCGGACAGCGCGAGCGGCAGGAGGAAGTGCTGCTCCGCCTGCGTGCATCTGGCGGTGATGAGGCCGCTGCCCTTTCCGGCCTGGAGATTTCCAACCGGCAGATATCAAATCCGGTGCTGCGCTGGATGTGCCATCTGGTCTGGCGTACCGGCGTCGAGATGGAACCTGCCACTGTGGCGCGCGTGATGCTCGTCATGACGCTGCTGATTCCGATCACATTGTTCGCTTTCGGATTCTTTGCCGGCATTATCATCCTGGTGATGCTCGTACTGTTCGGGTGGTTGATCCTGAGCCGTCGCGCGGCCAATCGCCGCAACAAGATCGTCGAGCAATTGCCGACCTTCCTCGAATCCGCGATCCGTGTGCTGGCAGCGGGCAATACGCTGGAGGAATCGTTTGCCGCCGCTGCACGCGAAAGTGCGGATCCGATCCGTCCGCTGTTCATGTCGGTCGGCCGGCAGGTCCGCCTGGGCGCGCCGATTGAGACGGTGCTGGCGGAAGCGGCGGAAGTGCACCAGATCCATGATCTGAAGGTGCTGGCGCTGGCGGCGTCGGTAAACCGCAAGTTTGGCGGCAGCCTGCGCAGCATCCTGCGCAGCCTGATCTATGCCATTCGCAGCCGTGATACCGCTGCTCGCGAACTTCGCGCACTGACTGCCGAAACCCGTTTCTCGGCCTGGGTGCTGTCGATCATTCCGGTCGCGATCATGCTGTTCATCATCATCCAGAATCCCGATTACTACTTGCAGATGTGGGCCGAAAAGAATGGCCGAATCCTGCTGATCAGTTCCGTGGTTCTTCAGTTGAGCGGTGTGGCCGTCATCTTCCGGATGATGCGCTCGGCGGAGGATGGCGCATGAGCCCGACCGTATTTGCTGCAGTCGTCGCGATTGCCGTGCTGCTGCTGGCGCTGGCCGTCTTCGCCGGCCTGGTCTGGCTGTTCCGCGCGCAGACGGAAGGCCGTATCCAGCGCCGCCTTTCTCCCGAGGCCGTGGTTCGTGACGAGTTCGCCGCCGACGACAGCCAGCCCTTGCTGCAGTCGATGGCTCGCGGCGGCAAGAAGATGGAAGCCTGGGTCGACAACAACGAAGGCGAATCGGCCCGCTTGCTGATCCAGGCGGGATGGCGCAGCGCCAGTTCGCGTGTCCTTTGGTATGCCTTCCAGGCAGTGCTGCCGATTGTCATGGCGGCGGTCGTCCTGTTGTTCTGGCTGCTGTCCTCAATGCCGCAGAAGGCAATCTTCACGGTGATGCTCGGGTTCGTCTGCGCCGCGCTGTCGTTCCTGATTCCGCGCTGGATCCTGCGCGGAATCGCCGGAGGCCGTCAGCGCCGCATGAAGCGCGAAGTTCCACTGCTGATCCATCTGATGGTGATGCTGTTCGATGCCGGCCTTTCCACGCGGCAGGCGTTCGCCAGCCTGATCCGCGAAGGTCGGGGCGTGCTGCCGGAACTTGGTGCCGAGTTCGAACTGGTTCTGCGTCAGCTGGAGGCCGGTGGCGATACTGCGGAAGTCCTGAAGAACATGAGTGACGTCCTCGGGGTCGAGGATCTCACCAGCGTTATGGGCGTGCTGCGGCAGGTCGATCGCTATGGCGGCGAAATCCGCCAGCCGCTGATGGAAATCCTTTCGGTTCTGGAAGAGCGTCGCACGCTGGACGCACGCGAGCGCGTCAACCTGATCTCCGGTCGCATGACTGTGGTGATGGTGCTGTTCTTCTTCCCGGCGTTGCTGATCTTCGTCGCCGGTCCGGCGTTCTCGGGGATCATCAAGGCGCTGGGGCAGGCGGCTCAATGATGGCGCAGGCTGCAGTTGTACGGAGTTCGTCGCTGGCATGGCCCAGGCGAAGCGTATTCAGCGTGCTGACTGCGACGTTTCTGCTATTCGGCTGCGCATCGACCGCCACCTCCGGCAAGAATGTCGCGCTGCGCCCGGCCGACACCGCCTCGCCGGCCCGGAACGAGCCCGAGGAACTGGCGGAGATCGACAACCGGGCGACCGGCGATGCGGTTTATACCGATCTGATCCGCAGCATGCTGGCGCAACAGCAGTACTACGCTGCGTTGGCGCACATCCAGCAGCAACAGCGCAGTTCCGGCAACAGCGATGAGCTGCGTTTTCTGGAGGCGGAGGCCCATCGCCAGCTGGGGCAGATAGCCGATGCGGAAAAACTTTACCGCATGCTGCTGAAAGGAAATTACGCGTCGCGTGCCTACCGCGGACTGGGCCTGCTCTACGTCAACCGCAATCTGAACGCTGCGATCCAGTTTCTTCGCGAATCCGTGCAACGGGCGCCGACCGATGTCGAATCGCGCAACGACCTGGGTTACGCGCTGATGCTGGCAGGACGTTACCAGGAAGCCCTGCCGGAGATCGCCACTGCGGTAGAGCTTGACGGCAACTCCAGCAAGGCGCGCAACAACCTGATCATCCTGCTCATCCTGTCCGGCGACGAGGCAGGCGTGAAGCGCATTGTCGGTGCTGGCGACGTCAAGGCCGATACGCTTGCGCAGTTGCGCAAGCAGGCACAAACCCTGAAGGCCCGTACGGCCATTATCCGAGGTGCGAAATGAAGAAACTCCTGATCCTGCTGGCACTGCTGGCTCCGGCAGCGCATGCCGAGGAAACCACCGCCGCGCCACGCACGGGCGAAGAGACCCGCGCCTGGGTGGACTTGCAGAAGAGTGGCACCGCGTCGGTCGCCACCGTGCAGCCGATGCCGGGCGAAGTGGCCGACAAGGTCTACAAGCGCTATGTCGACAGCTTCGGTTATCCGATTCCGGAAACGTTCAAGCGCGATGATTTCGTCAGCAGCGGTGGCGGCAGCAACTGATCCTCGCGATCTCGTAGCCGGCCGCGCCACGCGATGAACCCGCCTGGCCGGCGAGCGGTGCCCGCCAGGTCTCCTTTCCTCCGCTGATTCCGCATGAGCCCCCGCCTTAGCCTTCGCAATCCGGGCTGGAAGACGCTGGCGCTGCTGGCAGGCGTTGGTGTGGCGATCATCCTGCTCGTCGCAGGCTGGCGCAGCGCGTCGCAGGCCCGCGGGTTGCAGCGGGCGCAGGATCTTGCTGTGGCTGTGGTTCGGCTGCAGTCGCTGGCGGATCAGATTCCGGATTGGCCCGCCGACCGTCGACTGGGGCAAACCCTCGATTCACTGATCGCCGGCCCTGCAGGCGGCTTCGCCCGCATCACCATTTTCGATGCGCGCGGGGTCGAGCTGATCGGCCGCGGCCGCCACGACGGCATTGACGGCGCTGCCCGGCTGGTACGGGCGCAATTGCGTGCGGTGCTTTACTGGCTCGAGAGCAATCCCGGTGAAATCCGGCTGGCCAGCGCCGACGGCCAGATCGTCGGCAGCGTCCATTTCCGCATGCTGCACAACCTCACGCCGCAGCGCGATCCCGCCATCGCAGGCCTGTGGTCCAGCGCGCTGATCGCGTTGGGCGCGGGGCTGTCCCTGGCATTGGGATTCGGTATCGCGCTGCATCGCCGGCTGCAGCCCGAGGAAGATTGGTCGCATCGTCTGGCCTCGGGCAACGTCATGCCGCTGACCACGGCAAACGTCGCTGCAATCGAAGCCCGCATCCTGAATGCCGTGCGAGGCCGCATCGGCACCGCGCTTGACGGCCTGCGCTTCGGCGTGATCCTGGTCGGCCGCGACGGTCGTGTCCGCTTTCTCAACGGCACCGCCGAACGCCTGACCGGCTGGCAACAGGTCGATGCCGAAGGCCGGCTGATCTATTCGGTGTTCCACGTACTCAGCGACGAGGGCATCCCCGAGGTCACGCCGGCGGAGCATTGCCTGCGCGAAGGCAAGGACATCCTGCCGGCCGAACGGCAGCTGCGCGCGCGTCAGGGCGAGGTGCGTCCGGTGGAGGTCATGGCTTGCCTGATCCGCGACGACGAAGGAGTGACCGAAGGGGCCGCCCTGTTGTTCCGCGACATGTCGACGCTGACGCGACAGCAGGACGAACTGCGGCGACAAGCGCGCCTGTCTCAGGGTGTGGTCGATCATCTGGAGGAGGGCCTGCTGACCACGGATCCCGCCGGTGTGGTGCGCTTCGCCAACGCGCGCGCGCAGCGCATGTTCGGTTACTCCCGTGAAGAGATGGAAGGCGTCACCATCACCAAGCTGATGCCGGTGCCTTTCCTGAATACCCCGGGCGTGCGCATCAGCGACTACATCGGAGCGCGTATGCACGCCGGCTTGCCCAAGGTCGTCGGCTGGCGCAAGGATGCGACCACGTTCCCTGCCGAGTTGTGGGTGCAGGCGATGAACGTGGATGGCAGCTCTGGCCTCGTGATCATCGTGCGCGATATCTCCGAGCGCCTGCGCGGCGAGAATCTCGCATCGCGCCTGGGCCGCCTGCTCGACAGTGCGATGGAAGAGATCTACATCTTCGATGCCCAGACGCTGTTCTTCCTTGAAGCCAATCAGGGCGCGCAGCGCAACCTCGGCTATCGAGCCGAAAAGTTGCTGGAAATGACGCCGATGGAAATCAGCGAGGATCTCGATACGGCGATGTTCCAGTCCTATCTCACGCGTCTGCGTGGCGGTGATCTCGGGCATCTGACCTATCGCTGCCGGCACCGTCGCTCCGACGGCTCCAGCTATCCGGTGGAAGTGCGGCTCAATTATTCGCGCGAAGAAGAGCCTCCGGTGTTCATGGCGATCGCTGCGGACATCACCGAACGCCAGGCCGCCGAGGAACGGCTGCACCAGCTTGCACATTTCGACGCGCTGACCGGGTTGCCGAATCGCGGCGTGCTGCAGGATCGACTGGATCAGGCGCTGCTGGCCGCGGGACGCAGTTCGCGCATGGTCGGCGTGTTCTTTCTCGATCTTGATCATTTCAAGCCGATCAACGACCAGCACGGCCATGAAGTCGGCGATCGTGTGCTCAAGGCCGTGGCCGAACGGCTACGGGTGTGCCTGCGTTCCACTGATACGATCGCGCGCCTGGGCGGTGACGAGTTCGTGGTCGTTGCTCAGGGCTTGCACAGCAGCGACGACGCGTCCCAGCTGGCGCAGAAGATTCTCGATCACCTGCGGCAGCCGATGGCGATCGACGAACTGGATATCGCTGTTACGCCGAGCATCGGTGTCGCGGTGTATCCGGTGCTCGACGCCGATGCCGAAAGCCTGCTGCGCTACGCGGATTCGGCGATGTACCAGGCCAAGCAGGCCGGCCGCGGCCGTTACCACTTGTTCGAGACCGAGCTGGCCCCGGAGCGCAAGCGATGGCTCGAACTGCAGCGCGAGGTGCACACGGCGATCGCGCTGAACCAGTTCCGGCTGCGCGTGCAACCGGTGGTCGCCGCAGCGGATGGCAGTATCGCCGCACTGATGGTGCGCTTTGTCTGGCAGCACAGTCGTCACGGGCTGATCGCTGCGGAAGAAGCCGGCCGTGCCGCGCATCGGGCCGGCGTCCGGGCCGACCTCGAACTATGGATGGCATGCCAGGTCTGCGAGGAGCAGGCGCGACGCCAGGGGGCTTCGGGGTGGCCGCCGATGATCATCGAGATTTCGGCCTGGCAGTTCCGCAATCCGGAATTCGCCCGCTATGTGATCGATCTGCTCGACCGTTTCCGGGTGGCCGCCGATTCGCTGATCTTCGCGGTTCAGCCTCGCGGCGATGGCGAATCGCTGTCGCAGTTCACGGCGGTGACATTGCTCCAGCAGCGTGGTGTGCGATTCGCGTTGCAACTGCGCATGGCCATGGACCGCATGCCCAAGGATGCGATGAAGCTGCCTTACAGCCTGAGCCTGCTGACCTTGCCGCTGACACAGGACATTGCCGAATTGCGGCAATCCACGCAGATGCTGCCGCAGCCGTTGATATCGATGGAGGTCGCCGATGAAATGCGGCGCGGGTTGGCGGACGCCGTGGGCTGCAATTTCCTGGTCGGTCCGGATATCGCCGCGGAACTGGAGATGGCGGAGCTGGACGGCTTCCTGCAGGGGCAGCTCATCCGCCCGCTCTGAAGGGCTGGCCGCGGATCAGTCCGGCAGGCGCAGTGCCAGCACGTCACAAGGTGCGCGTTGCACCACATGCCCGTCAGTGTGGCTGAACAGCGCGGCCAGTCCGCGGCGCGGATGATGACCGATCACGATCAGATCGACCCCGGTTTCTTCCGCGAGGCGCTTGATCTCGTTGCTGGCTGAACCCTGCTGCACCGTTGCGGCCTCTGGAGGCACGCCGCAGCGCTCGCACAGCGCGACAACCTGCTGGCGCGCCTGATCCACCAACTGGAGATTGAGATCCGGCGTGGCGATCATCAGCGCGTCGCCGCTATCCATCGGGATGAAATCGACCACATGCAGCACCGATAGACGCGCTTTCAGTAATGAAGACAGGCCGAGCGCATGGCGCAGAACGCGCTCGCCATGCGCGTCCAGGTCCACGGCAGCGAGAATATGCTGATAGCTGTCCATCGGCGGTCTCCGTACGGGCTCGATTCGAGTATCCCGCTTCCGGTGCCGGCTTCCAAGCCCGAGTGCC